>ERZ1034486.18-NODE-18-length-62068-cov-5.529599_pt1 | contig 62068 bp, 66 predicted proteins | sample MGYA00520683_ERZ1034486 | MGnify/ENA primary metagenome ERZ1034486 (study PRJEB33760, sample SAMEA4777685) | hypersaline lake metagenome | biome: hypersaline environment; feature: brines | place: Spain | collected 2012-08 | depth 0 m ...
GGAGGTCATCGTAGCGGTCGTGTGACTTGAGGTACGCAGTGAGTTCGCTGTGACCGGGGATGTGGCCGATTTCCGACCAGACGCGGTCACAGACCCACCGTCCGACGTTCCAGAGTTTTGAAGCAGCAAACCCGAGGGCGTCAAGGTCGTCTCGCACCTGTGACTGATTCTGGATGGCGGCAGTGTAGGTGCGGGTGACGACCTGTTTCGCCATACGTAACCTATGTATGCGGACTGAGTTAACAGTGTGGGTTCGCCGGCGTGGAATATCCGGCCGTGCCATCTCTGAGTGATAGTCGAGGAAATTGTCGGATTCATCCCACCCCTAAAGGGGTGGGCTTTCTCCTTGCTACCGCTGTAACCGGCACCGTCCGAGCCGACTCTCGCAGTCAGTTTCGTGTACTCACACCCAACGCCCGGTAGATTCCACACCGGCAGGTGAGGCCGTTGACGAGCAGGCCGACGGCAGCGACCCCCGCGTAGGCGGCGTACCGGTCGGGGGCGGTCACTCCGTCGGCGAGAATCCCCAGCGCGATGAGGCCGGCGAGACTTCCGAGTGCGATCCGGGCGCGACTGTCGAGTCGGCTCAGGTTCTTCTGCACGGACGGACACAGGCGCCGGAGTGGCCTGACTGTTCCGGCTCCGTCAGTCCCCCTCGGCGGGCGGCTCCGGGTCGGCGTCCCGGTGGCCGGGCCAGGAGACACCGGATTCGAACCCCACGCCCATCCGTTGGGCCGCCCGCGAGATCATGTGGCTCCCGGTCGGCGCCGTGACGAACAAGAAGAGCACGGTGACGAGCGCCTTCAGCCCGGCGCCGGCCGGCCCGAAGTACACCCACGCCGCCAACGCGACGGAGGCGGCCCCCAGCGTCGACGCCTTCGAGGTGGCGTGGAGCCGGTTGTAGACGTTCGGCAGTCGGAGCAGTCCGACCGTCCCGAACAGGAGGAAGGCGATCCCGATGGCCAGTAAGACGACGACGAGGACCGAGCCGACCAACCCCGGCGGCGCGGTCGTGGCGCTCCCGCCGGCCATCAGCGGTCACCCCCGACTGTGTCTGTGTGGTCTGGTCCCCGTCGCGTGTGTGACGGTCGTCCGTCGCCTGTCGCCTGCGTGTGGTGTGTGTGTTCGATCATGATCAGTCGATGATGCTCCCCTCGGTGACGTAGCGCGCAACGGTGACGGTGCTGATGAACCCGATGATCGCCAACACGAGCCCGACGTCGAGGAAGTAACCGCGGCCGGTCGCCATCGCGTAGACGACCGCGACCGCGACGACGTTCGTCCCGATCACGTCCAACGCGACCACCCGGTCGGGGGTCGTCGGCCCGACGATCACCCGGTAGCCGGCCAACAACGCGACCAACGCCGACAACGCCAACGCGGCCGTTAGGATCGCGTCCAACGGGAGCGGGCTAGCCATCCGTCTCACCCCCGTCGGTCGCCGGGTCCCCCCCACCCGGCCGACGCGGGACGGGGTCGCCCGGCTCCAACCGCTCGTCGAAGACGGCCAGGGCGTAGTCCTCCCAGGTCCGAATCGGCTCGATCACCGACTCGGGGTCGTCGATGTCGATACTGTGGACGTACAGCGTGTTGGTCTCTGTGTCGTAGTCCATCGTGAGCGTCCCCGGCGTGAGCGTGATACTGTTCGCGATGGTGGTGACAGCGGCGTCCGACTCCACCCGGAGCGGCACCTCCACGACCGCCGGCTGGATCGGTAGCGACGGGGACAACACGATCCGGGCGACCTGGAGGTTGGCGACGACCAGTTCCCGGAGGAACGTCACCAGGTACAACACGACGGACGGCACGGCCCGGAGTGTCCGGTTGGTGACCGTCCCGGCGTAGAACCGCCGGAGCCCGAACGCGACCGGCAGTCCGACCGCGAGACCGATCACTCCCTCCTCGGCCAGCCGGACGGCCGACAACGGAACACCGCGGACGAACACCCACAACACCGCCAACAGGAGGGCGTTGACGAGCCACCGCCGCATCAGTGCTCACCCCCGCTCGACTCGGCGGGTACACCCTCGACCCCACCCTCCGGCGGGAGGACGGCGTCGACGTAGCCGGCGGTGTCGGTCGCCGCCTCCCCCGCGGTCGCGGCGGCGTCGAGGACGAACTCCGCGCCGACACCGAACCCGACGAGCGCGACAACCAACGTCGCCACCACGACTGCCTCGACGGCCAGTCCGCGTGCGCCGACCGCCTGTCCACCGTCCGCGGCTGCGGCGGTCGCCGGCTCGCGGCCGCCGGTCTGCCACCGCTTCGGCAACGCAGTCTCGACGCGTGTGGACGGCTCACCCCAGAACACCGCATTCCACGACCGGGTGACGTACGCGATGGTGAACACCGCCCCCACCACCGTCGCCGCCAACCCGATCCACGCGAGCGTCGCCGCCACGCCCGAGCCGGCGGCGCCGGCGACAACCCCGACCCGGAACACGAGCAGTTTCCCGAAGAAGCCAATCAGTGGCGGGACGCCGATCAACGACAGCCCGCCCACCAGGAACGCGGCCGCCAACACCGGCGCCCGCCGCGCCAACCCGCCCAACTGGTCGAACTCGACGGAGCCGACCGTGTCCTGGAGCGTGCCGACGACCAGGAACAACAACGACTTGGCGAGAGTGTGGTTGAACGCGTACACGAGCGCGGCCGCGATCCCGAACGCCGCGAGCGTCTCGCCGGGGGCGCTCGCGGGCACCGGCAGCCCGGGCGCGGTCGCCGCCACGCCCAACGGCACGACCACAAACCCGATCTGTGCGATCGAGGAGAACGCCAACACCTCAGAGAGCTTCTCGCGGCCGACGGCGGCGACACCGCCGTACAGCGTCGACGCAATCGCTGCGACGAGCAGGAGTGGGCCGACGAACCCCAGCGCGGAGCCGCCGGCGTACTCCGCGGCGGCGAACACGGTGAAGAACAGCCGGATCACGGCGTAGATTCCGACCTTCTTGACCACGCCCGCGAGCACGGCCGTCACGGGCGCCGGGGCGGCGTCGTACGCCGCCGGCACCCAGAAGTGGAACGGCACCAGCCCGGCCTTCAGCGCGAACACGGACAAGAGGAGACTCGCCAACCCGAGTGTCGGCGCGACCGCAACGTCGTAAACCGCCGGGTTCGCGAGCCGGTCGGCCATCGCCGCCATGTTGAGCGTCCCGGTCGTGGCGTACAGCCCGCCGATTGCGACGAGCATCACCGCACTCCCCAACAGGTTCAACACGACGTACGACAGCGCCGCCCGCGTCTCGTCGGGCCCAGACCGGAAGACGACCAACACGTAGCTGGCCATCAACATCACCTCGAACCAGACGAACAGGTTGAACACGTCGCCAGTGAGGAACGCCCCCGCCACCCCCGCGATCATGAAGTGGTACAGTGGGTGGAAAGAGAGCCGTTGGCCCTGCGGGGAGACGGAGACGACGGCGAACACGAGCGCCGGCAGCGTCACCAGCCCCGACAGGCCGAGCATCGACGCCGACAGCCCGTCGGCGACGAGCGTGATCCCGTACGGTGCCGGCCAGTTCGAGAGGTAGTACGGCAACGGGCCGCTGGCCCCGACGACGACACGCGTGAACACCGCGGCCGTCGCCAGGGTGTAGCCGACCCCACCGACCAGACTCACCGCCTTGGTGAGCCGGCCGTTGCTCCGGACGACGAGCGCGAGGATCGCCGTTGCCAACGCCACAACCACCGGCGCGACCACGACCGGGTCGTTGACCGCCGCGGCGGTCACAGCCCCTCACCTCCCAGCTCGTAGGTGTCGATCGTGCCGTGTTCCTCGTACACCCGGTAGGTCAACACGAGCGCGAGCGCGGTCGTCCCGAAGCCGATGACGATGGCCGTGAGGACGAGCGCCTGGACCAACGGGTCCGACGGCGCCGTCGCCTCCCGGAAGTCGCCGACCGGCGCGGCCCCGATGAACCCGCCCATCGTGACCAAGTAGACGTTCGCGGCCTGTGAGACGATGGCGACCCCCCAGACGACACGCACCACGTCTCGCCGGAGCACCAGAAACGTCCCGAGCGCGAACAACGTGCCGAGCACGCCCGCGAGCAACCACTGGGTCACTCGCCACCCACCTCCGAGACGACGGTGAGCAGGCCACCGACGACCGTGGCGTACACACCCAGATCGAAGACGAGCGCCGTCGCCACCTCTAATTCCCCGTACAACGGGAGCCCGTGCGGGAACCACACTCCCTGTGTGAGAAACGCCCCGCCCAGAAACATCGGCGCGACCCCGCCGGCGACCGCCACCGCCAGCCCGACCCCGAACAACGAGCGGTACCACTCCGTCGCGGCGTGGACGCCCTCGCCGCCGGCGCTCGCGTCGCCGAACAACGTCGTCTGGAGGAACTCTCTGCCGAAGGTGACGTAGACGAGCACCGCCGCCGTCGCCGTCAACACCGCGCCGATGAACCCCCCGCCGGGGCGGTTGTGGCCCTGGAACAACAACGCCAACGCGGTGACGACGATGATCGGGACGACCAGCCGGACGATCGTCTGTGCGATCACGGTCGTCCCGTAGCCGCTGGGGCGGGCGCCGACGGCGCCGCCGTCCGTGCGGACATCACCCTCCCGTTGGGCGTCACCCTCTCGTTGGGCGTCGCCGTCCGGTCGGCTCCCACCCCTGGGAGTGTCGCCGCGACGAGTGCCGGGAGTGCCACCGTCCGAGCGCACCTGCCGTTGTTCAGTGGCACTGTCCGACCCCGTCTCGGTGTCTGTGTGTCGTGTCACTGCGTCTCACCCTGGTTCCGCATCCTGATCAGCGTCAACACCGCCAACGCCGCCATCGCGACGACGGCGATCTCCCCCATCGTGTCGGTGGCGCGTAGGTCCACCAGAATTACGTTGACCACGTTCGAGCCGCCGCCGAAGTCGCTGAAGAACGCGCCGTGTCCACCCGGCGGGAGGTTCGCCCGCTCGATCAACACCCCGGACAACGGCTCTGCGGGCGACGCGCTCGTCGACAACACGACCGTCAGGAAGACGGTGACGCCGACGACACTCGCGACGGCGCCGTCCCGGAGCACTCGGAGCCGCGAGGGACTGCCGTAGTAGGCGGGGAGCCGGTTCAACACCAGCAGGAACAACACAAGCACCAGCGTCTCGACGACCAACTGTGTCAGCGCCAGATCCGGCGCGTCCGAGAGGATGTAGAAGATTGCGACCATGAACCCCAGAATCGACAGCGTGAGCACGCCAGCGACGTGGGAGGGGGCGACCGTCACGGCGGCGGCGCCGACGACGGCCACCACCAACACCGTGACGAACGCCGGGGTCGTCCCCGGCGGCACCGACACCGCCGGCAGCCTCGCGCCGGCGACGGCGTACGCCGACAGCGTCACGACGGCCGTCGTCCCGACCGCCCAGGCGGCGTACGTCCGCACCAGCCCGGTCTGGACCCGGTTGCCGAGCCGGCGGCCGCCGGTCGTCAGCCCGTCGACGCCGTTGTCGTACCACCAGTTCGCGCGGGCCGGCCCGGCCAGTAACCGCCGAACCCCCTCGTGGAGCCAGTCGTACGTCGGCCACAGCAACGCCCCGGCGACGATGGTGATCACGGACATGATCACCGCCGGCTTCAGCTTCGTCGGCAGCCCGATGCTGAAGGAGTGTGCCTCGCCCGCGACGGTACTCGCGTACACGTCACCGACGAGGGTGTCGACCGCCAACTGCGGGTCGACGCTGATCACGCCGACGACGACCGCCAACACGGACGGCGGGACCACCATCGCGAGTGGCGGTCGATGGACGTGTCCCAACCCGTCGGGCCGGTCGCCGAGGAACAACGAGAGGAACTTGATCGAGTAGAGGAACGTGAACACGCTGCCGACGACGGCGACGATCGGGACGAGCCACGCGAGCCCGCCGGCGGCGTGACCCACCTCGTAGGTCGCCTCGAACAACAGCTCCTTCGAGTAGAACCCGTTGAACGGCGGCAGTCCGGCCATCGACAGCGACGCCACGGCGGCGATCACCGCCGTCACCGGGAGGTCGTGGCGCAACCCGCTCAGCCGGTCGATCTTCCGGGTGCCGGCCTCGTGGGCGACGATCCCGGCGACGAGGAACAACGCGGCCTTGAACGAGGCGTGGTTGAGCACGTGGAACGCCCCGGTCTCTGCGCCGAGCCCGTTGGCGGCACCGAAGCCGGCGGTGATCAACCCGAGGTGTGAGGCCGTTGAGTACGCCAACAACTCCTTGATGTCCGTCGCCGCCACCGCGAGCACGGCCGCGACCGTCATCGTCACCAGCCCGAGCACGAGCACGAGCCACGACCACGCAGGGACGACCCCCTCGACCCCCTCCGGCAGGAAGAACGGGCGGAACCGACCCAACAGGTAGACGCCGGCTTTCACCATCGTCGCGGAGTGGAGAAACGCCGACACCGGCGTCGGTGCCTCCATCGCGTTCGGGAGCCAGACGTGAAACGGCACCTGCGCGGACTTCGTCGCCGCGCCGACCCCGACGAGCACCAACGCCGGAACGAACAACCCGGCGGCCCGGAGCCGGTCGCCAACCGCGCCGGCGTCGGCGAGCAACGAGTCTGCGCCCGCGATCAGCGTCGTCTCGCCGGCCCACGCGAGCAGGAGGAAGCCGGCGAGCATGAACAACCCGCCCGCGACCGTGATCAACATCGACTTGCGGGCGGCGTACTGGGAGTCGGCGGCGGTCGTGTAGTGGCCGATCAGGAGGAACGAGGAGAGACTCGTCAGCTCCCAGAAGGTGAACAACGCGAACAGATCACCCGCCAACGCGACCCCGAGCATCGACCCCATAAACGCCAACATCGTGGCGTAGTACTTCGCCTGCCCCGGCTCGCCGTGCATGTAGCCGCCGGAGTACACCAACACGAGCACGCCGACACCGGAGGCGAGAAACGCGATCAACAACGCGAGGCCGTCGACGTACAACGCCAGCGACACGTCGAGCGACGGCACCCACTCGACGGCGTAGCGAGTGCCGCCGTCGCGGCCGACGCCGGCGGCGTACAGCCGCCCGACGAGCGCCAGACAGACCGCCGCCACCCCGGCCGCGTAGTAGGCCGTGCGCTCGCCGGCCAGCCGGTAGACGGCGGGCGCGAGCGCCGCCCCGAGGAACGGGAGAAAGACGACGGCGAGGACGGTCTCGATCACACTCCCGTGTCGGCGCGACTCGAACTTGAGTGTTGTCAAAGCCCGTGGGGGTCGCGCGCGACTCCCCCGGCCGTTCTGTCACGGTTCGTCACCCGTGACCGGGATCGCTTCGGGGTTCGTCGAACAGTGTCCGTCTCTCGTCCGGTTCCGTCGACACGGGGTGGCTGTCGGCCGAGAGTTCAGTCGCCGAGAGCGAACTCAATCGTCGACGGCGATTGTCGTCACCGGGACGCCGGCGGTTCGTGTGACGTGTTCTGCGACACTGCCGGTGACGAGTCGGTCGATCCCCTGGCGGTTGTGGGTCCCCATCACGACGAACCCACACTCCCAGTCGTGGACGGCGCCGACGATTGACTCGCCCGGTTCGCCCTCGGCAGTCACCCGTTTCAACGAAATCGCCTCGTCGACGCGGTCGGCGACCGCCTCGAAGACGGCCTCCGGCTCCCGCGTCTCGGCGGTCGTCTCGTTGCCCGCGCCGTCCGGATCGACCACGTGGAGCGCCAACAACTCTGCGTCCAACGCGGCGGCCAAACTGTTGGCGTGGTCGACGACCGGGTCTACGTCGCCGTCCCCGGCGACCGGGAGGAGGATGCGCTCGTACTCCATCGTGTCCCCGAGTCGCGCCAGCGGGGAGTTAACTCCTCGTGTTTCCGGCGCCGTCTCCTCTCGAACATGTTGGTACCCCTACGTTTAGACGGGTAGGTGTGGTACGGAGCGGCATGGAACTTCTGGTGTGCAGGGACGGGACAGTGGCAGACGCAGACGGGACGATTGTGGCGGACGTGGCAGTCGACACCGCGGCCGGCGAGATCGTCGCGGTCGGTGACGTGTCGGACGCGGTCGAGACGGCGACGACGGTAACGGAACTGGACGCGAGCGGACAGTTCGTCGCGCCGGGGCTGATCGACGCACACGTCCACCTCCAGATGGACGCGCGGGCCGACACCGCCTCCGGCCGTCACGAGCCGCGTGACAGTCTGGCGTTCACCGCGGCGGCGAACCTCCGGACGGCCGTCGAGGCGGGCGTGACGACGGTCCGGGATCTGGGTGCCGCCGGCGAGGTGGCGATCCAGGCGAGCGAGGCGGTCGCGGACGGCCGGCTCGTCGGCCCACGCGTGCTCGCGTGCGGACAGGCGATCACGATGACCGGCGGCCACGGCCACTGGAGCGGCCGGGAGGCCGACGGGGCGAGTGAGGTCCGGAAGGCGACCCGCGAACAGCTGAAACGCGGCGCGGACGTGGTGAAGTGTATGGCGACCGGCGGGGTGTTGACCGCGGGCGCACAGACGGAGAGCACCGAGCTGACGCCCGCGGAACTCGACGCGGTGGTTGAGGCCGCGAACGCGAAACGGGTGCCGACCGCCGCCCACGCCCACGGGAAACAGGGGATCGTCGACGCCAGCGAGGCGGGGATCACCAGCGTCGAACACGGCACCTACATGGATCGCGAGGCGGCCGCGACGATGGCCGACAACAACACCTACTGGGTGCCGACCGCCTCCGCACTCTACGGGATCGTCGAGGGGGGCGAGGGTATCCCGGCGGCGACGGTCGCGAAGGCGGAAGACGCCGCCGAGGCGTTCGCCTCCTCGTTCGACCACGCGGCCGCCGAGGGGGTCGAGATCGCGATGGGGACGGACGCCGGCACGCCGTTCAACGAGATCGGCGACACCCCACAGGAACTCCAGTACATGGTCGAGTACGGGTTGGAGCCCGCGGCGGCACTGGAGTCGGCGACCGTCACCGCCGCCGATCTCTGTGGGCTCGACGACGTGGGGCTGATCGAGGCCGGCTACGCGGCCGATCTGGTCGTCCTGCCGGCGAACCCGCGCGAGGAGCCGGCCGCCTACGAGTCGCCAACCGCCGTCGTCGCCGACGGGGACCGCGTGGTCTGAGTCTCGTCCCACCGCCCGTGACGGCTGTGCGACAGATTCCTACGCGCCGCGCCCGTACGACTCTCTGTGTCGGGACACGGACTCGGGTTCGAGACGCAACAGGAAGAACGGAGCGGTGAGTCGTTGGCGCTGTCCGGTTCGCTCCCGGACTGGCTGGTCGGGCGGCTGATCCGGAACGGACCGGGCCAGTTCGAGGCCGGCGAGACCCGGCTCGACCACTGGTTCGACCCGTACGCGATGTTGCGGTCGTTCCGGATCGACGGCCGGACAGACAGTGTCGACTACACCAACCGGTTCGTCCGCAGCGAGGACTTCCGGCACGCCCGCAGTGAGGGGGAAGTGCGGCGGATGCTCCCTGGGACGCCCCCAGACCGGCCGGTGTGGACCCGGCTGCGACACAGCCTCACCGGCGCGTTCCAGGACAACCCCTCCATCGGCGTGTTCGACGCCGGTGGGATCACCGCGATCACGGAGTCGCCGGCCGGCATCCGGGTCGACCCCGACAGCCTAGAGACGACCGGCCGGCGCGACCTGACGACCGGGCTCGACGCGGACTTCACGCTCGGCCACCCCCACTACGACCCCGACCGGGACGCCTTCGTCAACTTCGCGGTGTCGTACGGTCGTGGCGCGACCTACACCCTGTTCGAGCGTGACCCCCAGACGACCGCCGTCGACGTGATCTGTGAACTGCCGTTCGACGACGCGCCGTACGCCCACTCGTTTGCCCTCACCGACGAGTTCGCCGTGTTTGCGGCGATCCCGTACGGCCTCGACACAACACAACTGCTGACGGGTGCCCTCTCCGGCGGGACGTTCGTCGACGCCGTCACCGACTTCCAAGACGGGATCGGCGGCCAGACCGAGACTCGCGACGCTCGGTTCGTCGTGATCGACCGCGAGCGCGGCGAGATCCACCGTGAGGTGCCCGCGGACCCGTTTTTCGTGTTCCACCACGCCAACGCACACCGCGCGGGCGACGACCTGTTGGTCGATCTGATCGCGTACGACGACGAACGGGCGATGACGCGGCTGACGCTCGACAACCTCGCGAGTGACACACCCGACATCCCCGCCGGCGATCTCGTCCGCTACCGCGTGCCCCTCGACGAGGGGCGCGCCAGCTTCGAGACGCTGTACGAGGGGCAAGTGGAGTTCCCAACCTTCGACTACCCGGATCGGCTCGGTTCCGCGTACCGCTACTGTTACATGGCGGCCAACGCCGACGGATCGAGTCTCCCGACCCGACTCGTCAAGTACGACCTCGACAACCGGACGGCGACCAGTTGGGCGCCCGACGGCACCGCGTTCCCCGGCGAGCCGTTGTTCGAGAAGGCGCCCGGCGCCGACCGGGAGGACGCGGGCGTGATCGTCACCACCGTGCTCGACGCCGACGCCGAACGGACGGATCTCGTGGTGCTCGACGCCGGCGACATGACACAGATCGCCCGCGCCACGGGGGTCCACCGGCTCCCGTACGGGTTCCACGGCCAGTTCTACCGCGACGGCAACCGCGTCCGGAGCATGGCCTGAGTCGAGACCCACGGCTTACCGTCAAAACACGCCACTCCCGATCACCGAAACCGTAAGCCGGCGCGTCCCGACAGAACGGTGTGGAGCGCAGACAGTTTCTCCGTCGGGTTGGCGTCGCCACGGCGGCGCTCGCGGCAGGCTGTGGCGCAGACGCCGACGAACGGCGGACGGTCAACCCCGCGCTCGCCGGGACGCCGACGCGGTCGCCGACGCCCGAACGGGTCACCGAGTGGTCACGCCCGGTGACAGACGCCGTCCCGCCGGTCGTGCTGGGTGGCCGACTGATCGTCTCGCGTGGCCCGCCGGACCGCCCACGGGTCGTCGGCCTCGACCCGGTCGACGGGACGACGGTCTGGAAACGCCGGTACGACGCGCCGGTGCGGGCAGACACGGACGGCCACCGGCTCTCCGTCTCGGCGGAGATCGGCAGCGAGCAGCCGTTCGGGACCGTGCTCGACCCCACCGACGGCCGACTGCTGTGGGAGACGGACAGCGTCGTGGCCGTCCCGGCGGAGACGACCGACCACGCGGTCGCACAGCCGTGGAGTGACGACGGCCGCGGCCCGGATCAGAATGCGGTGTTCGCCGGCCTCGACGCCGACCGTGACGACTGGCGCGTCGACTGGCGCGCTCGTGGTGAGCCGCGGCGGATCGACGACGGGCGGGTCCACCTCACCCGGATGGCCGGCCGGGTCGCGACAGTCGAGGCGTACACGGCCGCGACTGGTGTACTCGACTGGAGACGCGGCTGGGAGACGAGCGCGGGGATCGCGTGGCTGGGCCACCACGACGGGGTCGGGGTCGTCGCCGTCGGCGACACCGTCCGCGCGGTGTCGCTCGCGGACGGCCGGACGCTCGACGAGACGGCCAACCGGTTCGGACTCGACGCCGCGAACGCCGCGGGCGACGGCCGACTCTACCTCGGTGCGGGGCTCCCTGGTACCGGCGGTGGGGGTGTGCTCGCGTTCGACACGGACCGGGGACGGTTCGACTGGGAGCCGTTTCCGACGGCCGCCCGGCCGGTCGCAGTCCGCGAGGGGCCGGTCGTCCAGACCACCGACGGCCGACAACGCCGGGTCGCCGCCTACGACCCCAAGTTCACACGACGGTGGCGACACGCGGGAACGGCCGTCGCCGCCGACGGACACGGGGTGTACCTGACCCGCGGCGAGCGGTTGGTCGCACTCGACTCCGCCGGTGGGGTCCGCTGGACCGTCACGCCCGGTGTCGGCGGCGACGCGTCGACCGCGACCCTCCGCGAACCGGGCGCGACACGCGCACGAATCGGGCCGGCGGTGGTCGTCGCCGGGCCGCGTGGACTCGTCTCGTACGACCCGGCCGACGGCGCCGAGCGCACACGCCTCTCGCGGCCGACGCCGGTCGACCGGGTGCTCCCACGACAGTGGCTGGGTGAGACGACACTCGACGGACAGGTGGTGGTCGTGAGCGACGGAGCGGTCCACGGCGTCCCGGTGTGAGCCCGAGCGATGCGGAGCGAGACGGCGGACGCTTCCGACAGGTTCCTGACTCCCCCCGGCGAACCGCCGGCCGTGACCGCAGCGACCGGCCGGACACGACGGGGTGAACGGGCGTGTACGTGAGCCACTACTTCGAGTGGGAGGCGGCCGTCACCGGCGGCCACTACCAGACGGTCCAGAACCAACGCCGCGTGTTGGACGACCACGGGGTCGCGTACACGACCGACCCGGACCCCACCGCAGACCTGCTCCACCTCAACAACATGGGCCCACGGTCGGTGATCGCGGCCGTCCGGGCACGCCGGCACGACACGCCCGTGCTCGTCCACACCCACCAGACGGCCGAGGACTTCGAGGAGAGCTTCGCGTTCTCGAACCTGTTGGCGAAACCGCTGCGCCCGTATCTTGCGTTCGCCTACGGCCTCGCCGACCACCTCGTGTGTCCCTCCGAGTACACCAGCAGGGAGATCGCCGACTACGCCGACGCGCCGCGGACGGTGATCTCCAACGGGTTCGACGCCGACCGACTCGCTGGCTACGACGACCCGGATCTCCGTCGGGAGTATCTGGATCGCTACGACCTGGAGCCGCCGGTCGTGTTCAACTTCGGCCACGTGATCGAGCGCAAGGGGCTGTCGGCGTTCGTGGAGACGGCCCGACAGATGCCGGAGACGGAGTTTGTCTGGTTCGGCTACCTCAACCCCACCGGCGGACGGTTCGACGCCGTGTTGCAGAGTGCTGACGTGCGCCAGACGGTCCGGGACGCGCCGGACAACTGCACGTTCACGGGGTACGTCGAGGACCCTCGCGGGGCGTTCGCGGCCGGCGACGTGTTCTTCTTTCCGACGAAGAACGAAAACGAAGGGATGGCGTTGTTGGAGGCGATGTCGTGTGGCCACCCGCCGGTGGTGCGAGACATTCCAACGTTCGAGTGGCTCACCGACGGCGAGGACTGTCTGAAGGCGGCGGGGCCGGCGGGGTTCGCGGACGCGCTCGCGGCGTTGTTGGACGACCCCGACCGCCGCGCGACGGTGGGCGAGCGGGCCGCGGCCGCAACGGAGCCGTACCGACTCAACGCCGTCGGCGAGCAGCTCGTCGGGCTGTACGAGGCGCTGACGGGGCTGTCGGTCTGAACCGCGTCGCCGGATCGGGTCGGTCTGCGGTGTGTCGCCGCGAGCGTGTCGGTCAGTCGGGCGTCTCGTGGAGGAACGTCTGGAACTCCGCCGTCCGGCCGTCCGGATCGTCGGCGAAGAACTGGTAGATCTCGTAGGGTTCGTTCACGTGTGGCTCCTCGCGGGCGGCGTCGCCGACCCGCTCGTGGAAGGCGTCGACACCCGCGCGGTCGTCTGTGACGAACGTCACGATCCCCTCCGTCTCCGTCTCGCCGTCGTCGGCGTCACAGAAGCCGAACCGGAACCCCTCGTAGTCGAGGATCGTACAGCCGGGCTGTTCCAGCCAGACGCTCGCGCCGACCGTCTCCGTGTACCACTCCACGACGCGGTCGCGGTTCGCCGTCCGGAAGAAGACGAGTCCACTCACGGCTCGGCTGTCGCCCGCGGCGGAGAAAAACCGGGCGGTCCCGCTCACCACTCGTCGTCGCCGGGGCGTTCCTCGCTAGGGACGACGCCGGCGATGAGGACGACGAAGCCGACGACACCGACGACACCCAGCGCCGGCAACGCAATCAGTTCGACGTTCCGCGAGACGCCGGCCGTCTCGACGGCCGCCCGCACGCCCAGGTAGCCCAGGACGGCGAAGATCATCGTGAACCCGCCGATCAACACCCGCCGCGGCTCCAACCGTGCGCCCGTCTCACTGCTCACGTCCGTTTGGGCGGGTGGCTCGCTCTTAGTCTCTCCGGAGTCGTGACTGCCCGAGGTTTTTCTGGGGTGCCGCACAACTTCGGCGCGAGTCGATGGCCCATGTCGAACGTGTCTCCGTGGAGGGGTTCAAGACGATCGCGGAGCTGTCCGTTGAGCCGGGACAGTTCACCGTCGTCACCGGCCGGAACAACTCCGGGAAGACCTCGCTGTTGGAGGCGGTTCGGCTGGGGTGTGAGCCGGAGACGGTTGACAAAGTCCGTTCGTTTGACTCCAAGAGTTGGATCGACATGATGATCAATAGACAGCAGACTGCGTCTATTGTTGAAATAACGGCCGGTGACACAACAGAGACAGTGCGACTTCGACCGCCCTCGAATCATCAAGCGATGATGGCCGCTGCGCGCGAGGGGGCAAGACTAATGCAAGCCAAAGACACGGTTGATTCGCGTATTTTAGACTTTGTTTCAAATCATATCCCACAGAGTGGCGATTGGGTGAACCAATCTATCCGAATTCTGGAGACTGATGAAGAGAGTTACCCGGTTATCAATGACCCCCAGATAGGACCGAGGGCTGCAGGGGCGTTTGTATACAGACTCAGATCAGAACACGGGGTGGACCCAATAGACGAGTCGAAACTAGAATTAGTCGATGATCCAGTAGCGGGCAGTAAACTGATCGAACCAAGCGGAGCTATTTATCGACCAGATCTCTTTCACGAGTCCGTTCCGGAGTCTCACGTTCCAACGAAGTTCGTCACCCACGGCACCACCGTCGACGTGGACGACGACGACCCAGTGAAGATGGACGACATCGGCGACTTCCTCCGCGAGAAGGGGATTCTCGAGGACCTGAAGACGTTCACACTCGACGACCTGATCTTCGACCCCGACGACGGCGAGAAGTACGCCGTCCCGTTCGACCAGATGGGAGAGGGGTTCCGAGCCATCGTCGCCCTCTTGTGGGAACTGCTGGACGACGACCTGCCGGAGGTGGTGTTTCTCGAAGAGCCGACGACCCACATGCACCCCGGCTACGTCCGCGAGGTGGTGTACTTCCTGATCCAACTGGCGATGGAGGAGGACGTACAGTTGTTCGTCACCACCCACAGCAACGATTTCCTAAACGATCTGTTTGCCGAGAACCTGCACGAGGAGGAAGTCGCGTTTCTAGAGGAGGATTTCAAACTGTTCCAGATGCAGGACGGCGGCGCGAAGACGCTGGACTACCGCGAAGCCGAGCATTCGCTAACCGAGTTGTACAACGATCTGCGAGGGATATGAACCAGCGTGTTGTTCTCTGTGAAGGGAAACGGGACGTACGACTCGTTGAGAAGTTCTACGAACTGGAGTACAGTGATGTTGATGTTGATCAGTTCATCGCTGAGGATGTTGATCATCAGCGACTCCGTAACTTCGAACGACGAAAGTTACAGAACTTTACTGAGCGTCGAAATCCGTACGACGTGTTGGTCAAGTCGGAAAACGGTATAGATAATCTCGAGACACAGTTTGTCGGCCTGTGTCAGTATCTCCTAAAGCCACCGGAATATAGACTGTGTCTTCTCACTGACCTCGACAAGAAGGACTACGATCGCCTGACACACGGCTCTGATTCTAGTAAGTATCGTGAAATGTTGCAGGAGTTGGACAAGCGGGTGCAGTCAGTTCATTCGGGACGGGAATACCGTATCGAGTGGACTGACCCGGACACGAAGACCCGTGTTCAGGTTGCGGGCGAAGCGACACTCCACGGTAGACAGGGACCAGTGGGGGACTTCGACGTGTTAGCGTTTAGATCTGATCTCGAAGACGCAAGCGACATTCGAGACAATGACGGTGACGAGATAGAATCCGACAAACTCCGTTCGTTCCTGTCGAGTCGAGAATCACGAGCGATGACCCGCGTGTTGTGAGCTACTCGCCGACCGGGGTCACGCCACTGGCGTCCCCGTCACCCAGATCGCGTCGCATCGCGATCTCGAACCACGGACACAGGCGGAGTTGGCGGTAGAACTCGGGGTTGTCGTGGAGGTGTTCGTAGTCGACCCACAGCAACCCGGCGATCTCCTCCTCGTCGGGGTCCAACGACACGTCAGACAACGTCACCTGGAGGACGGCACACACCTCCCACTCCAACCCCGCGTTCTCGTAGTACCGCTTGTACTCGAAACGGTCGGTCACGTCGAGATCGTCGTACTGGTCGGGGCTGATCCCCAGTTCCTCGTCGAGTCGTTGGCGGGTGGCGGCCGCCTGGCTCTGGCCCTCAACCGGGTGGGAGGCGACGGTGCCGTCCCAACAGGTGTCCCAGAGGCGTTTGTCGTGGGCGCGCTGTGCGAGCAGAATCCGGCCGTGGTCGTCGAAGACGAGACAGGTGAACGCGCGGTGACGAATCCCGTCACCCGTGTGGGCGTTGAGCCGGTTGACGGTCCCCTGCGGCTCGTCGTCGGGATCGACCGCGATCACGTCCTGGAGGGCGTTCTCGTGGGCTGGTGCCTCGCTTCCGTCGCCGGCGGTGGTGTCGTCGGCGCTCATACGCCGACAGACGGGAACCCGTATGAAGGTCTTTCCGATCCACCGTCTCGACTCCGACCTACCGCCCACTACCCCAGCCGCTCGTCTAAGATGAGTCGGGTCTTCGTCCCTTCCACGTCCTCGACCTCCCGGGCCCGCGAGATCAGCTCGTTCACCGCGCCGGTGTCGACACAGTCGACCACCAAGACGATGTCCTCCTCGCCGGACACCTGCCAGACGAAGTCCACCTCCGGCCAGTCGGCGAGCCGGTCGGACACCTCACCGGTGTCGACGTTCATGTCGACGCTGATCTCCACCATTGCCTTCACGTTCCCCGTCCGGGTGGTGACGGTGAACCGCTCGATGATCCCCTCCTCGCGCATCCGGTTGACGCGGTTGCGGACCGTCCCCTCGCTGGTGCCGACCGTGTCGGCGATCTCTGTGTACGGCGTCCGTGCGTCGCGTCGCAGTCGATTGAGGATCTCCCGGTCCAGATCGTCCATACCACTGTGTCGCCCGCGACCGGCAAAGCCGTTACGAAATTCGTAACTCGCTTCGAACGACACAGTTATCTGGCGGGACTGCGTGCGTGTCTCGTAATGACGGACGCCTATCTGGCGCTGGCGGACGGTCGCGTGTTCGAGGCGCGCGGTCGTGCACCGGGGCGTGCACGCGGCGAACTGGTGTTCACGACAGCCTACACCGGCTACGAGGAGTCGCTGACGGACCCCTCCTACGAGGAACAGGTGTTGACGTTCTCCTACCCGTTGGTCGGCAACTACGGCGTCCGGCCGGCCCGGTTCGAGTCCGACCGAATCCACCCGAACGCGGCGATCGCGCGGGAGTTCACCGACGAGATCGTCGACTGGTTCGCCGAGTCGGACGTGCCGGCGATCGACCACCTCGACACGCGAGAGATCGTAACGACGGTTCGTGAGGAGGGCGCGATGGCCTGTGGAATCGCGGCCGGCCCCGACGCGACGCCGGCGGCCGCTCGCGCACAGTTGGACGCGACAGAGCCGATGTCGGCACACACGGAGATCGGCACCCAGGTGTCGACCGCAGAGCCGTACACGGTCGCGGGCGGTGACGCCGCCGACGTGGCGCTGATCGACTGTGGCGCGAAAGGGTCGATCGTCTCCTCGCTGACCGAACGCGACGCGACGGTTCACGTTCTCCCGCACGACACCACACCCGCCGAACTGGCCGCTCACGACCCGGACGTGGTGTTCGTCTCCAACGGGCCGGGCGATCCGGCGAACTACGAGGCCGCCGAGACGCTCGTCTCGGAGTTTCTCCGCGAGGTGCCGATCGCCGGGATCTGTCTGGGCCAACAGGTCGTCGCCCGCGCTCTCGGCGGGGAGACCGAGAAGATGGCCTTCGGCCACCGCGGCGTCAACCAACCGGTCCGGGATCTGGACTCCGACCGGGTGGTGATGACGACCCAGAACCACGGCTACTCCGTCGCCGACCCCGGCCCACTGGCGGTGACACAGGTGAACGTCAACGACGGCACCGCCGAGGGGCTCGACCACGAGGCGTGGAACGTGCTCACGCGGCAGTACCACCCCGAGGCGAACCCCGGCCCACACGACTCGTTGGACTTCTTCGATCAGGTGCTCGCGGCTGTCGACGCCCCCCGGACCGTCGCGGCGGAGTAAAATCTTCAAGTATCCCCGTCGTCCACGCCCGCGTATGGCCGACCACTCCCACGACCACTACCGTGAGTTCGACGACGACCGCGTGACTAGCCCGATGCAGTCGTTCGGCGCCGGCGCGGTCGGTGTCGGCACACTCGTCGCGCTCGTCGGACTGTTCGTCGTCTTCGGCGTGCCGTTGTTGTTGGGTGTCTGAGTCGGGCGAGTCACTCCAACGCGTCGCCGATCCGCCCGCGCAGCGCCGCCACGCGGTCGGCGTCGACCGTCACCTTCTCGCCGCCGACATCGAACGAGACCGCTCCGGAGTCGTCCGACTCCCCGAGCTTCGTGACCGGCACACCTTCTGGAACGACCGCCCGCACCGCGTCGGGGTCAGTTGTCTCCACGACCACCCGACCGGGCTGTTCATGGAACAGACAGCCGAGATCCGGCACCGAAACCGCGACCCCGGCCGCGTCGGTGACCGTCTCGCTCAGCGTGACGGCCAACCCGCCGTGGCCGGCGTCGTGGGCGGCCGTCACCGACGGCTCCGCGACGGCCGCACGGACGGCCGACAACGTCGCCTGCGGCTCTGCCGGGAGCGCCGGGAACCGGTCGCTGCCGCCGAACTGCGCGAGATACGCCGAGCCGCCCAGTCGTGGCTCCGCGTCACCACCCAGCACCCGGTCGCCAATCACGAGCAGTGTCCCCTCCCCCGACAGTTCGGCGGGTGGCGCATCCACGTCCGGTCGCGTGCCCAGGAGTGCGAGTGTCGGTGTCGGCGGGATTGCCCCGCTCTCGGAGTCGTTGTACAACGAGACGTTGCCGCCGACGACCGGCACGTCCAGATCCGCACAGCCGTCCGCGAGCCCGTCGACGACGGCCGCGAACCGGCCGTACGTCGCCGGGTCCTCGGGGTTGCCGCCGTTGAGACAGTCGACCGCGGCCAACGGCTCGGCGCCTTTCGCCGCGAGGTTGGTCGCGTTCTCGACGGCGACGGCCCGAGCGCCCGCGTAGGGTGCGGCGTCGGTCCACCCCGGCTCCGCGCCCGCTGACAGTGCGAGTCCACAGTCTGCCTCTCGGAGTGCGAGGACGGCGGCGTCGTCACCCGGCCCCGTCGCGGTCCGGGCACCGACCTCGTGGTCGTACTGGCGGTACACCCACTCCTTCGAGGCCGTGTTGGGTGAGGCCACCACCCGCTCGACGGCCGTCTCGACGGCCGGCGGGTCGGGGAGTTCGCGGGTCGGTTCCTCTGGCTCAACGGTGTCGAGATCGTTCAAGGGGGCGCCGTCACCGAGGAACTCGGCGTCGGCGTCGACAACCCGGTCGCCGTCGGCGACACAGACGAACCCCTCGTCGGTCACGCGGCCGATGTCGGAACAGCCCAGATCGAACCGGGCCGCGAGCTCCTGCACGCGGTCGACGTTCTCGGGGGTCACCTCGTAACACATCCGTTCCTGACTCTCCGAGAGGAGCCGTTCCACGGGGGTCATCCCCGACTCCCGGCAGTGGATCGCGTCGAGGTCGATCCGTGCACCCAGCCCACCCTTCGCGACCATCTCGGAGGCGGCACCGCCGAGGCCGGCGGCACCCAGATCCCGGGCCGCCTCGATCAGCCCCTCGTCGACGAGCGCCTCGTTACACTCGATCAGCCGTTTTTCGGCGTAGGGGTCGCCCACCTGGACCGCCGGCCGGTCGTCCGTCTCGGCGTCCTCGTCGAGATCCTCGGAGGCGAAGGCGGCGCCGCCGAGCCCGTCGCGGCCGGTGGCGTTGCCGACCAGCAGGAGCCGGTTCCCCGGCTCGGTCGCGTCGGCGGTGACGAGCCGGTCCTCGTCGGTCAGTCCCACGCAGGCAACGTTGACCAACGGGTTCCCCTCGTAGTCCGGGTGGAACGCGACACTGCCGCCGACCGTCGGCACACCGATCGAGTTGCCGTAGTGGGAGATCCCCTCCACGACACCCTCGAACAGATACCGGGAGTGGTCCCGGTCGAACGCGCCGAAGTACAACGAGTCCAACAGCGCGATGGGGTACGCCCCCATCGACAGCGTGTCCCGGACGATCCCCCCGACACCCGTCGCCGCGCCGTCGAACGGGTCGACGTAGGAGGGGTGGTTGTGGCTCTCGATCCCGAACGTGAGGTACGGCGCGGGCTCGTCGTCTTCGATCTGCTCGTCGCTCGCCTCGCTTGTCTCGTCGGGCGCCGGCACGGCGACGACGGCGGCGTCGTCGCCCGGCCCGACGACCACCTGCGGGCCGTCGTCGTCGAACGCGGTCAGCAACGCTCGCGAGGAACGGTACGCACAGTGTTCACTCCAGAGGTTCTCGAACAGGGCCGCCTCCACACGCGTCGGTTCGCGTCCCAGCTCGGACTCGATCAGCTCCCGATCCGCGTCGTCAAGCGGCATTCGCGTTCGTGTTCACCACTCCCCGGCATATGCGTTTCCATGTGCACGTTTTTGCAACCCCCGTCGTGTCAGGGGTGTCACTCGGGCGGGCGGAGTGCGAGCGCGGCGACGCCGGCCGCGACCGCCAACACGCCGCCGACGGCGAACGCGACCGACCAGGAGGCGACGCCGACCACCCAGCCGACGACCGCGCCGCCGAACACACCGCCCCACATCTTCCCGGAGTAGAGCAACGCGTAGTTCGCCGAGGAGTGTTCCCGGCCGTAGTAGTCCCCGACGACCGACGGGAACAGGGTGTACTGTGGCGACCAGAAGAACGTCGCGACGACCACGGCGCCGACGAACGCGAGCGGTTGGCCCGCACGCGCGAACCAGACGGTGCCCAACACACCGACCCCACAGAGCACGAACGACGCCGCCATCGCCCGCTCCCGGTCGATCCGGTCGGAGAGATCACCGACGACGAGCCGGCCGATCCCGCCCGCGACGGGGAGCACTGTCGCCGACGCGGTCACGGTGACGGCGTTCAGTTCGAGTGCGTCCGCGAAGGTGACGATCTGAGCGGTGAGCATCAGCCCGGCGCCGGAGACGCCGACGAACATCGCGTACATCAGCCAGAACTGCCAGGTGCCGGCCATCTCGCGCCACTGGTACTGGCGGGTGTGGCCGGCCCCGTCCGTCGCCGTCTCCCCGTCGGTGTCCGCCTCACTCGTCCCGCTCGCGTCATCTCCGTCACCGCCGTCCACGTCGACCCCGTCGAGCCAGCCGCTGGGTGGGTCACGCAACACGACCGCGCCGACGAGAATCCCGAGCCCGATGACGATCCCGAGGTTGCGGAGCACGTCCGGGTAGCCCGTGACGGTGGCGTTCGCCCGGACGTACGGGACGACCAACGCAGACCCGCCCGCGAACGCCATCGTCCCGATCCCGGTCGTCAGCCCGCGGCGGTCGGGGAACCACTTCAGTGCCGTGTTGACCGCGACGGTGTAGACGATCCCGACGCCGACCGCGCCCGCGGAGTACAACAGGTACACCTGCCACACCTCCGTCGCGACGGACAAGCCGAGGTAGCCCCCGCCGGCGAGCACGCCCGCGACCAGCGTCAACAACCGCGGGCCGTGGCGGTCCCGGTACCAGCCAACCGGGAACTGCGAGCCGGCCTGGAAGATCACGAACAGGGTGAAGACGAGCCCGATCGCCTCCGGTGACACCGCCAGCGAGGCCTCCAACGGTGACTGGATCGACGACCAGACGTACTGGTACGGCGACACCAGCCCCATCATCACCGCCGCGGCCGCGACCTGCCACCACCGCGAGAACCCCAACGCCTCGCGAGCGCGGGCCGAGACAGCCTCCGTCGTGTCGGCACGTCCCATACCTCTGGCACTGCCGGTCGACGGAATACCGTTTCGTTCGGCGAACCGCCGGCCGCGCCCGCCGGTGGTGCTTTCACCCACGCATGCCAAGTTCGAGTCGTGAGACGACTGTTAGAACAGCCGACACGTCGCCGTCTGTTGTCCGGGGTCGCCGGCGTGGCCGCGGTTGGCGTCGCGGGCTGTGCCGGTCGCCGGGGGCGGGGAGGCGACGTACCCGAGGGAACGCCGGTCGCGGTCGCGTCACTCGACGGCCGGCCGGACGCGGCCCCACCTGTCGGCTTCACCGCTCCGGAGGCGTTCTGTCGGTACCCGACCCGCCGCGTCGAGATCGGCGGTGTCGACGACGGAACGGTCACAGACAAACTGACGGCGACGGACGCAGCGACGGCGACGGATGCAGCGACGACGACGGACGCAGCGACAGCGACGGATGCAGCGACGGCGACGGATGCAGCGACGACGACGGACGCAGCGACAGCGACGGATGCAGCGACAGCGACGGACGCAGCGACGACGACGGACGCAGCGACAGCGACGAACGCAGACGGGTCGAGTGAGACGGCGACGGATGCAGACGGGGCGAGCGAGACGGCGACCGACGCGGTCGCGGAGTCACCGACAGCCACGTTGGATCTGACCTGTCTCGCGCGCGGGAACGGGCGGTTCGAACTCTCCGGCGGGGCGGTCGCCCGCGGGCAGTGGACCGCGCCGGCGACGGATCGGTACACGGTCTCGGCGGTGTACGACGGCCACGGTCAGTGTCGCTACGACGCGGCCGACACCGCCAACATCGTCGCGTCGCTCACCTCCGGCGTGGTCGTTCGCCCGGCCGACTCACAGCGGGTGCTCGCACAGGCGACCACCCAGGACGCCGGCACCGTCCCGGACGACCTGGTGACGGAGGGGGTCCAGGACGCCGTCCGGTTCGCGCTCGACCAGGTCGACCCGGACGAACTCGGCCCGTTCGCGCGGTGGGTGGGTCGCCAGAGCGCCCGGCTCGCGGAGGGGGTGCTCGGCGCGGAGCTGGTCGGCCCCGCCGAAGACGGGTTCCCCGCGGCCGAGACCGACGTACAGACGATCACCACGCGGTTCGACGCCGAGGGCGGGTCGACGTACACCTTCGAGTACGCGCCACGCGCGCTGCTGGTCGGTGAGATCGACACCGACGAACGGTTCCGGGCGTCCGCGCAGGCGACCTACGAGCCGCGCGGCTTCCGGGTGCAACGGCAGTGAGTCGGTGGGACTGGGATTCGAACCCAGGAGGCCTGACGGCCACCTGCTCTCAAGGCAGGCGCAATAGTCCACTCTGCCATCCCACCGCGTCTGGACGAACGGCCGTCTGTGATTTCAACCTACCGTTCGTGGGTCGAGGACGGACGGTGTCGAGACACTGTCCGAACGGCTCCCGCACGGAGACGCGTCAGCGTGTGGTCGATGGCCTCAGTCGCCGAACCAGAGACTCCAGTGTGGCGACCGTGAAGTAGCTCGCGAACGCCGCGACACCGTAGCCGGACACGGCACCGTACACGAGTGTCCCACTGGTAACGCTGTAGACCGCGATGTCTACCAGTGTGTACAACACGCTTGACTCCTCGGCGTCCGAGTCGCCGCCGGGAACTTCGAGCAGTGTGTACGCTGTCGTCACTGCTGCGAGGCCACCGCCGACAACGACCCAGTGGACTGCCTCCACACGCTCGTCTTGTCGTGAGACAACTTAAACTGATGCCGTCGTGTCCCGGTCCCGACTGACTCCGTCCCAACCGTGCGTGTCGTAGTAGCCGCAAAGCGCGTCGGCCACCGTGTCGACGGCACCCGTGTCCGCGTCGGTCGCCGACAGCACCGCTCCCGGCCGCACCCGTTCGCGGACGTACGGCGTCCCGTCGTGGAGGCGTGTCTGGGTGTCGCCGACGACTGTCGGGGCGACGACGACGTGACGGGCGACGTACTCAACCGGCGAGCCGTCGCGTTCGCGGTTCGCCTCCGCGACGTGTGCGACGAACGCAGGGAACTCGCTCACCGGCGGTTCGTTGCCGAGCAGGTGGGGTAGCTCTCCGCTCGCGTCTGTGTGGGTCACGAGCCGACAGCTGTGTTCACTCCCGAAAACTGTTGTCCGTGTCGTCGTCTGTCACCACTCGCCGCCGAACGACACCTCGACACCGACCTCGTCGGCGAGCAGTTCCACGTACTGTCGTTTGTCGTCGACGCTCAGTGAGGTGTACAGAAACGTCCCGTCGACGAGTTCGTAGAACGCACGCATCCGCCGGCCGTCGGGGTGGTTGGCCGTCCGATTGATGAGGCAGTTCTGTCGTGCCCGCGGCGCGGAGTACGGGAGTTCGACCTGCCCGGTCAGATCGTGTGCCACGATCAGGTGATCGACTGCGACACCCAACGCCTGGCGTTGTTCCGTCGGTGCGGACTCGTCCACCGCGGGCAGTCGCCAGCCGTCGTCGAACCCGACGGCGTACCCCTCCGACACGTCGTCGACTCGCCACCCGTCGCCGTCGACGTGTTCGCCTCGATTCATCTTCTCCGCACCGCCGCCTGGTGTGTGTGACTCCGTGACGAATCGGCGACGATCCTCCAACACGCCGGCGAGATCACGGACGAACTCGCGTGCCTGCTCCGTGGTGTCGACGGTCAGTTCCCCGACCTCCGACTCGACGGCCGACGCGACCGCCTCCGCGACTACTGTCTCGTCGTCTCGGAGTCGGTCGATCACGCGGTTGGTCCGAGCGACCTGTTCGGCGACCTCTGCGGAACGACCAGACTGGATCGACTCCTTCGTGAGCAGTTCCAACACGTCCGGGTTGTCGACGAGATCGGCCAGATCGAACTCGACGACGGACACCTCGCCGTCCTCGTCGGCGTTCTTCGACAACACCTCGAACCGCTGGCCGTTGGTCAGAATCCCCCAGTCGACGGCCAACGCCTGACGCATGTAGCTCCGGAGTTGTTCGACGTTCTCGTCTGTCAACTCCGAGCGGACGGGTTTCGCCTCGACGAACACCGCCGGCGAGTCCCCGACGGTGAGTGCGTAGTCGACGTGTGTGGTCCGGGTGGCGATCCGGACGGTGTACTCCAACTCGACTTCTGTCGACCGGAGGTCCCACCCCAACAGTTCGAGAAACGGCTGGACGAGTCGCACCTTGGTGTTCTCCTCGTCCATCTGCGGCGAGGCGTCGATCAACTGGCGACTCTGATCGACGTACTCCGCGACCGCCTCCTCGTCCATCTCGGCGTTGGTTCGATGGCGGTCGGTATAATACCACGGAGACGGGGTCGGCGGTGAGGCATCTCCCGACCGTCTACTCGCTAATCAGAAACAAGCTGCCCGCCAGTAGTGGGGAGTAAACAGTATCTTGTATCTCTACGGTGTGAACTAGATCAATGCCCGACAGCGACGCCCTCCACGACGCACTCCAGACAATTGGAGCGCAGACAGATTCGGATATGAGCGAGCGAGATGTGGAGAATCTCTTTCTCGAGTACGAGTTCTACGACGCACTGGGGTACGAAGGAACTGGGGTCGATCTGCAAAGCGAGTTCAGCCTCCCGAACAACCGACGGCCTGACTACATTACACGGGACACGAACGAGGCGGTCACTGCAGTTTACGAGTTCAAGACGACAGGAGTCGATCTGCCCGAACACGAGTCACAGCTGTTCGACTACATGGACCACCTCCGTTCGGAGTACGGCGTGCTGACAAACGGCGAGACACTCCGACTGTACCGGCGGGGACAGACGACTGCAATCAGTGTCGTGGCACTGGAGTCGGCAACGACGAGTGAGGCACGCGATCTCGTGAGTGCCCTCGAAAAACTGGAGTTCGACCTCACGGACCCGGACGATGTCAACCAGTTGCTCGACAATCCCGACCCGATTCCACTCAACAGGGACGCCGAACTCGGGAAAGAACACTTTTTCAACACGTTCCAACTCGACGAAGGAAGCCCATTCACTGATCTCGTCACCGGGATGATGGACCTGTTGCACGAGCTTAGAGACGAACAGGAAGCGAAGTTCGTGGAAGGGGCGTACGACTTCTGGGAGGCGACGTACGCCGACATTCCGGACGAAGACGACATCCCGGATGCGTGGGAGCCGTTCATCGACGACGGCGACTCACTCCGCGAGTTTATGTTCTGTCTGGAGAGCGGACACGCGTTGCTCTCGCGACTCCTGCTGGCGAAGGCGACCGAGGATCACGACTTCTTCGCTGGCACCGGGTACGACGGGATGCAGGGGTACTTCCGCGGGCTACAGGGGTTCAGTGACACGATCAACCTCGACGCGTTCCCGGTCGCGGCGAACAATCTCATCGACGACATGCAAGAACAGTTGGTCGAAGGGTTGTTCCAGGACGACATCTTCGTCTGGTGGACCGACGGGTACAGGGAACAACTGGACCGTGGTCACGGGAGCGGCGCGAACCAGTTCGAGGACGTGGCCCGTGGGAGCGGGTCGGTCGAACGGATCAGTGAGGCGACACGGAACCGATTCAGCCGTGCGGTCGCGGAGGTGTTGTTCAACGTCCTGCGGTTCGACTTCGAGGATGTCCAGGGCGACCTGTTGGGTGATCTCTATCAACAGTACTTCGACCCGGAGACGCGGAAGGCGCTCGGCGAGTTCTACACGCCACAGCCGGTGATCGACTACATCATGGACGGTGTCGGCTACGACCGCGGCGTGTCGGGCGAGCGGCTGATCGCCCCGGCGTGTGGCTCTGGAACGTTCCTCGTAGAGGCTATCGAGCGGTATCTCGACGACATCGAGCGGTACGAAGCCGACCCAGACTGGGAGGAACACCTGCGTGATCTCTGTACACGGCCGCGCGTGGTCGGGTTGGACATCCACCCGTTCGCGGTGTTGATGGCACAGATTCGGTTCGTCGTCGCGGTCCTCCCCGCGTACCAGAAAGCTAAGGCACAGAACCCCGAGTTCACGCTCCGTCGACTCCCGATCTACCGGACGGACACGCTCCGCAACGAGCGGAAGCTGACCGGGGTCGATCTTGGTGACGACGGAACACAGCAGTTGACGTTTGACGCCGTAACCGAAGACGAACAGGACGTGTTAGTTCCCGTCCCGCTGCCCGTGGAGGTGGACGAAGACGATGCGATAGAGACTGATGGCGGGTTCCTCGTTCGGCGGGTGCGGATGCCGTTGTTCGAGACGATCCAACTGGAGACAGGTGTCGGCAACTTCGGGGAGTACTTCGCGGCCCTGCAAGGCGTTCTCGACAACGTCAAAGATCACATGAACTACGCCGAGGAGGTGGGTGACGACTTCGATTGGGAGTACCAAAGCGGGCTCACTGAGAGCATCGGAACGTACACCTCACGAGACTACGACGGCGTCGAGGAGTTCTTCGCGCCGTACGTCGACGATATGCTGGAGAACGTCCGGTATCTCAAGGAGGAACACAACGACGGCCGGCTGTTCAAGATGTTCGAGGACACCGTTCTCGCGTTGGTCGTCAAGAACTACATGGAGTACGACTACGTCGTCGGGAACCCGCCGTACGTTCGTGTCCAGAACCTTCCGGACGAACAGAAGACGATGCTGGAGAAGCTGTACAGTTCCACCACGGGGAACTACGACATCTACTGTCCGTTCTACGAGCGAGGACTCGACTGGCTCTCGGAAGACACTGGGAAGCTCGGCTACATCACGCCGAACCAGTTTGCGGTCACGGACTACGGCGAGGGATTGCGGCAGGTTCTGCTCGACGACGCTCGGATCGAGGAGGTGTACGACTTCCGCGACTCCGGTGTGTTCGAGGACGCGACCAACTACCCTGCCATCGTGATTGCCGAAGACGAGCCCGACGAGGCCGTGCGGGCGGACAACGACATCCGGTGTGTCCGGGTGAAAGCCGACACGGACAACGACGAGGGGCGAGAACTAGACGAGGCGATCATCGACGGCGTGCGAGACCACCGTGACGAGCCGGGCTACAGTGACGACCTGATCGACGTGTTCGACTTCCCGCAGGAGAAGCTGTCTCCCGAACGCTACTGGGCGTTCATGCCGCCCGAGGAGTTGCAGGTGTTCGAGAAGTTGGAAGCAAACAACACCGACAGGTTCGAAGACATTACAGACGCTATCTTTGCTGGAACACAGACCAGTGCTAACAAGGTGTATCTGGTACGGCCAGTTGATGCGGACCGAGTCCTCCCGGACGACACTGGAAACACGGTCACGGTTGTCCCAACTGGAGAATCTCGCGAATACGAGATTGAGACAGATCTCCTCTGTCCGTGGTTAAACGGTGACGATGTCGGACGTTGGCGCGGTGAGTGGTCCGGTCTTCACGTAATTCTCCCCCACTACGTTGAGTACGACGACGGGGAACCAACCACAGAGTCGTACGACGAAGAATATCTCCGTGATACTCTCCCGCTGACGTGGGAGTACTTCCAGGCTCACAGACAGACATTAGAGGGGAGAGAAAGTGGTCGAATGGAAGGTGAGGAAGACTGGTACTCGTTTATCTACCCCAAGAGCCACCCACGCTTCGAGAAGCCGAAGATGATCGGAGCACACATCTCTGAAAACGCCCGGTTCATGATCGACAACGAGGGCGTCTGGTATTTCAAAACCGCTTACGGGATCGAGCTAGATGAGTCACACCGTCATCTCACCGAGGAGATGGCCTGTCAGCTCAACTCGAAGGTACTCGACTTCTACTTCAAACACATCACGACGGTCAAGATGGGCGGTTACTACGAATACCGCTCGCAGTACGTCGAGCGGCTGCCGTGTCTCACCGCCGACGACGGCAACAGATTCGACTCGATGCGAGAACACGCGAGCGAGATCGTCGACACAATCGATCTCAACAACAAAACTGGCCGGTTTCCGGAGGCGTATCTCGACGGCTACGACGGCGAACTCCAGTACATCGACTACGAGTGGCAGACGCGCCGTTACCCAGTGAACGCTGACGTACAAGCGGACGTAGACGACGAGTTCACCGTTCAGGCGGGGCGCACAGACACCATCCGTGATCCAGCGATGTACTCCGACGACCGCGAGGCTCGAAAGCGTCGCGCGGAGTACGTCCACGCGGCCGTCGACGGTCGCAACGTCAAGCGTGGCGAGGAGATGTCGATCCCGATCCCACGCAGCGACGCAGGTGTAGAAAAACTGCTCACACGGCTAGAGGAAGACCGCGAGCGTATCGCTGAGACCGACATCGACGCGCTGGAAGCCGAGATCGACGAGGCGGTCTACGATCTGTTCGACCTGACGCCGGACGAGCGCGCGGTTGTCGAGGAGTATCTGGAAGTGTTCTGACCCACACAGGTTGATCCAACACTTCGAGACAGGGAGACGCACAACTCCCGCCGTCACTCCAACCGCTCTGCCGTCGATTCGAGATCGGCACGCCGCCGCTCGCGCCGTTCCACGACGGCGTCGCGGAGTGCGTCCGCCTCTTCGTCGTCCAGCACCCCGCCGGGTTCCCGCAACGGCCGCCCGCCAGTCAGCCGGAAGACGGCCTCCGAAAACGTCTCCTCGTCGTGCTTGCACGCCACAAGCCGCTCGTGAGCTTCCGCGGAGAGTCGAACTGTTTCGACCACACACACGGTCGTGTGCAACACCAGATATTGATTTCTCCGCCCCGCTCACACCACACGACCCCGTACTCAGTTTGTAACTCGCAACGTAATTCTTACTAGAAGAAAAACGTTAAGTGCCACTAGGCACCACAGACAGATGCGACGCTGCGGGCGCGTCACTCCGAAGAGTGGCAGGGTGCTGGAATCACCCTACCCCGCTGCGTCGTGCGGAGTTCACACGACATGTGTTCGAACGATTCGCCGTCTGAAAAGCATGACGGCACGGTGGACGTATCGGAGTTGCTCGAACTGTACGATCAGCACGTCGAGACCGTCGAACAGCTTCCGTTGCCCGGCTACCGGATCGACTCGTTGGTGACGGACACGACGGCCGTTCGGGAGACGCTGGCGACAGACGGCGCCGTGTCGGCGACGACACTCCAGGTGCTCCTGTGTGGGATCGCGGAGGCAATCGGCGACGTGGAGCACGCGCGGACGGTGCCGGCGGGGGCCGCTCGCGGCGCAGACCAGCTCCCAGAGGGGGTCCACCGCGTCCCCTACGAGATGACGCCCGACGAGCAGGCGGCGTGTCTCGACGCCCTCTCACAGCTGCAGTTCGCGGTCGTCGAGACGCCGGTGGCGGTCGACGACTGAGCCGCGCGAACACCGCGGTCGGCGAGGGCGCCGCGTCCGGCCGCTCCCGCAGGTAGTGTTCCGGCTCGTCGGTGCCACACCGTTTTTCACAGCGACTCGTTACCCACCTGGACGACACACCGAGTTCGTGGGTACTCTGAAGTCCACGGAACTCGGAACTCGGCGTGTGACAGGCGACGGCCCGCAAGGAGACGACGAGATTCGCGGAGACGACCCGCGAGCAGACAGCAGTCCACAGTCCGGCTCCGACTCGCGAGCGGGTGAGGAACCACACAGCGACAGCCACGAGCGTCCGGCAGCGGCAGACGGCGGGCTCGACACACACGTCGCGGAACTCGACGCGGCACGGCTCGATCCGGCGGCGATGGCGGCGGAGCCGTCGGGACTCGACACGCTGTCGACGTTGTTGGACCGGCCGTCGCTGGCCCGGGTGTACAGGCGGTTCGAGGCGACTGCCTCGGGGTCGTCCGAAAATCAGAGATTTCCGGGATCACGAGAATCGAAGATTCTCGAACGACTTGACCCCGAGGGTAAACCCGACAACACTATACTGATTGATACTGTATGATACAGTATGGGTCAGATGGAGTGCTACCCGAAGATCAGACAACGTGGTGTCGTCACGATACCAGAAGAAGTCCGTGAGGGGCTTGATCTTGAAGAAGGCGACCAGTTGAAACTCACCGTCGAAAAACTCGACTGAAAATCATGAAACACACGCTTCGCTTCCGCGCGTACCTACCTGACGCAGTGGCAAGCGAAGCGTGGCGTCACATCGACACCCTCCGGCAGATTCGCAACCACGCTGTCCGAGACTACTACGACTCAGCCTCCAACGACCGACCTTCTGACTACGACCAACACGACAAGCTCACAGAGTGGGCTGACAAATGGCCGACCTTTGCGGAACCGTCACAACACGCCGCACAACAGGCTATCAGCCAAATTCACAGCGATCTTGAGACGCTGCAAGAACGCCGAAAGGAGGGCTACGATGTTGGGCGGTTGCAGTGGCAAGGTCGTGGTGAGTTTCGGTCGGTGTCGTACAATCAGTCCAGTCGCTGGAACGTGGATCACAACACGGGCGACGACCGATTCGTGCGGCTCCGACTCGAAAAGATTGGCTGGCTCAACGTTCGAGCAAGCCGCGACGTGCCACCAGCGGACGAGATTGACGAGGTGATCCTGAAAAAAGAGACAACCGGTGAATGGTACGTCTCACTGGTGACTCCTGTAGAAGATACACCCGAGAAACCCCCACTCAGCGAGGTTAGCCCCGAAGACTGTGTGGGTGTTGATCTCGGTATCACGAGTTACATCCACACCTCACAGAACCTGTCCGTTGATACGCTCGACTTGTCCGATGAGTACGACCGCTATGCACGTGAGCAACGGAAACTCGACCGGAAAGTACACGGTTCCGCTAACTGGGAGAAACAACGGCAGAACGTTGCCCGAGCGAAACGAGCTATCAAGCGAAAGGTGCGAGACTACCAGCACAAGTTGACGACGTGGCTTGTCACAGAGTACGATGTCGTTGCCGTCGAAGACTTGGACGTGAAGCCAATGCTGGAAACCAGCCAAAACGCGAGAAAAAAGCAAGATGCCGCGTGGTCGCGGTTTCTTGAACTGCTGGAATACAAGGCTGATCTACACGGGACGCACGTCAAAAAGGTGGACCCGGCAGGCACGTCGAAAGAGTGCGCTGTGTGTGGTGTCGAAACGGCCAAACCACTCTGGGTACGCGAACACTCCTGTCCAGCGTGCGGCCACTCGGAAGACCGCGATCTCAACGCGGCGAAGAACATTCTCCATCGTGGGTTGAAGCAGTTAGGGGCGGGACGCTCCGAATCAACGCCTGTGCAGACTGCGCTCCCTGCGTTCACACCTCAGCAAGAGGCTGTGGATGCAAAGCGCGTCGTTGAAGCAGGAAGCCCCGAGGTCGTTCGGAAGACGTAGTCTTCCGTGATGACGAGGGACGTGGTCTCTCGAACCACTTGACCTCGGGGCAAGTTCACGTCTGTTACTGGGAGCCGACGACCGTGCCGAGAGTGGTCGACGCGCTCGACCTCTCGGAGTCGACCGCCTACGAGTACGTCGACCGGCTCGTCGATCACGGGCTCGTCACCCGCGCGGACACCGGTCGCCCGCGGGAGTTACGCGCCGACCCCGTCGCGGTCGTCGACCCGGTCGGCCCGGTGGTCGTCACCCCGACCGTGTTGCACGCCGTCGCACTCACCGCAACCGACGAGGAACTCGCTCGCTTCGGCGACAGTCACGGGCTCGGGACGCTCGTCGCCACGCTCCGGGGTGCGGGGCTCCACTACGCCGGGGAGACGACACGACGGAGCGTCGCCAGGGATGTCGGCGTCCGCCCGACTGAGGCGATGCTCGTGATCGAGGCGCTGGCTCCCGTGCTCGCGGTCGGTCGCGACCGCGATCCGTACTTCGAGGTGTTGTTCCCCGATGTCGCGACGGCGATGGATCTGCCGGATGTGAACGACCGCCCGACCGTTCCGGCGACGGACACCCCGTGAGCACCGCTCACCACAGTCCGGCGACCGACCCGTCGGCTCTGAGCGCGTACTCGACGCCGGCGACGGCGAGATAGACCACGACACAGGCCGGCCAGAGAAACACCAACAGCCCGAACGCGGGCGTCTCCGGCGGATTCCGTTCCAATAACGTCGGCACCAGCAGGACGCCGGCGACAACGAGCGGGCTCACCGTCCCGTAACGGACGTACAACGCGACCGGCACACCGCCGACGACCATCGACCCGACGAGCATGAACCCCTGTCGCAGCAGGGTCAGTCCCGGCTCCTCGCCAAACGAGGCGAGACTGAACCCGCGCCAGAGGTAGACGGCCACCACCGGCAGCCCGGCGAGCAGGCCGGCGAGGAGGCCCCGAGGGACGGCGGCGGAGACGAACGGGAGCGACACGCGTGTCATCTCGTAGGGACAGGTGATTGTGGCTGTCGGCGCCCGGTGGAGACGACCGTTGCTGTCAGCGTCACTTGACCCGCGGCCGTCACTCGTCGAAGAACACCCACACCCCGTTGTGTGACGGGAAGTCACTGGCCGTATTACCGACGTAGGTGAACTCTGCGTTCGCGCCGTGTCCGCTCTCCCAGAAGTCGTCGACCTCGTTGCGCGACTGGTCGAGTTTCCAGTCGACGTCGAGTTCCACCATCGGAATCTTCGAGAGGAACCGCTCGGGGTTGCCGTGGAGACACGGATCGTAGTGCGCCTGCCCGATCGCGCTAACGCCGTAGTAGGGCACGTCGTACAGCCGGACGTGGTACTGCTCGGTTGGACACCAGCCGGAGGACTGCATCACGTGTGCCGTCGTGGATCTGGTGCCGCCGTCCGGGAGGTTGACGTACAGGTCTTTCACGAGAAAGTCGGGGTAGATCCACTCGTTGCCCCACTCCGAGCCGTTCGTCCCGCTCTCCATGGCAGACTCGATGTCGGCGGTGTCGGTGGCGTCCCAGGCGACGTTCATCGGCGAGGTCCGATCCTGGAGCCCGCCACCCTGAGCGCCCGACTCCGTCGCGTAGCTGTACAACGGAACGTTGCCGTCCATGTCGGGGACGTACAACGGGTGTGCCTGCTCGTCGTCGACCTGTTTGTCCCACACGGTCCGTTCGGACACGCGTTGTTCACGCTGTGTCCCGATGACACGCTGGGTCCGGAACGTGTACCGCGACTGCCCGCCCTCCCGGATCGTCTCCGGCACCTCCTCGGCCGGCAGCGTCGTCGGGTCGTACTCGAACGTCCGGGTGCCGTACCGCTCGTTCAGGTCCTCGCTGTAGAACGTCGGTTGGATGCGGAACTGTCGCTCCGTCACCCGCCTCACCGTCACCACCAGCCGCCCGTCTGCCGCGACCGGCAACCCCTCGTCGTTACTGGCACCGGCCGCGCCGACCGGTGTCGCGCTGTCACTCGTGTCGCTGGCGCTCCCGAGCCCTACGACACCGGCCGACCCGACCGCCACACCGACCGACCGCAACACGTCCCGCCGCCCGAAACTGGATCTGTCTCCCATGCGGTACCGTTGCACACAAAAGAAGTTAATTGGTTTGTAAAGTAGCTCACACTACGGCCGTGACAGTTATTACCGAGACTATCCCGGGTTCGCCGGTTCCGAAGCCGGCCAACACTTAGAACGTCCTCTCGACACTGTGGTTCAGGAACCGCCAGAGATACTCCCCACGGGTGTACGTGTAGTTACTCTCGTCGCGGTCGACGCGGGTGACCGTCCCGTCGGTGTCCGTCTCGGCGCCCGCCGGCCCAAACCCTCGGAGGTCGTCCGGCAGGTCCATGCGGCCACCATCCGTCACGACGGTGTCGTCGCCGTGACCCTCTCCGTGGCCGAGGTCGGTCCGGAACAACAACACCGAGGCGGCCAACAACGCCGCTCCGAGCAGTCCGTGGCACACCGGCTCCGGGATGACGAACGACAACAACGCGCCGCCGCCGACGAACGGAACGCCCCCGGCGACGAGCGACACGGCCAGCCGGCGGTCGACGAGCCCGTACTGGACGAACGCTACCGCGGAACTCGACAGCCCGAACGCCTCGCTGATCAGTCCGACCTTCACCAGTGTCTCCGGGGTGAGTGGCTCTGCACCCAACGGGAACACGAAGATCAGGAACGGGAAGAACAACGCCCACCGGCCGATCCCGACTGTGTTGGTGGTCGTCACACCCAACAGAACACACGGGAACAGCCACCAGAGCCCCAGCCAGTAGCCGGCCCCGGAGCCGGTCGTCGGCGCGAACCCCACCGGCGACGAACACAGCCAGCGCGACGAACACGGGCAACCGTTGCTGTCGGAGGAACCTCCGCTGCGGGCGTGACGTGTTCACGCCCACTCACCCGACACTCGCGTCTCGGTCGGCAACCGCGCCGCGTCTCCGCTCGTGGCGACTGTCGACATTCAGTGGCCACCTCCTGGCGCCGAGTGTGCCCACCTCGGTGTCGTGTGTGGGTAGCAACTACGCTCTCGGGCGAAAAAGAATCACAGTGGACCGCTCCGGGTTTCTCGACTGAAAACCGTTGATACCGGCGGCCGACCGCCGTCGATCCCGAACGGTTCTTGAGCCTCCCCGGAGTACAGAGCGACATGTCAGACCCTCGGATCGTGGTGATCGACAACCACGGGCAGTTCACACATCTGGAGAAACGCGCCCTACGGGACGCCGGCGTCGACACCGCGATTGTCGACAACGAAACCCCACCCGACGAGGTTGATGCCGACGGGGTCGTTCTCTCGGGCGGGCCGTCGATGGACCGCACCGGCCGTGCCGCGGAGTATCTCGACGCCGATGTCCCGGTGCTCGGAATCTGTCTCGGGATGCAGTTGATGGCCGACGAACTCGGTGGGCGGGTCGAGAGCGGTGACTACGGCGGCTACGCCGACGTGACCGTCGAGGTGACCGACGACGACGACCCACTGATCGGCTCGCTGGCCCCCGAGACCCGGACGTGGGCGTCACACGCCGACGAGGTCACGGCGCTCCCGGCGGGGTTCACCCGCACCGCCACCAGCGAGGTGTGTGGCGTCGAGGCGATGAGCGATCCCGACCGAGGGTTGTTCGGTGTCCAATGGCACCCCGAGGTGGCCCACACGGAACGCGGCGAGGCGGTGTTCCAGAACTTCCTCGACATCTGCCGCGCTTGAGCCCGCACACGCTGTCGCCGTCGACACCGACGACCCGCCGATCACAGGCTACGACTACGGCGGCCGGACACCCGGTTGGATGTCGTCGAGAATGCCGAGCACGAACCACAGCAACGCGCCGCCGACGACCGCGCCGGCGACGGCCGCGACGAGCGCTTGGACCGGGGTCGCACCCGACTGGAACGCGACCAACCCACCTGAGGCGGCGACCAGCCCGACGAACCCGACCTTCATCCGGCTCCGAGCGGTGTCGCGTTCCGCTTTGGTCGTCGAGGGTCCGACCATCACTCCTCCGTCGGGCCGGCGACGGAGACGTGCATCCCCGCGAACTTCCAGACCACGTCCTCACCAGCGGCCGTCGCGTCGGCGCTGTCGACCCCGGAGTCGTCCGTCCGGGTGAGTGTGCCGCTCCAGCGCGTGTCGTAGGCGTGGGTCTCGAAGTCGTCGGTGTCGTACCACTCCATCCGCACCCGATCCGAGACGGCGGCGTGGTCGCCGCGGTCGACAATCTGGAGTGCGTCACTCTCGACGGTCCACTCGCGGGTGCGTGCCGTCTGTGAGCCCAGCCCATCCGCGATGGCCGCGTAGCCGTCGAGCCGTTCACCGATCCCGTATTTGACTGCGGCGGGCGACTCCAGAAAGAACGCCGCGAGCGACTCCCCCTCACGCAGTGCGTCGTAGTACGCCCGCACTGTCGACTCCGGTGTCATACCGCTCTGTTCGTCCCCCAGCCTCCTAATGTGTGCCGCTCCCGCCGGTCACCATCCGAGACGGCTCACCGAGACGCGAACCGGCTGTCGACCCCCGAGAACGAGGCGTCTGGAGCCGAAAGCCGAAAGCCGACGGCTCGCCTCCGTCTGCACGTGAGCTACACCGTCACCTACTACTGTCCCCGTTGTGGCACGCTCGCGTCGTTGGAACGCGAGGGGTATCTCGACGACAAGTCCGTCACCCCGTACCCGCTGGAGGGGTGGACGTACGCCGCTCCCGACGAGTCGTTCGACGACGCCGACGGCGTCCGGTTCGTCTGTGGCGACCCCCGCCCGGGACTCACGTGGGAGACGCCGCCGACACCCGACGACGGGACCGAGACGACGCCGGCGGCCCCAGACCACGACCCTGCGGAGACGGACGACGGCGACGAGCCGCCGGGGTGTGGTGAGCCGTTCTACCTCTCGTTCATCCGGTTCGAGGGAGGCGAAGAGGTTGACCCGCGCAGTCCCAGCGAACAGGTCGAACTCGTCGACGACGAGAGCCCGTCCGGGCCCGGCGGCCCACGCGGTCCCGGCGGTCCGGACACCGGGGGGTTCTGGGGGTAGCCGCCGGCCTCGGTTTCGCCGGGGGGTTCTGGGAGTAGCCGCCGGCCTCGGTTTCGCCGGGGGGTTCTGGGGGTAGCCGCCGGCCTCGGTCTCGTTGGGGGCGACCGACAACCCCGGCGTGACGGTGTTCACTGACCGTCCGTCCCTCGCCTTCCGACGGTGGAATTATACTGTTCAGGTGCGAACGACACTGCAGTGAGTGTCGAACTGGAGCGACGGACGGACGCGCCCGGCGAGGCAACCCACGAGGAGGTTGCGTGGGAGCTGAAAGAGCGTATCCGTCGCGAGGAGGGGGTACTCAAGCAACGACGGGGGTTCTTCTCGGACGCCTACCGCCGCGCGACCACGCATCTGTTGTTCGAGCGCGGCTCCGACGACCGCCGGGAGCGTGAGGACGGCTCCACGCCTGGAACGCTGGTCGGCTTCGTCTCCACCCGCCGGGACGGCTACATCCTGTTTCTGGCGGTCAGTCCTGAGGCGCGCGGTCGGGGGTACGGCCGCCGACTCGTCGCCGAGGTGGCCGACGACCACCGCACCGTCACCTGTCACGCCCGAGCGACCAACGAGGCCGCGCTCGCCTTCTACGAACGGCTCGGCTTCGATGTCGAACGGCGCATCACCGGCTACTACGAGGACGGCGGTGACGCGCTCTATCTCAAGCTCGGCGAGTCGGAGAGTCTCACGGAACGACTGTCGAACCTGTTGCGGTGACCGACCCCGAACGGCAGATGTTTCACTCCGCACCTTCCAGTTCCGGTGCGCGCCTTTAGTCCCCGTCCGAGTACACCCACACGGGTGCGATGACCGCACGGCGAACCCGGGCGCGCGACAACGGCTTCTCGCCGGCCGTGACGGCGAGCGCCCGGCACGAGGGTTAGCCGGCCGACCAGGGCACGCCGCCGGGAGTGACGCCGGTCGTTAGTGTTCCGGGCGACACCCTTCGAAGACGGTGCGAACGCAGTTCTGTGCCCGTTCTACCCGACAGTGGTTACTTCGAGTCTACGCGTGCCGCCCCGGTACTCTCTCGTTCGCGTCTGCTGTCGTGGTGCTATCCGACCTTTTTCACTCCTCGGGGTGGCCTCCCTCCGGTCGGCCACCCGAGGAAAAAACGTCGATGAAAAAGCGCTCGCTCGGGCCTACGGCCCTCGCTCGCGTCTGCTGTCGTGGTGCTGGACCGCAACCGCCCCGCTCCGCCCCGCAACCGCTCCGCTTCGCCCCGCAACCGCTCCGCTTCGCCCCGCAACCGCCCCGCGACCACTTCACCCTGCAACCGCCCCGCCCTACACTCTCGAAGTTGTTGGGTGTCGTCTGCGTGGTCGGAAGCGTCGTCACTCGACGGCGTCGAGAACCGCAGAAGTGGTGGAGAGCCGCGCCGCGAACGCCGTCTAGTTCAGCGTCGCCTCGGAGACGAGGGTGTCGTCTTCGAGGTAGTGTTCGAGGTGGTGGGCGTGGTCCTCGACGGTCAGCAGGTGTTGCCGGAGGAGTTCGGCGGTCGCGTGGTCACCTAGCCCCTGCGCGAGTTCGACGTGATCGCGCATCTGCTCGATGATCTCGCCGTAGATCTCCATGTCGTTGGCCAACGACGTGCGGATGTCGTACACGTCGTCACCCTCCGGTTCGACGGGGGCGCGCTCCTCCAACTGTGCGCCACGGGCCAACGGGACGCCACCCAGCGCCTGGGCGCGCTCTGCGAGTTCGTCTGCGGCCTCCTCTGCGTCCTCGGCGGCCTCGCCGAGATACTCGTGGATGTCGTTGAACTCCGCACCCTCGACGTTCCAGTGATGCTTCTTCAGCTGGAAGTACAGCACGTACGTCGCCGCGAGGTCGCTGTTGAGCGCTTCCACGAGCTGTTCGGTCTTCTCCTGGTCAAGCCGGAGCGCGTCGCTCGCCTCGACACTGTCGACTGCGTCTCGGACGGTCCGTTGTGTGCTCATTGCATCTACACGTACGGGCGCCACCCGTTTAGTTCCGGCGGTGGTCGTCGCTTGCTGGTAGTTTTCGGATTAAATTTGGATGCATAGAGAGTGGTGAGTGAACGTGACACACACCCCGTCAGAGGGGGTGTCTCGGTTCGTTTCCCGCCTCCGTCGCGGACTCGTCGGACGACACACACGTATTGAAGTGGCCGCGGCCCGTGGTCGCCTGTAATGGATCGAACGGCGACTCGCTGGGCTGGTGGTCGGCTGTGACGAAGGAGTACATCGAGGTTCGCGGCGCAGAAGAACACAACCTGAAAGACCTAGACGTGGAGATTCCCCGCGAGGAGTTCACCGTCGTCACCGGTCTCTCGGGGTCGGGGAAGTCGTCGCTGGCGTTCGAGACGATCTACGCCGAGGGCCAACGCCGGTACATCGAGTCGTTGTCGGCGTACGCCCGGAACTTCCTCGGGCAGATGGACAAACCGCAAGTCGAGAGCGTCGAGGGGCTCTCGCCGGCGATCTCCATCGACCAGAAGAACGCCGCCAACAACCCGCGGTCGACGGTCGGCACGGTCACCGAACTCCACGACTACCTCCGGCTCCTGTTTGCGCGTGTCGGCACCCCACACTGCCCGGAGTGTGGCCGTGAGGTGGGTGAACAGAGCGCCCAACAGATGGTCCGCCGGTTGTTGGCACTCCCCGAGGGAACCCGCGCAGAGGTTGCCGCGCCGGTCGTCCGCGACCAGAAGGGCGCCTTCGAAGACCTGTTCGAGGAACTCGCCAGCGAGGGGTACACCCGTGTCGAGGTGGACGGGGACCGCTATGATCTCTCCGTTGAGACGCCGGAGTTGGACGACAACTACGACCACACGATCGACGTGATCGTCGACCGTGTGAAGCTGCGCGGCGAGGACCGCTCGCGCATCACCGACTCCGTCGAAACCGCCCTAGACGAGTCTGACGGACTGCTGAAGGTGATCCTCCCGGGCCCGCCGGAGGCGGTGACCGACGGCGACCTCGATGTGGGCACCCAGGCCCGGTCGACGGGTGATCTGGCGGACGACGCCGACGCGGACGGCGACGCGGCCGACCAGCGTGTGCTCGTGGAGTTCTCCGAGGAGCTGGCCTGCACGAACTGCGGGATCGACTTCTCGCCCGTCGAGACCCGATCGTTCTCGTTCAACTCCCCGTACGGCGCCTGTCCGGAGTGTGAGGGGATCGGCTCCACCAAGGAAGTCGACCCGGAGTTGGTGCTTGCGGACCCCTCGAAGCCGTTGAAGAACGCCTTCGAGCCGTGGAGCTACAACCGCTCGTACTACCGCACCCGGATCGACAACGTCGCCGACCACTTCGGGGTCGACGTGGAGACGCCCTTCGCGGAACTGGACGACGACGTACAGGAACAGTTCCTCTGGGGGACGGACGAACAGGTCGTGTTCACCCGGCAGACGAAAGACGGCGTTCGCCGGAAGACCAAGCAGTTCGAGGGAGTCGTCCCGAACTTGGAGCGGCGACACGTCGAGACGGACTCCGACAACACCCGCGAACACATCGAGGAGTACATGGCCGTCACCACCTGCCCGGCGTGTGACGGCACCCGGCTCAAGCCACAGTCGCGGCACGTCCTCGTCGACGACACCTCGATCACCGCGGTCAACCGGATGTCCATCGGCGACGCACTCGACCGTTTCGAGGGGATGGAGGACCGACTGACCGAACGCGAGCGGACCATCGCTCAGGAGATTCTCAAGGAGATCCGTGCCCGGCTCGGGTTCATGGCGGAGGTTGGGCTGGAGTATCTCACGCTCGACCGGGAGGCGTCGACGCTGTCGGGCGGGGAGAGCCAACGCATCCGGCTGGCGACACAGGTCGGATCGGGGCTCGTCGGCGTGTTGTACGTTCTCGACGAGCCGTCGATCGGGCTCCACCAACGGGACAACGATCGCCTGCTCGACACGTTGGAAGGGTTGCGCGATCTGGGCAACACGTTGCTCGTCGTCGAACACGACGAGGAGACGATGCGGCGGGCGGACAACATCGTCGACATGGGGCCCGGCCCCGGGAAACGCGGCGGCGAGGTGGTCGCACAGGGGGGGTTCGACGATATCGTCGCCGCCGACGAGTCGGTGACGGGCGACTATCTCGCGGGCCGCGAGGCGATTCCCGTTCCTGACGAGCGCCGTGACTCCGAGGGTGAACTCGTGATCCGCAACGCCCGCCAACACAACCTCTCGGGGTTGGACGTGCCGATCCCGGTCGGCCAGTTCACCGCGATCACGGGTGTCTCCGGCTCGGGGAAGTCGACGCTGATGCACGACGTGTTGTACAAGGGGCTCGCCCGCGAGATGAACGACAACACGGAGGTCGACCCCGGCGCCCACGACCGGATCGAGGGGGTCGACCAGGTCGAGAACGTCCGGCTGATCGACCAGTCACCGATCGGTCGGACGCCGCGGTCGAACCCCGCCACCTACACGGGTGTGTTCGACCACATCCGGGAGCTGTTCGCGGAGACGGAGCTGGCGAAACAACGCGGCTACGAGAAAGGGCGGTTCTCGTTCAACGTGAAGGGTGGCCGGTGTGAGGAGTGTGGCGGACAGGGCACCGTCAAGATCGAGATGAACTTCCTGTCGGACGTGTACGTCCCCTGTGAGGAGTGTGACGGCGCGCGGTACAACGACGAGACGTTGGACGTGACCTACAAGAACGCGACCATCTCGGACGTGCTCGACATGTCCGTCGCGGAGGCCAGCGACTTCTTCGACAGCCACTCAGCGCTCTCGCGTCGGCTGGAGCTGTTGGAGGATGTCGGCCTCGGCTACATGCAGTTGGGCCAGCCGTCGACCACCCTCTCGGGTGGGGAGGCCCAACGGGTCAAGCTCGCGGAGGAACTCGGCAAACGCCACGGTGGGGAGACACTCTACCTGCTCGACGAGCCCACCACGGGACTCCACAAGGCGGACGAACGGAAGCTGGTGGAGGTGCTCCACCGGCTCACCGACAAGGGGAACACGGTCGTCGTGATCGAACACGAACTGGATCTGGTGAAAAACGCCGACAACGTCGTGGATCTGGGACCGGAGGGCGGCGAGGACGGCGGCAACCTCGTCGCGACCGGCACCCCCGAAGCGGTCGCGCGCGACGACGACTCACACACCGGGCGGTATCTCCGTGATCTGTTGCCCGACGTGGAGCGAGAGGGGCCGCGGTCGGATCGGCGACAGCCCGCGAAAGACAGTGAGAGCGAACGGACCGAAAGCGACGACGAAGGAGGCGACGAGGCGGAGGCGGCGGCCGCGTCCGACGACTGAGTGCGGTGTTTAGGATTAAGTGCTTGCGTCCTCGATCAACCGTTCTCCACGACGGATGAGGCTCGCGCTCAGTCGTTCTCCAACTTCGTCCATCGCGTACAATCGGTCGACTGCGGTCTCCTGGTCAATCTCACCCACTTCGACCGCTCGGACGAGGATACCGATCGATCCAGTAACAGAGATAGACAGTGCCTTGCACGTCTCGCGGAGCGGCTTGTCGTCACTCACGACGACCGCCGTCTGACGGTCAGACAGTGCGTGTGCTAGCAGTGCAGTGTCTCCTTCGATTGCCGGCCGATCCTCAGACTCTACTTCCAGTGGCTGAACACTGTCTACTTCGAGATGATCTGCGGCACGTAACACTGCTTCTACCGGTAGTTCATCGGTAACAGTAATCCATCTATTGTCGACACCTGCCGATAACTGCACCGCTCCTGGGTTATCGATCACCTCAGACTCGACTGCGCGCGGGACGACAACATCCCCATCGATTGCACGTAGCAACGGCAGCTCACCGACAGACGAGAGACGAACGATGACACTCGCGTCTGTCAGAAGCGTTCGCCGGTCACTCATCTCAGCGCATCAACATCGTCTGCCAACTCCGACTCGTCGTAGTTCAACAGGACTCCGCGTTCATTCGCCTCGTGCATCATTTCGGTGATAGAGAGCCCAGCGACATCGGCGGCACCACGCATCCCCACCTTACCGTCCCTGTACTGCTCGATCGCAGTACGAATGAGTTCCTCACGAGCACCCCGTCTGACGGCTGCACGAACGGCCGCACTCCGGTTCTCGCCACGTTCTTCCGCGAGCTTTTCGACGAGACTGATCTCTTCGTCGCCCATCCGTGCCGTGACGTTCTCCATGTGTACTGAGATGTAATGCAATGTAATGAGAATTACGGACGGGGCCACACACCAATCGCCGCATGGGCCACAGTCGACGAGTAACCACACAACAAGTGGCATCCAGACCGTTTCGCCGGTTCGCCGGAACTGCGTCCCCGCTACTACACCGTCTACCCTCCAACCGCACGCCCACTACGCCGCCGGACACGGTCGACGAGCCGCGCCAGTCCGGCGGGGCCGACGAGACAGGCCACTCCGCCGGCGGCACCGACGGCCTGCGGGAGCCCGTACACCAGCCCGTCCCAGACGACGCCCCCGCCGAGCACGAACAACGCCACACCGACGAGAGTCGCCGCCGGCCACGCGGCCACCACCCGACCGAACGGCACCGCCCCCACCGCACCGACCGCCAACGGCCCAACCCAGACGGCGAGGCCGGCGGCGAGCACGCCGGCACCGACCACCGGCGCGTCACCCGGGTCGGCGAGCGCGGCGGTGGCGACGACAGCAGCGAGGGTCGCGACGGCGACGACCCAGCCGGCGACCGACCGGAACCGATCAGGGTCGACACCACCCCACAATCCGACAGCGGCGGCGGGTACCGCGAGCAGTGCGGCGACGCCGGCCGCAGTCGGGACGACCGGCGCGAGACGACTCTCCACGGCATGTGTGACGGCCGGGAGGAGGGCCGCGACAACCACGACCGACCCGACTGCGACCGTATCGGCGTCGAAGGACACGGCCGTGCCGTCGACCCGACACGACAAGAAGGTGTGGGCCGACTGTGTCGGGCGGCGTCGTCCAACACGAAACGCTCTTTCGGGCGCTCTCGGTACCGGTGGAGGATGTCCTCCACACACGCGGACGGACACCACTCCAGACGACGGGTCCTCGCGGGCGTCGCCGCGGCGACCGTCGGGAGCGTCGCCGGTTGTCTCGGTGGCGACGACCGGTTCACCCCCGGAACCGACGAGGAAACGGACTGGCCTGCGCCGCGGCACGACCCACACAACACCGCCTACGCGCCCGACGCGGCGGCCCCGCGGACGGAGCCGACCGCTCGGTGGACGACCGACCGCGGGAGCCCGACCGGCCCGCCGGTTGTCGCCGACGGAACGGTCTACCTACCGGGAATCGAGGCGTTGTGGGCGCTCGACACCACAGACGGGAGCCAGCGCTGGCGGTTCGTCCGCGAGTCGGGCTCTCCGACGACTCCGCCGACCGTCCACGACGGGAGGGTGTACGTGACCGAACGGACGGAGCGTGTCGTCTACGCGCTCGACGCCGCAGACGGCTCGATCCTGTGGCAGACGCCACCCGAACTACGGGTGTCTGCGCCGCCGTACCTTGCGGTCGGTGAGTTCACCAACCGACCGCGGTTGTTCGTCGGGACGGAGCGGGGTCGTGTCCACAGAGTCGACCCCGAGACGGGTGAATCGACGGCTAGTGTCGACCTGTTCGGTGCCGTCTCGACGTTCGTGGTCGACCAACTCGGGCGCCGGCTGTTCGTCGGCACCACCGGCGGGTCGGTGTACGCGCTCTCGTCGGCGTTCGTCGACGTTGAAGGGGAGGCGTTCGGGGAGCTGTGGCGACGGAAGCTCTCCGGTCGTGTCGACGGGTTGGTCCCCGACGAGGAGGGGTTGTTCGCGAGCGCTCGCGGTGGCCCGCTCGCCTGTCTGTCGGACACGGACGGGACGACACGGTGGACACTCCCGGCAGAGGTGTCGACCGGCCCCCCGGTGTCGACCGGGGGACGGGTGGTGTCGACGGGGTACGACCGACTGAGCGCCGCCCGGACGTTCGACGGTGCCGTCCAGTGGCAAGCCGACGAGCAGTTTGACAGAGCCCCACCGGTCGCTGCCGGGGACACGGTGTACGCCGTCGGGGAAGGCACCGTCGCCGCCTTCGGGCTCGGCGGTGCCGACCGGTTCCCGGCCGACGACGCCCCACACCGCCGGTGGTCGGTCGAGATTGCCGACAGCTTCGTCCCGGGGATGGCTGTCGCGGACGGCGCGTTGTTCGTCACGGCACAGAGCAACGACACGACGCTGTACTGTCTGGGGGAGTGAGCCAGTCCCCGACAGATTTCAGACGGGAGACGACCGTTGTCTGATAGATTGAGAAGATGCACCTCGTCTCAGAGTATGAGAAGTCGGCTAGCGGGACCGGAACGTCTCCGACCGACATCTTCCGCTGTGAGCCACGGCCAGAGGGTACCGGACAGATGGAGGGCGTTTCAATCGCCTGTGATCGAGCAGTTTCGGGAGTGGACCCGGAACGTCTCCGGGACTGAGCCGACCGACTGCGACGAGATCTGCCACTCGTCCGTCAGACAGCGCCTGTGTGCTGTGGCAGCGTCCGTCTCGCCGGCCGGCGTGGGTCGTCAAGCGGAGTCGCTCATCGATCCCGATGTGTCGACGTTGAGCGTGTAGTCGAGCCCACGGAGTCCGACGGCAGCGAGTTCACGCCGGAGCTCCGTGACTGACAGTTCGTCCGCCTTCTGTTCGACCTTCTGGTAGCGCTCCCGTCGCACGACGCCGACGAGCGTCGCGGCGAGAACGAGTCGCAACACCTCCTCGACGTGGCTGACGTGCTCGTACATCCCGAGGCCGTCCGCACAGATCCGCCGGAGTTCGTCCTCGGAGGCGTCGCCCCCGACGCCGATCAGGACGAAGTAGCAGGCGTTCTTCGGATGGAAGCCCGTGCCGGCAATCGCCTCACGCACGTCGTCGATACTCCCGTCGGACTCGTTGTCCATCCCGTCGGTGACAGTCACCAGTAGCGCGGGCGTGTCGACCCGGTCGGCCTCGATCCGAGCACGCTGCCAGTTGGTCATCACCGCGATGATGGAGTCGTACAGTGCCGTCCCGCCCCCGGTGGTGAGGCTGTCGACCCTCGACTCGACGGAAGTTGACTGCTGGCGCATCTCACCGACGGACACCTCCGTGTCGAACGTCGAGACGGCACCGAGACACCGTCCATCTTCGTGGACAGTGTCGACGAAGTCGCACATCTCCCGCTGGAGCACGTCCATCTTCGATTCGGTGGAACTGGAACTGAAGAGGCCCATGTGTTGTGAGTCGTGTGGAGGGTGGTGGCGTGGTCTGTGCTATCGTGCTCGGAGGACGTTCCGGATCAGGCGGTGGTGGCGAGCCCGGTTCGCACTGACGGCGTCCGTCATCGCGTCACGGAACGCGGCGCCGTCGTAGATCCGGTCTGCGGCGATCAGGAGCTTCATCCCGAACTCCGCACAACGACGGTCGCTCCACCGGGGGTTGTCCCGCTTGGCGGTGACAGCGAGGTTGTGGACTCCGGTGGCGACGACCTGGCGTTCTTTCTCGGTCATGCCGTTCGTGTTGCGTTCGACAGCCTGAGTCTCTGAGGCGGACGTGCCCGTGGCCGCGAGCAGTCCACCGGCGGCTTTCGCCGCCGTGACGGTCCCGGGCGGGAGCCCACAGAGGGTCCCGCCGACTTCCTCGACGATGGCGTCCAGTAGCATCGGTGTGGCGTGTACTGCGGTGGTCTCGGCTCAGTTCCCCGACCCTCCTTCGTCGCCGACAGGGCTGGTCTGATCGCAATACACGATAACGACCCGCATGCACTTCAATGCTTGTCTGTGTTGCACTAATAGAATCTAAGACACACCTTATAACGAATAGACTAGGGACACATCTCTAAAGAACAGAACAATCAGCTACAACCACGGGAGCTAGGACGCCCGTAAGCGTCGTAACAGTCTGCGTCACAGACACGGAGTGACGTTCGAACCGGCCAGGAGAGGACTTTTCAAGCACGGCAACACGGACGCTATTCGTGACGGTCAACGCGGAGACGGAGGTCGCGGCGACAGAGGGGGCGGCCGCGCGGGCAGCGATGGCGACCGGGATCGCCACGACCGGATTGAACAGCCTGGAGGAACGTATCTTGAAACCAGCGACGGTGAGAAGATGGAGGTCGGGTTCGAGTGTAAGTCGAAGGAGAGTCTTGACGGCGAAGTCAGCGCGAAAAAGGCAACCGATATTGTAACCAAAGCGCCAAAGACAAACGCGAAACTCACCGTCGGGACGCCAGGGTTCACCGGTGGAACCGACGACAAGATGATCAGTAACGGCGTAGTCGGGCTGACAGCAATCGGCTTCGCCGCCTTCGTGTGCCGAGCGATCAACGGGGAGCTAAGTTCAGACGACTATAGAACCCTGTTAGAAGACGAAGGGCTACTCACTGTCAAGGATGTTCGCTCTGTTATCGACGATTGACCCGGGTTGCTGTTCGTCGTTACTGAGTGAGTACACACTCTCTCTTTCAGTCCGCCACGTCCACCCCTTCGCCTTCCTCCCCTCGCTAGCGGTTCGCGAGCACCTGAATGGCGCCGGTTCGTTCCGTCCACGGGTGGCCGTACGTCAAGTACCACGCGACGCCGCCGACGGTCGACACCACGACCACTGCGAACGCCAGCGCCCCAGAGTAGACACAGACGACGAGCAGGAGCTGTCCGAGTAAGCCGAGCCCGCTCTGCTCGTCGTCCGCCGTCTCGTCCCGCTCATCACCGGCGTTGAACAGCCGTATCGCAGTGAGCAACCCGTCCCCGGCCACGACGGCGACCGCGATTCGTCCCAACAACTCCCCGCGGTTCACCGCCCAGTGTACTGCGGGAGCCGAGAACAACCCTCCGAGAACCGCCAACAACACCGCGAGAACCGGCACACCGACTACAAACCGGAGCGGATCGGGTCGTAGTCGACTCAGCTTCATTGTTAATACGTATCTGCTTCGTATGTGCAGTCTTTACGCTACACCCGCCCGGACAACGAGAGATGGACCACCAGTGACGCTGGCAATTCCACGAGCCGACTGTCTGGCCGCCGATCACGACTCTCTCGTGGCGTTCAACACACCGTTCAGTTCGAACAAGCGCTCGACGACCTCGCTGTCGGCGAGGCGGTACCGACGCGGTGCTGTGTCCGACACCGGCTCGACGACCGCTGTCTCTACCAACACGTCGATGTGTGCGCCGACAGTCTGGCGAGTGACACCAGCGTGTTCGGCCAGTTCGGTCTTGTTCCACTCCCGACCCGGCGGGAGATCGAGCAACGCGTCGATCAGGAGTGGCACGCTCTCGTGACGGGTGAGATACAGGAACCCCGTCGGGTTGTCGAGTCGTGCCTGTTTCGTCTCGCGCCGTGTCGCCGGGTGGTCGCTCGTCTGTTCGCTCACGCCCGACGATTCGACTGTGAGTGTATCAGCGTTTCCGTATGCGTCAATCTGATTTGACAGCGTTTACAAGACGGTAGTCAATATAGTTTGTATGCAGAAACCGACATTAGAGTGTGCCCTTCTCGCGGCGATGGTCGCCAGACACGCGTGGGGGAGTCCGATCTCCGAGACGGACCTGTTGTCTGTGGCCGCAGTCGAGAGTCACCAGCATCGTCGGGCCAGTCGCGCGCTCCAACGACTGCGTGAGAGACGCTACGTCCGCCGACATCCAGACGATCGTGTGAGCCTCGTCACCGACGAGTTTGGACGGCTGGCGGACGTACTGTACCACGATTGTGGCTGGGAACCGTTTGAAATTCGGCTCCGTCTAAAACACTACGAAGGGTGGGAGACACACGAGTGGTGTTGACCAACACTGCCCGTCTCTTGACGACCGACCCCGTCGATTCCACGAGACATATGTCGACGCACACACAACGACACTCCATGTACGATTTCCTCGTCGTCGGTGTGGGCCCGGCCGGCGCGCGTTTCACACGCCGCGCGGCCGAGGCGGGGTACGACGTGCTCGCCTTGGAGAAAGGCGAGATCGGCGAGCCACTCGCCTGTTCGGGCCACGTCTCGACGGACCTGTGGGCGTACGTTCCCGACGCGGCCCGCGACCGGTTGTTCCAGAACCGCATCTACGGCGCCGATTTCCACGTCGGCGGCCCGGACACTGACTCCCACCGGTTCTACAAGCGGGAGGAAGTGTCGAACGTGATCGACCGTGTCGGGTTGGACCGGACGCTCGCGGACGCCGCCCGCGCGGCCGGCGCAGACGTGCGCGAGGGCCACACCGTCACGGCGGTGACAGAACACGCCGACCGGGTCACCGCCGCCGTCTCGACGGCCGACGGAACGACCTCGTTCGAGGCGAAACTGCTCGCAGGCGCCGACGGCCCGGTGTCGCGCGTCCGCGGGGAGGTCGGACTGCCAGAGCCCGACGAGTTGCTCCACGGCGTGCTCGCGTTCGACGACACGCCAGACGACGGGGATCACGTCGACGTCCACCTCACCGCGCCGCGGTTCTTCGCGTGGCGTATTCCGCGCGGTGACGCCGGCGTCGAGTACGGGCTCGCCGCGCCGCCGAGTGCGTCTGTCACGGACATGTTCGACCGACTCACCGCCGCCTACGACGTGGAGACGGACCGGTTCTGTTCCGGCGCGATCCCCGTCGGTCCGCCACAGGCGACGACGAGCGAGCGGACATTCCCGCTGGGCGACGCCGCGGCACAGACGAAGCCGTTCACCGGCGGCGGCATCCTCTACGGGATGCGCGCCGCGGATGTCGCGGCCGACGTGATCGACCCCGACGAGCCGGCGACACTGTCGGCCTACGAGTCTGGGTGGCGCTCGGAGCTGGCGAGTGAGATCCGGCTCGGACGGCTGGTGCGGCGGGCGTACTCGTTGCCGGAGCCGATCCAACGGCTGGGGCTGCGGCTGTTCTCCGGGCGGATCGGCGTCCACATGGACGAGCCGTCGTCGTTCTTCTCGCGGGAGAACCTGCGCGCGATGCTGTCGTTCTCGCGGTGACCTGTCGCTTCGACCTACACGTTCGGCTCGGGGTACGACGGCACTCGCGCGGACTGTTCGGCCGTGTCGACGAGCGGGAGTGACTCGACAGTCGCGGCGACCTCGCTTCCGTCGACACGGACCGTCACCTCGCCGTCCGTCTCGAAGCCGACGTACGCCACCGCCGCCGGCGCGTCGAGAGTGGGTGCCTCGAACCCGCGTGTCACCTCGCCGACGGCGCTGTCACCGTCGAACACCGCGGCGCCGGCCTCGGGGACCGCCTCGGTTCGGAGCCCGACCAGCCGCTCGCTGGGGCGGCCACGATTCTCCACCTTCGAGACGACCTCCTGGCCGACGTAACACCCCTTCTCGAAGTCGAGTGCGTTGCGGACGCCGGCGACGTTTGGGATCTTCCCTTCGAGTTCGAAGTCGAACAGTGGGGTGCCTGCCTCGGCGGTCAGCAGTTCCCAGGTGCGGTAGCCGAACGGGGCGGCGTTGACACCGCGGGTGAGCAACGTGTCGAACACGCGCGGCGCGTCGTCGGCGTCACACACGACCTCGTACCCCTCCTCGCCGGTCGGGGCGTCCGTCGCGATCACGGTGACGCCACACTGCTCCATCGAGCCGCGGACGAACGACAGCTGGGGCTCGGGTGCCGCGGCGCCGCCGAGAACGGAGGCGACCTTCTCGGTCGCGTTCGGCCCGTGGACGCCAAAGACGGCCAGATCGTCGGTGGCGTCCTCGATCTCGACATCCTGGATGAACACCTTCCCCGACCAGTCTTCGACGAGCGGGGTCGTCCGCTCGGGCGGAACGAACAACAACAGCCGTTCGCCGGCGTTGTAGACGTACAGCTCCGTCTCGATCCGGCCCTGCGGGTCCAGTAGGAGTGCGTACACACCCTCTTCTTCGCTCCGTGGAACGCGGTTGGAGACGGCGTCGTCGACGAACTCGATCCGGTCGTCGCCGGTGACGCGGACGATCCCGTGGCTCATCTCACACACCCCGACGCCGTTGCGGACGGCACCGGCGGCGCTGGCCGGGCGGCCGTAGTGTGCGACACGGCGGCGGCCATTCCGTTGTTCGAACGTCGCCTGATACGTCTCGTGTGTCTCGCCGACGGCTGTCATACGACCTCGTACGCGGTGGAGGGGCAAAACGTCGGTCGTTCCAGGCGACACCGCCCCCAGTGGTCCGGCTACTGCGACGGTGTACTCACCGGAACAGTTGGCGGAGCCGTTCGAGCAGGCTCCCACCGCCCGCGTTGCCGGCGATCAGCTGTCGGACGAACTCCACGAGGTCGGGGTCGCTGTCGTTCGTCTTCTCGGGGTCCGGCACGACGGCGTCGTGCGGGTACAGACAGACGGTGTCGTCGTCGCGTTCCACCTCGATCAGACCGTCGGCCTTGAGGTCGGTCAACGCCGTCTCGATCCGGTCGATGTCGGCGTCGACGTGTGACCGGAGTTCGAGGACGGTCATCCCGTCCTCGGCACGCCCCACGAGCGCGTCGAGCACGGCAACCTCGGTGGCGTCCCGGTCGCGGTACTCGGCCCGGGCTGGCATAGGTGACACAACGGTCGGCGGGGGCTTACGCTTTGCGAGGATCATCCGCCAGTCGCGCCAGCGTCTCGAACCCCGGCCGCCACCAGAGCAACGCGACGGAGACGAGAAACACCGCCGTCGACGGGCCGTAGCCGACACCGGTCGTCAGCGCGGCGACGAACCCGCCGCCGCCGACGACGGCCGCGACCGCCCCCGCGAGAATCGGGAACGAACAGGAGACACAGGAGAACAACCCGAGCAACCCGGCGAGACCGGCCCGCGACGCCTCGGCGAGACTCCCGTAGAGGAGATACACGAGCGCGCCGTACCCCAACAACCGCGCCGGCATCAACACTGCGGCGACGTGTGCCCCGCCGTAGACGACCGCCGGCCCCCACCCCGGCGGGAGAAACGACACCCCCCACCCGAGTGGTGTGACGGCTGTCGACGGGCCGACCACCCCGCCGAACACCGCGAGCAACAACCCGTAGCCGGCGGCGACGACGGCGGCGACGCGCCCACGGCGGCCGCCGGGCGCTGGCGGATCGTACCGGGCGAACACGACCAGCGCGGTGTTGACCCACACCAGCCCGTACAGGGTGAACGCCGGCGAGGACAGCGCCGCGTCCGTGAACGCGAAGTAGCCGACGACCGCCGCCACCTGGAGGTTGGCGACGAGCGTCCACACCAACAGTCCGCGGCGACTCACCGCGCCGACCACGGGGAGCGTGAACAACGCCGACGGCCCGTCGGACACGTCGCCCGCCATCCTCACACCACCAGTGAGTCGACGACGGCCGCCAGCAAGAGCGTCCCGAGGTAGGCGTTGGAAGCGTGGAACGCGCGGAAGGCGGCCGACTCGTCGCGTTCGTAGTGGAGCCGGACGACCGCCCACAGGAACACCGCACCGAGGACGGCGCCGGTGGCCGCGTACAACGTGTCCAACGGCGTCAGCCCGACGAGGACGGCCGCGGCCGCCAGCGTCGCCCCCAGATACCAGAGGATGTGGCGCCGGGTGGTCGTCTGCCCGCGGACGACCGGCAGCATCGGGAAGCCGGCGCGCTCGTAGTCGTCCTCGTAGGCGAGCGCGAGGTTGTAGAAGTGCGCCGGCGTCCACAGGAAGATCACGGCGGCGACACCCACGCCGCCGAGCCCGATCTCCCCGGTGACGGCGGCCCAGCCGATCAGTGCCGGGAGCGCCCCCGCCGCGCCGCCGATCACGGTGTTCTGGACGGTGTTGGGTTTCAACACGAGCGTGTAGACGACGGAGTAGAACAGGATCGCCACCAGCCCGAGCGCGGCCGCCAACAGGTTGACCGCCGCGAACAACGACAGCGAGACCGCCGACAACAGGAGGCCGAAGGCGACCGCCTTGGGGACGGAGACCAGATCAACGGCCAACGGGCGGTCACTGGTGCGTTGCATCCGGCGGTCCACGTCGCGTTCCAACACGTGGTTGAACGTGCCGGAGGCGCCGATGGAGAGCGCCCCGCCGACCAACGTGAGCAGTACCGTCCGGACGGACAACGACGGGCCGGCCGCGAGCGCCATCGCGGCGGCGGCGACCAGACACAACAGCCACATCAGCCGCGGTTTCATCAGCCGGTAGTAGGCGGCGACGGTCAGCCGGGCGCGCCCCAACGGGGCGGCAGTCCAGTCGGGCACTGCCCGCGCCGTCGTCTCGACGGGATCGGTCTCGACGGTGTCTGGCCCGGTCGGCGGGTCTGTGGGCGCGTCGTCTGGGTCACCCGTCCGGTGTTCCAACTCCCACCCCAACGCGGTGAGCAACCCACCGAAGATGGCCAGCCCGACGAGGAGGTGGAGGTCGCCGACCCTGACGACGACGCCGGCGACGGACGCGAGCTGGGTGTCGGCGCCGGTGGTGGCGACGACCGCACCCAGCCCGGCCTGTGCCGGGAACAACAGCGTCGCGAACGCGAGCGCGCTGGCGACCCGCCGGCCAGGACGCGAGCGGACCGCGACGGCGGCGGTGGCCAACACCAGGAGCCCAACGACGACGGCCGCGGCCCGGTGGCCAAGCACGATCAGTGCCGGCCCGCTCGTCACCAGTCCGCCGTCACACAACGGCCAGCCGACACAGGCGTCGGCCGCCCCGGTGACGGCGGTCGTCGCTCCGACGACGATCAGCACGTAGACGCCCATCGCCGCGGACGCCAACAGAGCCGGGAGACGGTCCATGTGTGATCGGTGGAGCTACCGACTGCCCACATATCAACCCCGCGTTCGGGGGGCGACCGTGGGAACGAGTAGCAGTGTAACCGCCCGAGGGGACGACCCGAGGGGGACAACAGCAGGTATTTATGCCCCCTTCGTCAAGCGCGGCGTAATGACCGAGACACGACTCGGGCGCCTCGCCCGCCTGTTGGCGGTCGGGGTGTTCGCGGCGGTGCTGTTCGTGGCGCCGGCGGCGGCCCAGAGTTCCACGACACAGCAGCTCATCGGCGACCTCAACACGCGGTTGTTGTGGGTCGGCGTGCCGATCACGGTGTTGGTGGAGGCGATCCTCATCTACGCGGTCGTGAAGTTCCGCGGCAACGACGACCCGAAGGAGACGCGGGAGAATCGTCGTCTGGAGGTCACCTGGACGATTGCGACGGCGATCATCCTCCTGTTCGTCGGGGTCGCCTCCTACGGTGTGCTCGCGAACGAGGACGTGACCTACTCCCAGCCGGAGGCGGCCGGCGACGGCGTCGAGGTGGAGGCGGTGGCGTACCAGTGGAACTGGAAGATGAACTACCCCGAACAGAACGTCTCCCGGCTGTCGGCGCGTGACGTGGAGTTGGACGTGGTCGCGGAGAACGATCTCTCCGGGCCGTTGATCGTGGCGCCCGTCGACGAGCCGTTGTACATCACCACCACCTCCGAGGACGTGATCCACGCGGTCCACGTTCCGGAGATGGGGCTCAAGCAGGACTCCGTCCCCGGCCAGAACAACACGATCCGCACGACGCCGTTGGAGACCGGCGTCTACCAGGGGTACTGTGCGGAGTACTGTGGCCAGGGCCACTCGAAGATGTACTTCAGCGTGGTGATCGTCGACCAGGACACGTACGACGAGTTTATCGACCGGCAGACGAGCGAGTCGAGTGACGGCGAGTGAGGAGGCTGGGGAGGCGTGAGGCTGCGGTGCGGTCCTCGGTGGTGACCCCTGATCTCGTGACTGTTGTTTCTGTTCTTCGCCCCAATCGGGCATCACCTGACGGGCAGTGCCCGAGCGACGAGAAAGCGAGACGACAGACGAGCAATCAACGCTGCCCGCCTGCACACCACCGGCCGACGCCAGTTCGTTTCAAAAGTTTAACAACTCGCTGTTCAAAACGCGACGCTAGTTCAATCCGTCGTAAGATTTACTACCCGTAGTCACGTCAGGGTGAAACACGACGCTGCGGTGGGCGCCGTGAAAAACGGCAGGGCGTGCCTACCGCCCTACCATCGCAGTGTCGTGGCAGCTCACGACATGTGTTCGAACGATTCACCGTCAGTAAAACCTGACGGCACGGCAGACGCAGCGGAGCTTGCAGCAACGTACGAGGAGTTCCTTCTGGACATCGAAGAACAGCCGCTTCCGGAGTATCGGACCGACGAGCTGCGCGCACGGATCGAGGAGATTCGTGGCACGCTCGCGGTCGAGGGGGTCGCGTCGGCGGGCCAACTCCAGCAGTTGTTGCGCACCGCCACGGAGGCGCTCGCGGACGTGCGCGCCGCCCGAGTCGTTCCTGTACCCGAGAGCCGCGATCTCTCGAACGCCGTCCCCGGCGCGACCGACACCGGCGCGGCCTACGAGCTCACCGAGACAGAACGAGCGACGGCGACGAACGTCCTCATCAACCTCCTGTTCACCGTCGTCGAGACACCCACACACGCGGATCGACGGCGGCACGACGAGCGCGCGGTTTGTGACGACAGGGACACCCGCGGCGACGGCGACACTCGCGACGGCAGCGACACCCGCGATAACGGCGACACCCGCGGCGACGGCGAGGCGGAGGCGACCACGGACAGCGAGGAGCGTTCCGACTTCGGTGTAACGGGCTACGCCGGCCCGGAGTGACACGACGCGTCGGATACGGACGGCGCTGACTCTCTCCCCCGGTCGCACGTTTTTCGGCCAGATCGACAGCGCCACAGAGGCGACGGTCGCGCGGCCGAACTGACGAGACAGTTCGAGCCGCACGCAGTCGAATCTCACACGCAGTCGAACCGCACCCGCAGTCGAAACCCACACCACACAGCCGCCGAAACCGGGCGGTGTGTTCGTCGGACACGAGTTCCTCGCGTTCGCGCTCGTGGCTGGGCTCGCGAGCCTCGCGGGCCGGGACCGCCAGACGACACTGTGGCTCGGTGCCGTCGCGGCGGCCGCGGCGGTGCTCCCCGATCTGGATCTACTGGTCGGTGTTTTCTCGTACGTCCGCCAGTTGGGCGGCGAGGCGGTGCTGTCGGTGAACGGGTTCTGGGGCGTCTCGAACGTCGTCCACCGCCGGGTCACACACCCGTTGCCGGTCGTCGGCCCCGCGGCCGTCGGGGTCGCGGCCGCCGGCACGGCGTGGCAAGCGTGGACGGGCGCCACCGCCGGCGGTGACGGCGCTGGTGACAGCGGCGGTGACGCCGACGGCAACCGCAGACGCGCCGCGCTGGCCGCGACGGTGACGGCTCTCGCCGTGCTCCCGGCGTTTCTGGTGGGTGACGGCGTCGGCGGCGCCCGCGGGGTGTTCGTCGCGGGGGTGTTCACCGTCGGGGTCGCCTGTGTCGGGGTCGCCGCGGCCGTCTGGACGGACCTGTCGGCTCGCGACCGACTCGCGGCGGCCGCCGGCAGCCTCCTCCTCCACCCGTGGGGTGACGTGTTGATGTCTGCGCCGCCGCCGTTGCTCGCGCCGACCGACCGCCGACTGTTGGGCGAGCGGCTCGTCTTCGCGGGCGACCCGACGTTGAACCTGCTCGCGATCACGTTCGTCGAGTTGGCGACGGTGTGGATCGGGACGGTCGTCTACACACGCGTCGCCGGGCAGTCACTGCGGCGAGCCGTCGCGCCGCGGGCGACCGTCGGCGTCGGTTATGTCGTCGCGGTGATACTCCTCCCGCGGCCGACGATGGCTGACGCCCACTGGCTCGGATTCAGTATCGCGCCGTTGGCGCTCGTCGGCGTCCCCTCGCTTCGCGCGTCGGAGGCGGCACCGAGCGACCGCCGACTCAGCGCGCTGGTGACGGGACTGGTGACGATCACACTCGCCGCCGTCGCGTACCTCGTCGGCTACCTGCTCGTCGGCGGGTGACGAGCCTCAGTTCAGTCGCAAGCGGTGACACGTAGCACAAGATCTTTACGACTGTTCGGGCTGCAACAGAGACGTGTCGTTGCCCCACCTCACCACACGGGCGGTTGTCGGCGTCGCGTCGGTGTTGTTGGCCGCCGGCGGAACCCGTGTTGCGACAGCAACATCCGGCTTCCCCGGTGCGCCACACCGTTGGCTCGGCCGACTCGCTCGCCGACTCCGCGCCGACCTCCGCGCAGGTGGACGCACGATGATCGGGTGGATCGTGTTCGGAAGCGTCGCGGTCGCGGTGACGTTGCTCCACTTTTTCGGCGTTCGCACGGGCACGTACATGGAGATCTGGTGGTGGGACCTGCTCACACACAGTCTCGGTGGGATCGGTGTCGCCGGGTTGGCGTATCTGGCACACCGCGACCGAGCGGCTGCCGCCGCCTCCGTCTGGTGGGTGGTGCCGTCCGTGTTCGCGATCGGCTCCGGGTTCGAGGTGTACGAATTCCTCTTCAAGTCGTTCTGGCACGACCTCACCCTCCGAGCGTACGCGGTCGACACGGCAGTCGATCTGGTCGTGAACACCACCGGCGCGGCGGTCGTCGCAATCACGGTGTCGGTGTTCGGGTCGGCCTCCGACGACGAGCGGCTGGCCGGCTCGACCGACCCCGGCGAGCCGGCAGACGACTGAGACGGTGACCGGTCGACATCGCGGCCGGCCGACATCGCGACCAACCGAGACGACGGACGACTGTCGCCCCGACCGAGCCGACGATCATCCGAGCCGCCGACCATTCGAGTAGACGACCACCCAGGCCGGCGGGCTTACGTCGACAGCGACCGAACCGGACATGTGCGACGACGTGCGCTGTTGACGAGTGGGCTCGCCGGACTCACGGGACTGGCAGGCTGTGCCGGCGTGTTCGGCACCGACCGGGAGCGACCAACAGTCAACCCGGCGTTGCGCGACACCGGCACGGAGACAGAAGTCGAGGGGATCGGCTGGCGAACGGACAGTCCGGCAGTCGACCGACTCTCGGCCGGTGACGGTGTGGTCGTCACCCACGAGCGGGGGACACCAACCCGACTCCGCGGCCTGTCGACGACAGACGGGAGGACGGTGTGGGCTACCGAGGTCGGCCTCCAGCAGTCCGTCTCCGCGGGCGACGTGCTCGTGAGCGTCGCCTTCTTCGGGCGTGGAAACGAGGCGAGCACCCAGCTCACGGGGGTCGACACCCGGACCGGAGCGCGGCTGTGGCGGATCGACTCCGCCAGACAGCCAGCAGGGATCACCACCGACACGGTGGTGTTGTCGGAGACGCGCGCCACTGGCCGGACGGTGGCGTACGACCGTCGCGACGGCACTGTTCGGTGGCAGACCCCCTCCGGCGAGCGGAACTGGTTCCCGACGACCGACCCCGTGATCACGTTCACCGACGCGGACGCCGCAGACGGAACGAGAACCGAGCGGGCGACGACGGGTGCTGCAGGCAGCCAGGACATGACACAGACCTCACGTGGGACATCGACTTCGCGCGAGACATCCACCTCACCTGGGACATCGACCTCACGTGAGACATCCACCCCGCGTGTGACACCGGCGGCGACGACAGAGAACCGGCCGATCCGGCTACAGGGTCGTGACACCGACACTGGGCGGTTGTTGTGGTCGGTCGCGGTACCGGCCGCGGTCGGAGAGACGGTGCCCGCGGTGGTGACTGACGGCCGACTGTTCGCGACGGACGGGAGTCGGTACTTCCTGTTCGACACGGCGACCGGACGACTCGTCGGCGAGGGTGCGTTGCCGAGCGGACTCCAGCCGAGACGGACGGTCGTCGACGGCGACCGCGCGTACATCGGCGACGCGGTCGCCAACGAACGCCCAGCGGGGCCGGCACGACTGGCGTGGGTCGATCTCGCGGACGGCACGGTCGACGTTCGCGCGGTGCGTGGCCGCTCTGTTCGACCGCTCGGGACAGCCGGCGGGCGACTACTCACGAGCCACTGGGGGGATGCGGGGTACGCCGTCGTCGGCCGCGATCCGGACGGTACGCCCGACTGGATCGTCCGCGGTGTGCCGTTCGGTGGGGTCTACGAACGAGCCGGCGACGGTGGGCCGTCGACGCCACCCGGCGTGATCGTCGTCGGCGACGGCGACGAGATTCGGGCACACGCCGCCGACGGGCGCCGTCGCTGGCGGGTCGCCGACCCGGTCGGCGGACGCGTCGAGACGGTCGTCGGCCCGTCGGGTGATGGGCGGGCGACGGCACTGGTCTCCCCGGATCGTGTCGTCCGTGTCGGGCCCGCGGGTGTCGCGAGTTGGACCCGTGCGGACGGCAGTCGGCAAACGGCGGTCACGTCACTCGACCGGGCGACGGCGTGGACCGTCGTCGGCGGTGTCGCCGCGCTCTCGGTCGGTGGGGAGATTGTGGGTGTCGGGGTGTGAGGTGGTGGTCTGTTGTGTTATCGAGTGGGTGTTCCTGTGTCTCCCCGGAGTCGTCCCCGCGCGGGTGGTTGTCGAGTGTCCGCTGAACGTCGTCCTTCTTCAGCCGTTTCTGTTGTGGGTTCGGGACACGCTCGGCGGTGGCTGTGCCGGGAGACGTGAGTACGGACTGTCGTCGCCGGGAGTACACGACACGGCCTCTTCACGCACGTCGTTATTGAGAGCCCTAAACGAATCCACAACGACGACTGTGTCCAGAGCGGCACGGCCAGACTCGACCGTCTCGTTCACTGCGACGGTGAACGCGAGGTTCAGCGTGTGCATCGCAGAGTCACTCAGGCCTCCCGGAGTGCAGTTGCGATCAGAGTGTTCTCTCATTTGTACTCTATTTACAGCAGTGATACCAACTCCGCGGGGGGATCGTCCCAGTCGTGTCTTCGAGGATCTCTCGCCGCATTTCGCCGAATCTGTCGGTCCGTCTCGCACAGCCGCTCCGAACGCCACAACTTCTCTCGGCAGTTTCTCGATTTCGTCGGCGAGTCGTTTCCGTCGGCCTGCAGGTTCTTGTATCCCGGTCAACAGTTCTCTTGACGGGGCAGATCGAGCGTGTCGACTGCGGCCTCACGGTCCGCGCCGCTTCAGCGACAGCTGACACCCTCCGGTCGTGTGCCTCTCGTCGCTCACCTGCCGTGGGATCGAACCCCGAGGGTCGGAACGAACTGCTTCGGTCTCTTCGTCGGGGCCGTGACCCGCTCAGCCAGTTGTTCGGTGTGCTGCCTCACGCCGTCGACCTGGCTCTCTGCGGTCTGTTTGTCCGTCTCGAACTGTTCGAGATGCTCGTTGATGGCTGTCAGCGTGCGCCGACAACCAACGTTGCGTACCCACACACCCGATCAATCCGCACCAAGTTCTTCGAGCGCCACGTCAGCACCGAGCATCTTGAGGTAGATCTCGTCACCAGTGACGCGAGCGAGATCCTCACACAGCGCCTGCAGTTCGTCGTGATCCCACTCTTCGAGATACTCCCGGCGTGAGCCACCCTGCTCGTAGACGTTCCGCAGGAGGTGCGCGCGATCGAGCGTCGTCGCGGTGGTGTCTGGGTCCTCGACAGCGTCACGAGCGTACGCCTGTCGTGTCTCGTCGCGCCAGTCGCGGAGTTCGAGCCCGGTGGCGTCCGTGCTGATGAGTTCCATCTCCTCCATCCGGTCCTGTGTCGCGTCGGCGCGTCGCAGGAGCTTGTTGAGGTCGTCTGTGGTCGGGTTGTACTGTTCGAGCAGGTCGAGGTACACGTCCGTCTCGCCGAGATCGGCGTCTTGGATGATACCGTAGATTTGGTCGACGACTTCCTTCGCCTCCATGATCTCGCCGGCGCGGTGGACTTTGCCGTGGTGTTTCGAGTACTCCTGAAAGCATTTCCCCATCTCGATCACGCCGATGTCGCCAGAGGCGAGATCACGGTTCTCTTCGAGTGTCTCACGGGTTTCGCGTGCTGTGCGGACGATGTTGCGCCGGAGTGTTCGCCACGAGGTCGGCTCGCGGTCGCCCGTGGGCCGGGCGACGATCACGATGTCGAACGCGACCGCGTCGCCGCCGATGAACTTGTTCAGGTCCGAACTGATTGGATACGTCGCGGTGATCTCGAAATCGTTCTGACACAGCGAGGTGAGTAGTTCTCCCCAACTCTCGGAGTCGGAGTGGTGGTACGTGAACGCGAGCACGCCGTCGTCTTTCAGTGCTCTGCGGATAACCGAGAGCGCCTCGCCAATCTCGTGTTCGAAGTCCGCCTCGGTCTTGTCGAGGTACGGATTCGTGACGATTGAGTCGGCGCGTGGTGTCTTCTCGCGGTCGAACCCGGGATACTCGTCTTCGAGCAGTATCTTCTGCCAGACGTAGAAGTAGTCTGCCAGTTCGCTGTAGACGATGTTGTCGTAGTACGGCGGATCGGTGATCACCGCGTCGTACTCGTCTTCGGCCTCAACCTGCCGCATGTCGCCGGCGTGAACAGTTGATCGCTCCCCGATCGACTGGGCGAACGGCTCCGTCTCGACCATCTCTCCGTCTGTTTCGGGGTGTCTGTCCGTCGGCGAGTGAGCGAACTCAACCCCCCGTATCAGTTTCTCCCAGGTGTTCGTGACGTTCCCACGGCCGTGCTCTGCGCCCCAGACGTTGTTCTCGACGAAGTCACGTTGTGGTGCGTACGAGTTCATTCGAAAGACACCCTCCATGTTGTTCCGTTGCTTATTGTACGTCGTAAACGTGCACTGAAACATCAGGGAGTCCCCAAAGGCTAACAACAGAAACTCTCGTGCACTCCGGCTCTCCACCCCGTCGATCGACCGGAGGAGTGTCGCGAGCGACAACAACTGGCGGTCGTTGAACACGTCTGTCCACCGCTCGTACCCGTGTTGGAACAGGTCGTTTCCACTCACGGACGACGCGGCAGTGATCGCCCCCTCTGGAATCTCCTCGCTCGGCACGTACTCGTGGAGAGCAGTCCGCCGCTCCCACTCATCGACAGCTTCCTGATACAGTCGTTCGTCCGCAGTCTCCGCACGCTTGTACCCCTTGTAGACAGGGTTCGACTCCTCTGCGTCGTCACACGCCTCGCAGTAGTACTCGACCGCATACAGCCGTTCCTCGGGGGGGCCCTGCTCGGCGATTGCGTCCGTGATCCCCTCCTTCAGCCCACACTCCGGGCAGTTGTAGTACCCACCACGCGACACGTGCCCTTCCGCGGCGTCGAACGTCGCCAGACACACCCCACACGTCGACGCCTCGGCTTGCCAGTCGTCGACCAGCGTCACCGCACCGCAGTCTGGACACAGGACGTTGTACTGGTCGTCGTTCTCGTAGCGCCCGGCGGCGACCCGATAGTCCTTGAACAACGGCACCGTGTGGCCACACGACGTGCAGTTGAGTTCCTTCACCCAGAAGTTGT
>ERZ1034486.19-NODE-19-length-61577-cov-5.073990_pt1 | contig 61577 bp, 49 predicted proteins | sample MGYA00520683_ERZ1034486 | MGnify/ENA primary metagenome ERZ1034486 (study PRJEB33760, sample SAMEA4777685) | hypersaline lake metagenome | biome: hypersaline environment; feature: brines | place: Spain | collected 2012-08 | depth 0 m ...
CTACGAGGTGACGGAGACGGAACAAGCGAAGGCGACGAACGTCCTGATCAACCTCCTGTTCACGGTCGTCGAGACCCCAACGCGGGCGGATCGACGGCGGATCGAGGAACGTGCGGCTCGCGACGACGACGCTCGCGAGGGCGAGACTCGCGACAGTGCAGATGTGGATACCGAGGCGGACGACGCCACGGATGCTGAGGGTGGGAACGACTTCGGAGTGACGGGCTACGCCGGGCCGGAGTGAACGCGGTGTGGGGCCGAGTGTCCCGTGCTCCCATTCTCCCGTGTTTTTTGATGGTGGTTGTCGTCGCGTATCTGAACGCCGCCGTCTGGTGTAGTGTTTGATGTTGAGTAGGACTGTTCGGTAGTGTTCGACTGAAACTGAAGCGCGACGGCAGTTCCAACATCAGGAAGCCCCGTTCCATTCCCACCCAGCACCGCGGCCTCAGACCTCCCCAACCTCCTCGTTCGCGGCGCTCGTTCCACTCGCGCCGCTCACTCGTCCCTCGCACGCGCACGCCGCCACCTGGCTCGCGGCTTCGCCGGTGGCGCGCGGTCCGACCGCGCGCCACATAGCGAGACCAACGGTCTCGTCACACTCGCCTTTCGAGGCTCTCCCTCCGGTCGAGCCTCGCACAGGGGCGGCGTGGCGCGCGCCGACAGCAATAGTCAATTCTCTAGTCTTAACAAGATTCTCACAGAAAAAGTGATTATTAGTGAAGCAGAATCGCACGTCCGTGAGCACGATTCAGGTCTCCGAAGACACGAAGCGGTCACTCGAACAGTTGAAGCGAGACGGCGAGACGCTCGACGAGTTGTTGACTCGACTGATGGCGATGGAGGAGCCGATCAACGTCGGCGCGTGGAGCAAAGCCGAAGCGGATCGCGTCCGGGAGACCATCGAGCGCTCTCGGAGGAGTTTCGACCGGGAGTGAGCCCCCGCGTCAGAACTGCTCGCGGTTGCCGAGCACGAACCCCAGCGAGACGATCAGGAGCGTGCCGACGAACGTCTCGACGTTTGCGACGAGGCGCGCCCAGATCGGGAGTGAGCCGGTCGGTCTCGGCGGTGAGGTGGCGAACGTGATCGTGCTGTAGGTGAGTGGGTCGGCTACGCCGGCGAGGGCGTAGGTGACTGTCGAAATAGCGAATAACGCCGTCATCGTTCCGACGAGTCGCCAGACACCGACGCCGTAGCCAGTGAACAGTCCCGAGACAAACTGGGTGAGGTGTTGGCGGCTGAACCACCCTTCCTCGACGGCGGTCTCTCTGCGGCGGGCGCGGCGTTCTCTAATGTGGAGTTGGCGTGCTTTTACGACGAAGCCGTTATTGTGAAACTCCGTCTTGAGGTCGTGGTACGCACGTGCTGTACGGTCCCAGTCGTTTGAGCTTGTTTCGTTGTCTGGGTTGGTTTCAGTCTCGTTTTGATCTGAGTTGCTTTCATTCTCGTCTCCGTCTGGCTCGTCTCGTTGGAAGGCCGATAAAGGTGACAGCGGCTCTGGTTCTGCAAGCTCGTCGGCAGTTGTTCCGCAATCAACTGTGAGATTCGAGAGTTCTGCGTTAGCAAATTCTGCTCCGGTAAGTGTTGCGTGCCCGATATTTGTGTTCAGGAAGTCGGCAGAAGTGAGGTCCGCCTCCGAGAGGTTGACACCCGTAAGGTCCGCCTCTGAAAGGTTAGTATCCTCAAGATCTGCTTCCGAGAGGTCAGCACCTGTGAGATCCGCCTCCGAGAGGTTGGTGTCGTCAAGATCTGCCCCCGAGAGGTCGGCATCCGTGAGATTCGCATTTGAGAGGTCAGAAAAAGAGAGGTATGCCTCCGGGAGGTCGGCACCTGTGAGATCAGCCTCTGAGAGGCTGGCCAAGGTGAGATTCACATCCAGGAGGTCAGTAAAAATGAGTTTCACCTCAGAGAGGTCGGCAGCTGTGAAATCCGCCTTCGAGAGATCAGCACCTGTGAGGTTCGCCTTCGAGAGATCGGCGTCCCTGACATTTGCCTCTGAGAGATTGGCATGTGTGAGGTCGGTCCCCGAGAGATTAGCACCCCGGAACAGTGTTCCACTGAGATTCAATTCGTCTCTAATTTCTACCCCGGCAAGCACAGCCCCGTCCAGTGATTCGTTCAGTTCTTCTTCCGTACGAATTTCAGCAGGCACTCTTGCGTCTCGCAGTGTCTCGATGCTCTTGTGCTCCGTCTCGTCGGGTGCGGCGTGCCACGCACAACGGTCGGCGTCCGGTAGCGTTTCCCGAACACACGTTGTCTGCCAATGACTATCGCCTTTATCAAGAAACGGCCTATCATCGTACTCAAACCGCTCACAATCCTTCGGCCACTCGTATCCACAGAACTCGGCCGGTACCTCGCCCATACCACAACATCCACCCACAGAGACATAAGATCACCACCCACCACCTCACACACAGCCACACCACACGCCATTTTCACCCCACGACGACAACCCCTCAGCCAGTGACCCACGCAGAGCTCGATCCGGAGATGGCCGCCGCGGTCGCAGAGATCGACAGCCTCGGCGTGCCGGCGTGGCACACCCTCGCCACCGCAGACGCCCGGCGCGTCGAAGACGAGTTGTTCTCGACGGACGCACACCTCCCGGTCGCGCGTGTCACGGATCTCGGCTTCGCGGGGCCGGGCGGTCGCGTCCCGGTTCGCGTCTACCGCCCGGAGACGACCCCCGCGCCGACGCTCGTCTTCTACCACGGCGGCGGCTGGCAGCTCGGCACGCTCGACTCCGCCGACGGGATCTGCCGCCGGCTCTGTCGCCGACTCGACGCCGTGATCGTGAGCGTGGACTATCGGCTCGCGCCCGAACACCCGTTCCCCGCGGCCGTCGCGGACGCCGTCGCGGCCGTCGAGTGGGTCGACAGCGTCGCGGGCGACCTGGGTGGTGACGGCCGGCTCGGCGTCGCGGGCACCAGCGCCGGGGGGAACCTCGCGAGCGCGGTGGCACTCGCGGCCGGCGACGACCGCGCGCTGGGGTTCGATCTCGACGTGGACCTCGCTGTGCAGGCCCTGTTCTACCCGATGCTCACGCCCGGGTTCGACGGCGCATCACGACGCGAGCACGCCGACGGCCCACTGCTCACGGCGCAGGATGTCGACGCATTCTGGACGACGTATCTGGCGACCCCGGCCGACGCCGCCAACCCCTACGCCGTGCCGTTGGACGCGCCCGCGGGGTTGCTGTCGGGTCTCGCTCCCGCCGTCGTCGCGGTGGGGAGTCACGACCCACTGCGCTCGGAGGCAGTCGCGTACGCCCAGCGACTGCGGGAGGCTGAGGTGGTTGTCGACTCAGTCGTCGCGGAGGGACTGCCACACGGCTTTCTATCGTTCGCAGACGACGCGAGCGAGGAGTCGACGGGCGTCGCCGCCGCGGATCGGGCGTTCGACACCGTCGCCCGCAGTGTGAACAACAGCCTCTCCGACTAGTCGTCTCCGAGCGCCGCCCACGCGGCCCACGACGGGTCTTCCTCGGGCGGCCGGACACGCTCACCGTCGACGTACACTCCCGATCCCTCACGGACCGTGCCCGCGGCCGCGGCAGGCGTGCCACGGGACTCCAACGCCGAGACGACCGTCTCCGTCGCGGCCGGGTCGACTGACAAGAGGAGACTCCCGGCGGTCGTACACGCCCACGGGTCGATCCCGAGGTGGTCCGTGACCGCCAGCGCCGCGGGGTCCGTCGGCACCCGCTCGCGGTCCACGTCGAGACGCACGCCGCTCGCGGCCGCCGTTTCACACAACGCCCCCCGGAGGCCGCCCTCGGTGGCGTCGTGCATCGCGGCAATCGGTGCGTCCGTCGCGGCACTCGCCGCGATCGGTGCGTCCGTCACGTCACCGGCCGCGGCGCTCGTCTCGTGTTCGGCGCGTGCAGCCTCGACGGCGGCGCGAGCGTCGCGGGTGACACCTGTTCGGTCCAGACACGCCTGTGCGTCCGCGACCGTCTCGGCACCCAGCGCGTCGAACTCGTCGGGAAACAGGGTCGCGAGCAGGCCCGCGGTCTCGACGGCTGGCCCTTCGGTGACGACGAGATCGTCACCCGGGCGCGCGCCGTCCGGCCGGATCACGTCGTCGTGATCGCCGACGCCGAACACGGTCGTCGCGCCGACCCACGGGTACGACGCCGCGGGGTACTGGGCCGTGTGGCCCGTGACGACCGCCACACCCAACTCTCCACACTCACTCGTGAGTCCCTGCCAGAACGACGCGAACGCCGACTCGTCCATCTCTGTCGGGAGCGACAACGACACGGCGACGTGTGTCGGCGCCACGCCCGAGACCGCCACGTCAGAGATCGCGAACGACACCGCGAACCGGCCGGCGCGTTCGAACCCCAACGCCGGCAGGAGTGACAGTGGGTCCGTCGCCGTCACGAGCGCTTGGCCCCCGCCGGCGTTCGCTCCGCCGCCATCGGCGTTCGATCCACCGCCACCGGCGTTCGCTCCGCCGTCGCCGGTGTTCGATCCACCGCCACCGGCGTTCGCTCCACCCACACTGCCGTTCGCTCCACTCTCACCGGCGGTCCCCCCGCCTCCGCCGATGTCGACGACACCGAAGTCGACACCGTGTGCCGGCCCGAGCCGTACGTCCTCGCGGTCGGCACCCAACTCCGGCGCGATCAGGTCGGCGAAGAAGTCGTCGTCGACCTTCCCCAGCCGGTCCGTCTCGGCGGGGGTGTCGCCCGGGTCGTCGGGTGATCCGTCCGGCGTGTCCTCGCCAGTCACTTGTGTGGGTCCGGCATCAGGTCGTCGAACGGCTGGTCGTCGAGCCACTCGATCAGGTTGACGAGTTGGTCGGTGGCGGCCGCGAACAGCTTCGCGCCGGCCTCGGGGGTGGCGTCCGTCTGGTCGCCGAACACGCCGTTGTCGGCGTTGTCGGTCGACTCGTAGAACGTCCGAGCGCCGAACTGTCGGGTGTCACCGGGCGTGATCTCCGTCAGCCCACCGTCGCGGGCGTCTTCCAACCGATCCTCGCGGACCAACTCGCGGGCGACGTGCATGATCATCGCCGTCTCCTTGGGGCCGCCGTGGGGGCCGTTCTGTTCGAACAGTTCGTCGACCAACTCCGGGATCGACTCGTCCCACATCCACTCGATCGCGTAGGCGGTCCGGTCCCGACGGAGTCGGCGCCCGACCTCACGGAGGTGTTGGACGTTGCCGCCGTGGGCGTTGACGAACAGGACACGGTCGAACCCGTGGTAGGTGAGGTTTCGGACGACGTTTTCGACGTAGTCGCGGAACAGTCCGGGTTCGACCCACATCGTCCCGTGGAACTGTCGGTGGTGCTCGGAGACGGCGATCCGGATCGGCGGCGTGAGCACCGCGTCCGTCTCATCGGTCGCGGCCGCCGCCAGCGACTCCGCGATGAGGTAGTCCGTCGCCAACGGCAGGTGTGGCCCGTGTTGTTCCGTCGACCCCGTCGGTACGACCGCCAACGACTCCCCGTCAAGCCCCTCGCGGAGTTCCGGCCAGGTCTGTTCTGCCAGTCGCATACCGGTGCGTCGACTGGCTGGCAGAAGTATCCAGTGGGTTGTCGTGCCATCGTTTTGACCGCTGGCCAAGAGAAGAGAATAGCAGACGAGAGACGGCAGTGTTCAGACAAGACGAGAAACGGGCGCTAGTCACAAGATCAAGAAGGTTCGATCCGCACCGCAGCCTCTCACGAGGCTCTCTTTTGGGTTGAGTGTCGCAGATGCTGAACGCCCGCTGGCGGCTATCGCCGGGATGAGCGCCGAGTTCGACGCTGTCGTCATGGCCGAGACTGACCCCTCGCTGTCGACATCTGTGTTCGAAATGCCCGCCAACCAGGCGGCCGAGCGGTTCCTCAAACCGGTGTCGGTGGTGCAGCGGGAACAGGCAGACGAAGAGGAGTGAGGTTCGAGCCGGTCAGTCGGCGTACCGGAAGGCAACTCCGACCTTGCCGTCGGTCTGGACGTTCGCATCGTAGATCAGTTCGGTCTCGACGTGGTCCCGAACGTCCTGGTCATCGTCGAGTTTGTCCGGGTCCCAGTGATCAACGTTCTCTCCGGGCGTCACCTCAACCGAAACCGGGCCTTCTGGTCGTTCTTCGAGGTACTCGAAGCCCTCTGAGAAGAGCGCGACAGCGGCGAACTCGTCGGTATCATCTCCTAACACCGGAACGTCGAGGAACGAGAGGTAACTGTCTTCGAGGTCGTTTGAGGACTGCTGGCCCCGGTCGTCGTTTCGGAGGTGGCGTATCGCGTCCGTCTGTTCGACGACGATTACCTCGATGTTCTCGTTCGAGACGAGATCGGCGAGGGCTTCAGGGAGGTTGTCACTGGACTTGATTTCCCGTTCGTCGACCTCCACCTCGTCCAGTAGATCATTTCGTACTCTATCGGTAAACCACCTGTATCTGTGGATGGGCATAGGCCCAGGCGCAATTTCAGCAAAACCTTTACGTGGCATTGTACGCGCAACCCTAGTAGTCTCAACATCTTCTCCGGCCTCTAGCGCTGCATCTTGTCTGATCTCCCCAACCGCGCCAAGTGCCGAGCGAAGATGGACAGACTTTATTTTTTCATTTACTTTTCGTGTAAACTCGGCAACTCTCGATTCATCAATAGGACTCTCTCGAACTCTCTTCTGTCTCTGGCCTTCGAGTACAGATACCACATCACTCAGATGATCTATGAGGGCGTCACATCTCGTGTCGATGTCTGGGCCATCGTCAACGAAGTCGGCAAGAGGAAACTCGTCGCGGTAGTTCTTGATCTGATTGATAGTGTCGTTGACGCTACTTTTTGTACGCTCGTACTCAGTGGCTGGGCTTTCTGCCGGGTCTTGCTCCTGGAGACGTTCTACGTCGTCTTCAGTCTCAATCGACCAGACAAGTGCTGTGCAGTAGAAGTCGAGAAGCCACGTATTTGGTGCTCTCCCGGTGACTGCAGCTCCGAAGCTCTGGTCTAACGCACGATCCATGTTCCAGCGCTCCCAGTAGTTGAGCGGTTCAGATACATCGGACATTGAGAAGTACAGTTCAGAGAGGTCGTCAGGAGATTCAAAATCGTCTGTGACGTACTCAGAGAAGATGTGGTGAATGAACTCATCTGATACGTCGTCTTCCCGGTACAATTTCAGCGCCCAGCCGTACGTCGCCCCCCGAAGGTGGCGCAAAGACTCACGGTATCTGTCTGCATACATCTGTTTCTTCATTGCGACTGGAGTTTCAGAAATCTCCCGGCACCCCTCAGAATCGTGATAAGTCGAGTGTTCGCCCCTACGGAACTGTCTAACCTCAGATAGCATCTTTCGCAGCTGGTCAAGCTCGTCAACTGACTCAGATTCTACAGCAGCCCTCCACATCGTCGCATGTGCCGATATGAGTCTATCTACAATTTTTGATACCTCTGGTAAATTTTCAATATTTTCTAAATTTGAAAACGGGTCTATGATTTGTGTTTGTAGATTATTAAATTTAGTAAAAAATGAATCTGGTGGGAAGCTGTCTGATTCCGCCGAGCAGCCACGCACGAACAGTGTTGAAAAGCAGTCCAGACACTGGTTAAACTCCTCAATTTTATTATTTCTTCTAGCTATTAGACTGACGCCGGACAGCGAACTGATGACCTCGTCCCCGAGCCGAGAATTCTGTCGTTCCACACATCGGCGATACAAATCGTCGTAAGTGTCGAACACATATCGCCAGAATGAGGACGAGTCGGTGAGCGGAACGTCGTGGTCAAACAGAGTTGTTATCAGATCTTCGACCTCACCGAGTTGCCCCTGGAGTTGCTTCGGTCGCTCCTGATCGATAGCGTCGTGACAGTCGTCGAAGAAGTGTCCGAGATACTCCGGATACTCGTTTTTCACCGCCTGTGGCCTCCGCTTCAGTGCGCTCTCGGCGAACTCGTGGACCTTGTCGTCCAGCGTGTTGTGCAACAGGAGGTCGAACACGGTCCAGAACCGGCGGACGGCGACCGCGACGCTCCCGACCAACACACCACCGACGGCACCCCCGACGTTCGAAGTGACGAATCCACTCGTCGTGAACAGCACGCCGCCGCCGATCAGGAGGTTCGCTGTCAGGAGGAAGGTGATCGTCTCGATAGAGCGGAGACGGTAGGCCGCCGCGTCGACGATCACCCGTCGCGTCGATAGATTCCGAACGGAGTTCCACGCGAATGACAGTCCGACGAGGCTCAGAGAGCTGATCGTCGCGTGGACGGTCCACAGCGTCGTCAGACTCCGACGCCTGAATCCGAGCGGAGTGGCCTCGGAGATTACTCCAGCGACGACAGGACCGGCGCACCACCCCGCGGCGGCCAGTAGTACGGCAGCGGCGAGTCCGATCAAAATCCCGAACTTCTGGCCGTATCGGCCTGCTTGGAGACGACTAGGAAGCTGCTCTAGGAATTTACAAGCGGCTCGTTTGTCTGGTAGACGACTCACTGCTGTTCGTGTTTTTATGCTACTGGTAAAAACCACCGGCTGTACCCCGGACGTTACTACGTACCACGCCTCTTAGCAGTTTTTCTGTACTACAGGTTCGTGTTGCGGGGTTACGGGATACCTCGACAGGAACCAGAGCAAACAGCCCGATGGCGTCGCGCCGATCCACCACACAGGGCGCGTCTGGTGAACAGAGTCTCCGGCAGCGGTCAAGTCTGACACAGTGAGAGGCTGACCGGGGTTTTACGCACACGGCGCGTGTAACGTCTGTGTGCGACGACGACAGTTTCTCGCAGCCGCCGGCGCCGGTCTCCTGAGCGGGGTGGCGGGTTGCTCGGCGGAGAACGGACGAGGACTCCCGACCGCACAGGGGTCGGGGTCGGGAGTCGACTCGGGCGAGCGTGAATCCGCGGCCGTAGACGGCGTGGCGTTCGGCGACGACGCCGGCGTCGGCTCGGCCACTCGGATCTACCGGGAGGTGATCGACTCCGTCGTCGGGATTCTCGTCTACGACCGCGGCGGGCGTGCGGCCACCGGCTCCGGGTTCGTCACCGGGCTCGGTCCCGGCGGGCCACACGTCGTGACGAATCAACACGTGGTCGCGCCCGGCGACCGGTTCCAACTCCGGTTCCGAGACAACGAGTGGCGTGCCGCCTCGCTCGTCGGGACGGACGTCTACTCGGATCTAGCGGTGCTTCGGCCGGCCGACCGCCCGGACAGTGCTCGGACGCTCCCGTGGGCCGACACGGAGCCGGAGCCGCCGGTCGGGACGGAGGTGTTGGCCATCGGAACGCCGTTCGATCTGGGCGGCTCTGCCTCCCGCGGAATCGTCAGCGGGGTCGACAGGCTGTTGCCGGCGCCGAACAACTTCTCGATCCCGGACGCGGTCCAGACGGACGCCGCGCTCAACCCCGGCAACAGCGGCGGGCCGATCGTCACCGCCGCGGGCGAGATCGCCGCCGTCGCCAGCTCCGCCGGCGGGGAGAACATCGGCTTCGGGATCTCCGCGGCGCTCTCGAAACGAGTGATCCCGGCGTTGATCGCCGACGGGGAGTACCGCCACTCGTTGCTCGGTGTCGGGCTCAGAGAGGTGACGCCGACCGCCGCCGAGGTGTACGATCTCGACAACGTCGGCGGACTGATCGTCACCAGAGTCGTCGGCGGCGGTCCGTCTGACGACAAACTCCGGGCGGCGACCGGGAGCCAGATCGTCCGTGGCGTGCAGGTGGCGACCGGCGGGGACGTGATCGTCGGGATCGGCGACGCGGCCGTCGAGACACAGGCGGACCTCTCGAACTACCTCGCGTTAGAGACCAGTCCCGACGACACTGTCCCCGTGACAGTGGTGCGAGACGGGGAGCAGACGGCAGTCGAAGTGACACTCGGTCGTCGACCGACGCCGTAGCTCACGGATCGAGAAACTGAGACGGCCGCCGTGGGGCGACGGCAGCCGGATTGGACCGCTTGTGTGCCACGAAGCACACGGGGGGAGGGCGGCCGCCGTGGGGCGACGGCGGCCGCGTCAGTCGGGGCAAACGCGGGGTGGGATCGGCAGACCAATCACACGACGGAGCGTCTGCGTCTGAGTCCCCCTCTCGTGGGTCCACCAACGGTGTCGTCGTCAACCTGTGTTCCGTCGCGTATTCATCATAGTCCCCTCACCTATTCGTACTGTCGTCTCGGTCACTGCCGACACGCTCGGATACTGTCACGACTCTGGTTCCCCCTACCAAAATCTGGAAGGGGGTGGTCGAGTCTGGTATGGGGTGGTCAGATTCAATAGGGGGTAGTTGAATTCGATAGGGGGATTGTCAATCTGGGCCGAAACAACGAGAACCGGTCGGTTGGGCGGGTTCGCGACCGTGTGTCGGCACCGTGTCGTCTTCTGTGGGGCTACTCCAGGCGGTCGCTCACGTCTTCCAGTTGGGCGCGGCGTTCATCGAGTGCCGCCTCCCGGAGTGCAGCCTCTTCGGTCGTCGGACAGTCTAACTCCGGCACCGCAGTCGGGTGGCCCCCCTCATCGAGCGCGACGAAAGTGAAAAAGGAGTTGGTCGTCTCGCGAACCTCGCCAGTCTGCGGATTTTCCGCGCGCACGTCGACTTTCACGTCGACACTCGTTCGGCCAGTGTTGAACACGTACCCTTCGATCACCACCACCTCGCCGATGTCGATCGGACCGATGAAGTCGACGTGGTCCATCGACGCGGTGACACACTGTCGCGACGAGAACCGCATCGACGCGATGACGCCACAGATGTCCATCCAGTGGAGCACTGCCCCCCCGAGCGCACGCCCGAGGTTGTTGGTGTCGTTGGGCAACAACAACTCCGTCATCTCCGTGTACGACTCCGCCAGCGTCACGGCATCACTCTCGTTTTCATCGTCGCTCGTCTGCTCGGGGTCGCCGGTCTTTCCCTCGGAGGACGGACGCGGCCCAGAGCCGAGCCGACCAGGTGTGTCGTTCACACTCGGCGGTCCGGCCGAGCGCCGATAAGTCTCCCGAGTCTCGTCACCCTTTGACGGTGTCGGCGGCAGACGCTCGCCCGTCGCCGTCAGTCTCTCAGGTCGCGTCGTCGCCGCCGGTCTCGTCCGTGCCGTCGTCGTCGTCGTCAGTCTCTCAGGTCGCGTCGTCGTCAGTCTCACTCGTCCCGTCGCCAGGGTCGTCCGGTGACGCGCCGCCGTCGGCCGCGGCGGTCGCGCCGTCGTCTCTGTTCTGGAACGAGCGAACGGTCTGGTAGACACGGAGCGTGGCGAAGGCGCCGACGACCGTGACGGCGGCGCCGATCTCGGTTCCGCCCGCCAACAGTGCGTACGCGGGGCCGAGCGTCACCCCCGCTAAGGCGACGTTCGTCCAGAGCAACGCCGTCCAGAACGCTCGGTGGACCGCCCCGTCCGCCTCCGACGGGTCCGGGAGGTTCTCGGTGGGGTCGGAGACGCCCGGCGCCGACGGCGCCTCTTCTTCCGGGTCGCCGAACCGTTCTGTGGGGTCGAACTCCGACGGCTCTCCGAACTTGTCGGCGAGTCTGTCGCCGGCGGTCGCGGGGTCGCCGTCACCCGCTCCACTCGGGTCTCCATCGCTCGCCCCACTCGGCTCGCTGTCGTCGCCGTCGCTCACGGAGCGGGGTACGACGACGGCAGGCTAAAGGGAACTGATCGCGGGTCGTTGCTGTCGCGCTAGACGAGATCCGAGAGTGTCACGGTGTGTGAGGCTTCGAGCCAGGCGAGTGGGTTCTCCTCGTCGAAGAAGACGATCTGGCCGTCGTCCTCGTACACCTCGATCGCCTCGGGGGCATCACGCGCTGTGCTCGCCCGGGGCGTCGCCGGCCCCGTCGCGGGGCGGTCGGTCGGGTGGGTCATAGCCGTAGTTTGGTAATTGGTCACACGGTAAAGCTCTTGCCGTCACGGCGGGGCCTGCCGCCCGGCCGCGAACGGCGAGAGGGGAGGGTTCTTCACCGAGGCGAACCCAGTTGTGGTATGGATCAGACGACGTTAGACGACCTCTCTGCGTCCGGCGACGACCGGCCGGAGGCGGAGGCGGTCGCGGTCGCCGACGAGACGGCGACACACGTCAGTGAGGTGATCGGCGCTGGCGACGTGCGGGTGCCCGAGCCGACTGCGGAGACGGCGGTCGAACTGATGGTGACTGCCGTCGACTACACCGTCGAGGGGCGCGGCAGCGACGAGTACCCGGTCGTCCATGTGTTCGGCCGGACCACAGACGACGAGCGTGAACACGTCCGCGTCGTGGGTGTCGAGCCGTACTTCTACGTTCCGACGGCGGATGTCGCCGACCGTGATCTCGTCTCCGAGTACGACGTGATCCTCGACACGCGCGAACACCCACACGGCGAGCCCGAGAACGACCGGTTCAAGAGCATCCGTGGGGAGCCGGTGACGAAGATCACCACCCGCACGCCGCGGGACGTGGGGCAGGTCCGTGACGAGTTCGCGACCACCTACGAGGCAGACATCCTCTTTCCGAACCGGTTTCTCATCGACCACGGTGTCACCGCTGGGCTTCGGGTCGAACCCCGGCGGATCGACGGCGACGAGGAGGCGGCGATCCAGGTCACGCCCGAACACCTGGAGGCGACAGATGTCGACGCCGACCTCCGGGTGAACACGTTCGACATCGAGGTCGACGACCGCAACGGGTTTCCCGAGAACGGCGAGGAACCGATCGTCTGTCTGACGAGCCACGACTCCTACCGCGACGAGTACGTGTTGTGGCTGTACGACGCGCCCGACGGCGAGGGGGTCGTCGACGAGTCGTTCGACGACTACGGGTTCATCTCCGAGGGGTCAACGGTGCGCGTCGAACAGTTCGACGACGAAGACGCGATGTTGGACGCGTTCCTAGCGTATCTCGACGAGACTGACGCGGACTTGACAACTGGCTGGAATTTCGAAGATTTCGACGCGCCGTACCTGTTCGACCGGATGGAGGAGCTCGACGGCGCCAGCGACTACGACCTCTCACCGGATCGTGCCTCGCGTGTCGACGAGACCTGGCGGTCGGGGTGGGGTGGGCCGGACGTGAAAGGGCGAGTCGTCTTCGATCTGTTGTACGCCTACCAGCGGACGAAGTTCTCCGAGTTGGACTCCTACCGGCTCGACGCGGTCGCGGAGTTGGAGCTGGGCGTCGGGAAGGAACGCTACACCGGCGACATCGGCGATCTCTGGGAGGACGACCCCACCCGGTTGTTGGAGTACAACCTCCGAGACGTGGAGCTGTGTGTCGAGATCGACCGCCAACAGAATCTGATCGACTTCTGGGACGACACCCGGAAGTTCGTCGGCTGTCAGTTGGAGGACGCCCCGACGCCGGGTGACGTGGTGGATATGTACGTCCTCCACCAGGCGTTCGGGGAGTTCGTCCTGCCGACGAAGGGCCAACAGGCCGGCGAGGAGTTCGAAGGCGGGGCGGTGTTCGAACCGATCTCCGGCGTGGCAGAGAACGTCTCCGTGTTGGACCTGAAGTCGTTGTACCCGATGTGTATGGTGACGATCAACGCTTCCCCGGAGACGATCGTCGACGATCCCGAGTCGTACGACGGGGAGACGTACCGCGCCCCGGACGGCACCCGGTTCCGGAAGGAGCCCGACGGGATGATGCGGGAGATGGTGGACGCGCTCCTCACGGAGCGTGAACAGAAGAAGACGCGCCGCGACGAACACGAGCCCGACACGGAAGCCTACGAGAAGTTCGACCGCCAACAGGCGTCGATCAAGGTTATCATGAACTCACTCTACGGCGTGTCGGGGTGGGAACAGTTCCGGCTGTACGACAAGGACAACGCCGCGGCGATCACCGCGATGGGGCGGCGTGTGATCGAGTTCACCGAGGAGGCCGCCAACGAGATCGACTACGACGTTACATACGGAGACACCGACAGCGTAATGTTGTCTCTTTCTGACATTTCGACCGCGGACACAGAGGTTCCAGAGGCGGTACGGGAGGCACACCCGGAGATGTCGACCGCGGAGTTGGAGACGACACAGGCGGCAATCGAGGCCAGTGAGGAGATCGAGTCGTACATCAACGGGCGGTACGACGAGTTCGCCAGCGAGGAGTTGGGGGCAGACGAGCACCGTTTCCAGATCGAGTTCGAGAAGCTCTATCGGCGGTTCTTCCAAGCGGGCAAGAAGAAGCGGTACGCAGGCCACATCGTCTGGAAGGAGGGGAAACACGTCGACAGCATCGACATCACGGGGTTCGAGTACACCCGGTCGGACATCGCGCCGATCACCAAACGGGTCCAACAACGGGTGATCGAGATGATCGTCACCGGGGAGCCGTTGGACGACGTGAAGGAGTTCCTCCACGGAGAGATCCAGTCGTTCAAAGCCGGCGACGTGGATGTCGACGAGATCGGCATTCCGGGCGGGATCGGAAAGAAGCTGGACAACTACGACACCGACACCGCACAGGTCCGGGGCGCGAAGTACGCCAACCTCCTGTTGGGGACGAACTTCCAGTCGGGGTCGAAGCCCAAGCGGCTCTACTTGGAGAAGGTCCACCCGGACTTCTTCGAGCGGGTGGAGTCGGAGACGGACCTGACCCCGAACGGGCCCCGTGAGGCGGACGCCCTGTACACGGAGTTCAAACGCGACCCGGACGTGATCTGTTACGAGTTCGCGGACGAACTCCCGCCGGAGTTCGAGATCGACTACGAGAAGATGTTGGCGAAGACACTGAAGGGCCCGATCTCGCGGATCACCGAGTCGCTCGGCCTGTCGTGGGACGAGATCGAGAGCGGGCAGGAACAGACCGGGCTCGGCCAGTGGGGGTGAGCCGGCCGCTGGCGGCCGGCAGACAGCCGTCGCGAGTGGTCGACAGGCAGTCGTCGCGAGTGGTCGACAGACAGCCGTCGCGAGCGGTCGGTGAACGACCCGCACGACCGGGGTTTTTCTGGGAACCGAAAGAGATCTTCTCGTCTGTGAAACCACTCGCGGGCGGATGCGAAACGGTTATGGGTCGAAAACCCCACTACCGAACTACGAGGGATCACACAACATGGCTACATTAGAACTGTCGAACCTCCACGCGGAGGTCGCTGAAACGGGCGAATCGATCCTGCGTGGCGTCGACTTGGAGGTCGCGAGCGGGGAGATCCACGCGCTGATGGGACCGAACGGCTCCGGGAAGTCCACGACGGCGAAAGTGATCGCCGGCCACCCAGCCTACGAGGTCACCGAGGGTGACGTGACGCTCCACCTCGACGACGAGGATGTCGAGGACATCGACGACGAGCATCTCGGAGACGACGACTACGACTGGGAGTTGTTGGATCTCGAGCCCAACGAGCGGGCGGCGCTGGGGATCTTCCTCGCGTTCCAGTACCCGGCCGAGATCGAGGGCGTGACGATGGTAAACTTCCTCCGGCAGGCGTTGAACGCCAAGCTCGACGAGCGCGAGGAGCTGTTCGAGGAGGACGACGAGGAGGAAGCCGAGGCCGAAGACGAGACCAACGAGGACGCCGCCGGCTACGACTCCTCGCCGATGGAAGGGGAGACAGACGACGGCGAGATCGGCGTCGCGGAGTTCCAACAGCTACTCCAAGAGAAGATGGAGCAGTTGGACATGGACACGGAGTTCGCCGAGCGGTACCTCAACGCCGGCTTCTCGGGCGGCGAGAAGAAGCAAAACGAGGTGTTGCAGGCCGCGATGTTGGAGCCGTCGGTGGCGGTGCTCGACGAGATCGACTCCGGGCTGGACATCGACCGGCTGAAAGATGTCTCGGACGGGATCGAGGCGCTCCGTGACGAGCAGAACACCGGCGTGTTGCAGATCACCCACTACCAGCGCATCCTCGACTACGTCGACCCCGATCACGTCCACGTGATGATCGACGGCGAGATCGCCAAGAGCGGCGGGCCCGAGTTGGCCGAGCAGTTGGAAGACGAGGGGTACGACTGGGTGCGCGAGGAAGTGTACGGCACGGCGTAACCACGAGTGGTTGGCACAGGTACAAAAGCGTAGAAGCCCACGATAACACACATGAGTTCAGAACAAGACGAGCTGCAGAGTACAGACACGGAAGCACGGTTCGACTTCAAGAAGGAGGAGAAGTCGGCCTTCGAGAGCGAGAAGGGTCTCGACGAGGAGACGATCCGGCTCATCAGCGAGGACAAAGACGAGCCGGAGTGGATGTTGGAGCGGCGCCTCCGCGCGCTCCGGCAGTTCCAGGCGATGCCGATGCCGAACGACTGGCCGGAGGCGCCGGACCTGAGTGAGGTCGACGTCGACGAGATCGTCCCGTACATCCGCCCGGACATCGAGGCGCGGGGCGGCGCGGACAACTGGGAGGATCTCCCCGAGGAGATCCAGGACACCTTCGACAAGCTGGGGATTCCGGAGGCGGAGAAGAACGCCCTCTCGGGTGTCGGTGCCCAGTACGAGTCGGAGATCGTCTACCAGAACATGCAGGAACGGTGGGAAGACAAGGGTGTCGTGTTCTGTGACATGGACAAGGCCGTTCAGGAACACGAGGAGATCCTGAAGGAGTACTTCATGACGCAGGCGGTGCCGCCCAGCGACAACAAGTTCGCGGCACTGCACGGCGCGGTGTGGTCTGGCGGCTCGTTCGTCTACGTGCCGGAGGACACCACCGTCGAGATGCCGGTACAGGCGTACTTCCGGATGAACTCCGAGGGGATGGGCCAGTTCGAGCACACACTCATCGTCGCCGAGGAGAACTCCGAGGTCCACTACATCGAGGGGTGTTCCGCGCCGAAGTACTCGGCGTTCAACCTCCACTGTGGTGGTGTCGAGGTGTTCGTGAAGGAGAACGCACACGTCCAGTACTCCACGGTGCAGAACTGGTCGAAGAACACCTACAACCTGAACACCAAGCGCGCCATCGTCGAGGAGGAGGGTCGGATGGAGTGGATCTCCGGCTCGATGGGGTCGAAGGCGACGATGCTGTACCCCTCCTCGATGCTGAAGGGTCGCGGCGCGTCGGACAACCACATCACCATCGCCTTCGCGGGCGAGGGCCAGGACATCGACACCGGCGCGAAGGTGTACCACAACGCCCCCGACACGAAGTCCACCATCGAGTCGAAGTCGATCTCGAAGGACGGTGGCCGGACGAACTACCGTGGGCTGGTCCACATCGCAGACGGCGCAGAGGGCTCCTCGACGGCCGTGGAGTGTGACGCGCTGATGTTCGACAACGAGTCGACCTCCGACACGATGCCGTACATGGAGATCAACGAGTCGAAGGTCGACGTGGCCCACGAGGCGACCGTCGGGAAGATCGGCGACGAGGACGTGTTCTACCTCCAGTCGCGGGGTCTCGACGACGACGACGCAAAGCAGATGATCGTGAGCGGCTTCATCGAGCCGATCACGGAGGAGTTGCCCATCGAGTACGCGGTCGAACTCAACCGGCTCGTGGAACTGGAGATGGAGGGGAGTCTCGGATAATATGGCCACGAGCACACAGGTCCCGCTGACGATCTCCGAGGCGACCGTCGAGGAGATCTCACAGCGGCGCGGCGAGCCGGACTGGCTCCGCCAGACACGGCTGGACGCGTTGGCGGCACTCGACGAGCTCGACCTGCCGGACGTGATCGAGACGCCCGGGCGGCGGTGGACGAACCTCGAAGCGCTCGACTACGAGACGATCGTCGACCCCGACACGCAGGTCGATGAGACGGAGCGTGTCAGCCCGGAGGGTGTGGTCGTCACGGACTTCGAGACCGCACTCGACGAACACCCCGAGATCGTCGAGGAACACCTCGGTTCGATCACGGACCCCGAGACGAACTACCTGACGGCGTTGTCGACAGCGTTGTTCACCACCGGGACGTTCATCTACGTCCCGGAGGGTGTCGACGCAGAGGACGTGACGATCCGCGCGGAGATGAACAGCCGGTCGTTGTTCTCTCAGACGCTGGTCGTCGCCGAGGAGTCGTCGTCGGTGACGATCCTCGAACGGATCGAGAACGGGGAGACAGACGGGGCGGCCGTCGACGGGGAGCGTTACTTCAGCAACCTCGTCGAGGTCGCCGCCGGCGAGAACGCCTACGTCCAGTACGGCTCGCTGCAGGTGTTGGACGAGGACGTGTACAACTTCAGTCTCAAACGCGGGGAGACGGAGACGTACGCCACGATCGACTGGATCGAGGGGAACATCGGCTCCCGGCTCACGCGTGCAGACATCGAGACCGAGTTGGAGGGTGACGCCGCCGAGTCACAGATCGTCGGCGCGTTCTTCGGCCACGAGGACCAACACTTCGACATCAACGCCCGGGTGTGGCACCACGGCGAGCACACGACCGCAGACTTGGTGACGCGTGGTGTGCTCGACGACGAGGCCCGCTCGGTGTACGAGGGTGTCCAGGACGTGGGTCGCGGTGCGTGGGACACGAACTCCTACCAGCGTGAGAACACGCTGATGTTGAGCGACGACAGCGAGGCGGACGCGTCGCCGAAGCTGATCATCCACAACCATGACACGGAGGCGTCCCACTCGGCGACCGTCGGCCAGGTCGACCGGGAGGATCTCCTCTACATGACCTCGCGGGCGATCGGCCCGCAGCAGGCGCGAAACATGCTCGTCGAGGGGTTCTTCGTTCCCGTCTTAGAGGAGGTCGCGGTGGACGAACTCCGCGACGACCTGCAGGCGGAGATCACCGCCCGGCTCGACTGAGTCGGTCGCGGTTTCGCGGTCGGTTCCGCTCGGCCACTTCTTCCACGAGTCATGCTGTCCGGAGTGACAAAGCTTTCACCGGTTCCTCGTGTTCGACCCGGTATGCGTCGCCGACTGCTGGCACTGTTCGTCGTCGTCGCGGTCGCGGGGTGTACGACAGCCGCGGGGCCCACCGGACCGACCGGACCGCCGGCGTCGCCGACCCCGACAGCGACCCCGGCGACCGGGATCGTCGTCGAGACGTGGGACGTGGTCAACGGGAGCGACGGACAGCTCGTCGTCCCGGTGACGCTGGCGAACGAGGGTGACGCCGACGGGAGCCGGACAGTGATTCTGGAGGCACGGATCGGCCAGGAGACAGAGACAGTGCGGCGAGCGGTCGCCGTGGCCGCCGGCGAGTCACAGACCGTCGAGATCGAACTCGACGCGACGTTCGAGGCGTTTCTGAATGACGGGTCGTTGAATCTGGAGTTGGCAGGCGGGGGGTGAGCCGGACGGGGGGAGCCCGACAGTGCCGACTCACCGGCGTCGGCGGGCGACACGTTCCTCGGCAGTGTCGTCGGCGACGAGTTCATAGAGGACGGCGTGGTCGGAGTCGCCAGGACGGAGTAGGCGGCCGAGCCGTTGGGTGAACTCGCGGGGGCTGCCGGAGCCGGACAACACGACGCCGACAGACGCGTCCGGTACGTCGACACCCTCGTCTAAGACGTTCGCGGCAACGATCCGGGAGTAGGTGCCCTCACGGAACCCATCGAGCAGTGCCCGTCGCTCGGCGGCGCCGGTCTCGGCGGTGATCGCGGGAATCAGGAACCGCTCGGAGATACGGTACACCAGCTCCGTGTGAGCGGTGAAGACGATCACGCGGTCCTCACGGTGGCGGGCGAGGAGCCGCTCCAGTTCGGTGAGCTTCGCGTCCGCGTTCATCATGATCTCACGGGCGCGTTGTTTGGCGAGCAACGCCTCCCGGGCGGCGGGGTCACGGCCGGAGCGTTTGACCAGTTCCCGGTAGTCGCTCCCAGACTCGAAAGTGATCCCCGCCGAACGGACGTAGTCGACGAACGTCCCCTGCGCGTCCTCGTACGCCTCGCGTTCACTCGCCGAGAGGTCGACCGAGATCCGGCGCACGTCGTAGGCCGCGAGATACTCGCCCGCGAGGTCGTCCACGTCGGCACGGGCGACCACTGGCCCGACGAGATCCGCAACCGCCTCGTGGGCGCCGTCCGGCCGTTCGAACGTCGCCGTCAGGCCGAGTCGCGCGGGGGCCGCGAGCAGGCGGGCGGCGTCACGGAACCCCTCGCCGCCGAGGTGGTGTGCCTCGTCGAAGACGGCCAATCCGAAGTCGCCGCCAACGTCGTCGGCACGGAGGTACGCGGAGTCGTACGTCGAGACGGTGATCCGTTCCTGGCGTTGTTCCCCGCCGCCGAACTGCCCGACCGGCACGTCGAACGCCGCCCGAAGCTCTCGGCGCCACTGTGTCAGGAGGTCGACCGTCGGGACGACCACGATGGTCGGCGTCTCACAGGCGGCGATTGCGGCGACACCGATCACGGTTTTCCCGGAGCCAGTCGGGAGCTCCACCACGCCGCGGCGGTCCGCGTCCGTCCAGTCGGCCAGCGCCGCCGCCTGGTACGGCCGGAGATTGTACGGCGACACGAGCGGGTCGGCGAGATCGAACCCGGCCGTGATCTCGTCGTCGACGGTGATCTCGCCGTGAGAGTCGTCGTCGGCAGTAATCTCGCCGTGGAAGTCGGCGTCGACAGAGATCTCGCCGCAGGAGTCGTCGACACCGTCGGCAACTGCGTCGCGGATCGCGGCGTAGCGGTAGGCGGGGGCCCGGTAGCCGGGCGCGCGGTCGTCGGCGACGACACCCGGGAGCGTTGTCGGGTCCAACGGTGCGCCCTGCGGGGCGTCGCCGCCGTCGACCGCCAGCCGGACGGTGCCGTCCGCGAACCAGAGCCGGAACTGCACACCTCCCACCAGACGACCGAACGGCTTGAGCCCGTCGCCGACGAGAGCGACCGACCACGGTGACGAACACGAGACACCTCTCCCGGCCGCCCGGGTAGGAACGATCTCGTCGGACGGGCGACAGAACGATCGTCGAAAAACGAGTAGACACGAGACGTATCTTTGCAGGGATTCAACTCCAAAAACGCCTCTCGAACGGCAATCGGGACGATACACTACCACCTTCCGAAACGGCGTAAACTCTACCGAGCGAGTCTCAACCGTCCGAACTGCGACCGTCGACGGCGTATAAAAGGTTCATTAAATGGTATTCATACTCGGGGTATCATTTGAGAAGGGTACAAGTCAGCGGCGGACGTGTGTGTCAGTATGACAGACACGCGTGCGGGCGACGACGGTCGCGACGACAGGCGCGGTGCCGTCGGCGAGGGCGGGAGCCAACGACCATCCGGCGTATCGGAGGTGAGTCGAGTCGAAGACGGCGGCGGACTCGCGGACCCGACAGAGACACGGGCGAACTGTGGTGTCGGCGGGATCGTCGAGTTAGAGAGCGAGGCGTCACACGAGACGGTCACAGACGCACTGACGTTGCTCGCGGAGATGGAACACCGCGGCGCTCGCGGCGCAGAGCCGAACACGGGCGACGGGGCGGGCGTGATGATCGAACGACCGGACGCGTTGTTCGAGGCGGTCGTCGACGCCGACCTGCCGGAGACGTACGCGGTCGGGAGCTTCTTCTTCCCGCCGTCGGATGTCGAGTCGGCCAAGGAGACAGTCGAGCGGGAACTCGCGACACACGACTGTGCGGTCGTCGAGTGGCGTGCGGTGCCGACCGACGCTGAGGGGGCCGGGTTGGGTGCGACCGCCCGCGCAGCGGAGCCGGCGGTCTGGCAGGCGTTCGTCACGCCCGCCGGTGACGCCGACGCCGAGCGGTTCGACCGAGACCTCTACGTCGGTCGTCGTGCGGTGGAGTCGGCGTTCGAGGCGGCCGACGACTCCAACACCAGTGAGGACCCGTACGTGGTCTCACTCGACCGCGAGCGGGTCGTCTACAAGGGGTTGTTGACCGCACCACAGCTGCGCGACTACTACCCCGACCTGCGGGACGACCGACTCCGGTCGCGGGTGGCGTTGGTCCACGCTCGGTTCTCGACGAACACGCTCGGCGCCTGGCACCTCACACACCCGTACCGGAACGTCGTCCACAACGGGGAGTTCAACACTGTCGACGGCAACATCTCCTGGATGCAGGCCCGCGAGGCGGATCTCGCGGACGGCGGGTTCACCGACGAGGAGCTGGCGACGGTGACGCCGGTCGTCTCCGACCCGGACCAGTCTGACACGGCGACCGTCGACGAGGTGTTGGACCTGTTGCTCCACGGCGGCCGGGAGCTCCCACACGCGCTCCGGATGTTGGTGCCGGAGGCGTACCGCGGCGACCCGGAGATGTCCGACGCACGCCGGGAGTTCTACGACTTCCACGCCTCGCTGGTCGAGCCGTGGGACGGGCCGGCGTTGGTCATCGGCTTCGACGGCGACCGTGTCGCGGGCGTGCTCGACCGCAACGGGCTCCGGCCGTGTCGGTACGACGTGACCACGGACGGCCGGCTGGTGGTCGCCAGCGAGGCCGGCGCGTTGTCGACGCCGCCGGAACAGATCGCCGAGCGTGGCCGGCTCCGCCCGGGTGAGGTGTTTGTCGCCGATCCCGACGAGGGCCGGGTCGTTCCCGACGAGGAGGTGTTCGCCGACCTCACCGACGACCGGTACGGTGAGTGGGTCGACGCCGAGTCGTGGTCACTCGACGAGGTGACTGCGGCCGCCGAGGAAGCGGGTGCCGTGGGTGACGCGACGAGCGGCGCAGACGCGACGACGGACGGCGGTGTGTCGACAGCGACCGACGACCCGGGGGCGTACCCCGACGACCTCCGCCAGCAACAATCGGCGGCGGGGTACAGCCACGACCAGCTGAATACGATGTTGGAGCCGATGGCCCGCCAAGGGAAAGACCCAGTCGGCTCGATGGGTGACGACACGCCGCCGTCCGTGTTGTCGGACACGCGGCGGTCGTTGTTCGACTACTTCGTCCAGGGGTTCGCGCAGGTGTCGAACCCGCCGATCGACTACATCCGGGAGGATCTGGTGACGACACTGGAGACCCGGCTGGGCCCCCAGCGGAACCTGCTCGACGAGTCACCGGCACACGCCCGGCAGGTGGTGTGTGACCAGCCGTTGCTCACCGACGAGCAGGCGCGTGCGGTCGAACGACTCGGGGCGGCGACGGACGATGACCTGACGACGACGACACTCGACACGACCGTCCCGCGTCCCTCCGACGAGGACGAGATGGATCTTGCCGCGGCGGTCGCGGACCTGCGCGAGCGGGCGACGACGGCCGTTCGCGAGGGAGCGGACGTGCTCGTTCTGTCGGACCGGGCGGCCGACGCCGAGCGGGTAGCGATCCCGGCGCTGCTGGCGACGGCGGCGGTCCACACCCACCTCGTCGACGCCGGGTTGCGCGCCCGTGTCGGGCTGGTCGTCCAGTCGGCACACGCCCGCGAGGTCCACCACGTCGCCTGTCTGATCGGCTACGGCGCGGGCGCGGTCCACCCGTACCTGGCGTACGACTCCGTGCGTGAACTCGTCGCGGGCGAAGACGGTGCCGACCCGCGGGCGGCAATCGACGCGTACCGTGCGGCCGTCGCCGACGGGCTCTCGAAGACGATGGCACGGATGGGGATCTCCGCGATCGCCTCCTACCAGGGAGCCGCCGTGTTCGGTGCTGTCGGCCTCGACTCGGCGTTCCTCGATGACTACTTCACCGACACGGAGTCGAAGACGGAGGGGATCGGGATCGGCGAGATCGAGACGGACGTGGTGGCGCGTCACGCGGCCGCCTACGACGACGAGGGTGATCTCCCACGGACGGGTGAACACGAACACCGGAGCGACGGGGAACGCCACGGCTGGAATCCGGAGTCGGTCGGCGCGCTCCACGGCGCCGTCCGCGAGGACGACCGCGACCAGTGGGAGACGTACGCCGACTCCGTCGACGGGGTCGACCAGCCGGACGCGATCAGACACGCGTTCACCTTCGACTCGGACCACGAGTCGATCCCGCTCGCGGACGTCGAACCGGTCTCGGAGATCGTCGAACGGTTCTCGACGGCGGCGATGTCGTTGGGGTCGCTCTCGCCGGAGGCCCACGAGACGAACGCGCGAGCGATGAACCAGATCGGCGGGAAGTCCAACACCGGCGAGGGTGGCGAACAACCCGAACGGTTCGACACCGAACGGGAGTGTCACGTGAAACAGGTCGCCTCCGGCCGGTTCGGCGTGACGACGGAGTATCTCCGTGCCGCCGAGGAGATCCAGATCAAGATGGCACAGGGGTCCAAGCCCGGCGAGGGTGGCCACCTCCCCGGGAGCAAGGTGAACGACCTGATCGCACACGTCCGGTGTTCGACGCCGGGCGTGGGGCTGATCTCGCCGCCGCCACAACACGACATCTACTCGATTGAGGATCTCAAACAACTGATCCACGATCTGAAGACGGTCAACCCCGAGGCGGACGTGAACGTGAAGTTGGTCGCCGGCTCCGGAATCGGTACCATCGCGGCTGGCGTCGCGAAGGCGAACGCGGACGCGGTCCACATCTCCGGTCACTCCGGCGGCACCGGGGCGTCCCCGCGGACGAGCATCAAACACGCCGGGCTCCCGTGGGAGATTGGCCTCGCGGAGGCCAACCAGATGCTCCGGGAGACCGGTCTGCGCGACCGGATTCGTGTGTCGACGGACGGCGGACTGAAGACCGGACGGGACGTAGCCGTCGCCGCCTTACTGGGTGCCGAGGAGTACGCCTTCGGCACCGCCTCGCTCGTCTCCTCGGGGTGTGTGATGGCCCGGCAGTGTCACCAGAACACCTGTCCGGTCGGGGTCGCGACCCAACGAGAGGATCTCCGTGACCGGTTCCCGGGCCAGCCGGAACACGTCATCCGGTTCATGCAGTTCGTCGCACAGGACCTCCGGGAGATCATGGCCGAACTCGGCTTCCACTCCGTCGAGGAGATGATCGGTCGGCCGGACGCACTCGCCAAACGGGAAGACCTCTCCGGGCGGGCGGACACGCTCGATCCGAGTGCGGTGCTCGCCGAGCCCGCCGACGGTCCGCGGACGAAACAACAGCCACAGCCGACGCCGGCCGGCGACCGGTTGGAGGACACGCTCCTCTCACAGATCGGTGACGACGTTCGCGCCGGACGGTCGGTCCGGGTGGAACACCCGGTGACGAACGCAGACCGGACGGTTGGGGCGACCGTCTCCAGCCGGGTGGTCGACGCCCACGGCGGCGACGGCCTCTCGGACGACACCGTCGAGTTGGCGTTCGACGGCGCCGCCGGCCAGTCGTTCGGTGCGTTTCTCGCGCCGGGTGTCACCGCGAGTGTCACCGGCACCGCCAACGACTACGTCGGGAAGGGGCTTTCCGGCGGGACGGTCGTCGTCCGCACGCCGCCGGAGGCGGGCTACGACCCGGCCGAGAACGTCGCCGTCGGCAACGTCGCCCTCTACGGCGCGACGGACGGCGCCGCATACGTCGAAGGTGTCGCCGGCGAGCGGTTCGCCGTCCGCAACTCCGGCGCGACCGCGGTCGTCGAAGGCGTCGGTGACCACGGCTGTGAGTACATGACCGGCGGTGTCGTCGCGGTGTTGGGCGAGGTCGGTCGCAACTTCGCGGCCGGGATGTCCGGCGGCGTCGCGTACGTGTACGACCCGGACGGCACCGCCGCAGATCGGGTTAACCGCGGAATGGTGTCGACGAGCGAGTCGCTGTCCGACCGGGACCGTGCGATGTTGCGGCGGCTCGTCGAGAACCACGCCGCCCGCACCAACAGTGACCGTGCCCGGGAACTGTTGAACGACTGGGATCGGGTCGTCGACGACTTCCTGCGCGTGATGCCGGACCCGTACGCGGACGTGTTGGCGGCGGGTGACGCCGACGACGTGCGGACGGAGCTGCCGCCCCGTGCCACGGAGACTGTCGACCCGGCCGCGGGTGCGCTCGGCGACGACTGAGCACTGTTCGTCACTGTGGGTCAGACACACCCGCAGACGGCACCGAGTTTTCCCGACCGCTTCTCGACGGCTACTGACATTCTCGACGGCTACTGGTCTTCTCACCAACACTCACAGTGTAGTTCGGAGCGACCGAGGCCCGTACTGTTCCCCACACGTTATCAGCCTCAGTCTATCATCGTTTATCATGTTAGAGGCTGACACAGCACAGTCCGAATCGACGTTGTACGTGTGCCGAGCGTGTGGCACGGGTGTCAGAAGTCCAGACCAACAGAGCGAGTGTCCCGACTGCGGTGGGTCGCTGCGAGACACGACCGTCCCGCACGACTGAGACGCCGGGCGTTGATCGGTTGAAGCGGCTGTTCGACACGCTCGGTGAGACCCGACACAAGGATTAGGAGGAGTGCGCGCACCACCCACCAGTGTGCCCGGCACACCAGAGCCAGTTCTCGGGTCGACAGTGTTCGTCTGGGTCGTCGCGCTCGCGGCGGGCGCGCTCGTCTGTACGGCCGTCCGCGAGACAGCACGGCGGCGGTGGCCGGCGAGCGTCGCACTGGCCGGCGGCGTCGGTCTCGCGGCCGTCGCGACCTGGCTGGTCGTCCGTCTGGTCGCGTGGGTGCCGCCGTGGGAGTACCTCGCCGTCCCCAGCGCCGCCGTCTCTACGGCCGGGTTCGGCTGGGTTGCTGTCACCGTCCAGACGCTCGTCCCGGCGTTGGCCCTCCGGCGCGGGCTGTGGACACCACTGTTCCCGCTCGCGGCGGCGACGACGCTCACCGGCTTTGTCGTGCTCCGTGTCGGCGGCGAGATCGACGGGTTGTTCATCTACACGATCCTGTTTGCACCGCTGGCTCTCGTCGCGCAGCTCCTCCTCGCCGGCGGCGAGTTCGGCCTGCGGCGGGTGGTGGACGGGTGGCGGTGACGTGCTCGCGGTGGTGTCGTCGGAGTCGTGTCTGCCGACAGTGTACTCTGGGCTACGCTACTCACAGATAGTGTGCTCTGGGTTATTGTAACTGAAAGTACGATACTCTCAGTTACACTACTCGCAGACACTGTATCCTGAACTATTTATCTGCGGAGTCCGTCTGCCGTGGTGTGCCAGGGTTCGTGAACCGGACGAGAGAGCTGTCGCAGTTACAGGACCTGTATACGTCCGAGACCGCGGAGCTGGCGGTCGTCTACGGGCGACGGCGGCTCGGAAAGACGGCGCTCGTCTCGGAGTCACTGGCGGATGTCTCCGACGCAGTCGTCTATCAGGCGAGACAGAAGACGCGCGCACTTCAGATCGAGCAGTTTCTCGACCGGGCGGCGGAGTCGTTTCCGGGCGTACGACAGCTCCGACAGGAGTGGGAGCCGGTTCTCCGGTATCTTGGCGAGCGCGACGCCATCGTCGTGTTAGACGAGTTCCCGTACCTCGTCGCCGAGGACGACAGCCTTCCGTCGGTGTTGCAGGCGTTGTTCGACAGGGCATTCGACGGTGTCGCCCCGACGTTCGTCCTCGTCGGTTCCTCGATCAGCATGATGGAGGAGGCGGCGTTGTTGGGATCGAGCCCGTTGTACGGGCGATCGTCACTCGAACTCGACGTTCGCCAACTCCCGTTCGGGGCGGCGACGGCGTTTCTCGACGATCCGACGCCGACCGAGGCCGTCTCGCTGTGGGGTGTGTTCGGCGGTGTGCCGTACTATCTGGAGGAGTTGGAGCCCGAACGGTCGTTGGCGGAGAACGTCCACGAGACCGCGCTGGTCACCCACGGGACGCTTCACGATGAGCCGGACTACGTCCTCCGGATGGAGCTTCGGGAGCCGACGCGGTACTTCTCGATTCTGGAGGCGGTCGCGGGCGGCAACACGGACCGCAACGAGATCGCCGGTGCAACCGGTATCGAGTACAACAGCCTGTCGACGTATCTGGACCGGCTGGCCCGGCTCCGGCTGTTGGCGCGTGAGGTGCCGGTGACGGAACAACCCGAACGGTCGCGGCGCGGGCGCTACCGACTGCGGGACAACTTCTTCCGGTTCTGGTTCCGGTTCGTCTACGGGAGCGGAGAGCGGTACGACGCACTCGGACTCGAAGGGTTCGAGACGCTGATCCGGCCGGAACTCCCCGACTTCCTCGCCCCGACGTTCGAACGGCTGTGTCGGCGGGCGTTGCGGACACTGTACCCGGAGGAGACGATCACCGACGTCGGACGCTGGTGGTACGACGACCACGAGATCGATGCCGTCGGACTGACCGCAGGTGACACACTCGTCGTCGGCGAGTGCAAGTTCCAGTCGTCGCCCGCGGGGTTCGACGCCTTCGAGTCACTCCGCGGACACACGAGTGAACTCCGGTGGACGCCCGCGGACGGCAGCGACCGATCCGTCGAGTACGCGTTGTTCTCCCGGGGTGGGTTCACCGGCTCGGTCGAACAGTTGGCGACGGAACGCGACGATCTCCGACTGTTCGGCCTCGCCGACATCGTCGCCGCACACGCCGAGTGATCTGTACACACTAAACGATCCGAACTCACTGCCGACCGACCCGACACATCGACCGGCGACCGCCGACGCAGGCGTTCCCGCCGGCTCCGTTCCGGCGACGCTGGAACCCACCGAAGCCGAAAGTTTAGGCCTACCAAAAAGCTGGTAGTGATAGGATCACTCACTGAGGCAGTCGTTACGGCAGTCGTCGAGGGGTGGATGGCAGTCGGGTTGTTCATCGTCGGGTCAGTCGCTCTCGTCCGAGGGGCGGCCCTGTTCACCGACACGCGTGTCCTCCAGCGGTTCACAGACGCCCGCCACGGCGGGCCAGTGGTGGGCGCACTGCTCGGACTGGTGCCGGGGTGTGGCGGGGCGGTGGTGGCCGTCACGCTGTACGGTCGCGACCGGATCGGGTTCGGCGGCGTCGTCGCAGCGCTGACGGCGACAGCCGGTGACGCTGCGTTCCTGTTGCTGTCGGTGTCGTTCTACACCGCAGTCGTCACGTACGTCTTCACCGGTGTCGTCGGTATCCTCGTCGGTGTCGTGATCGAGCAGTTCGGAGCGACACGCGCGGCGGGAGTGAACTCTTCCCCCGAGGAACAGTCGGCCTGTGCCGACGGTGGCTGTGTCGGCCGAGCGTCGACAGCGGCCGATGGCGATCGGGAGCCGACAGCGGTCGATGCTGAGCGTTCGTCGGGAGCGATCCTCTGGACCGTCGCCACAGTGTCGTGGTGGCTCGCGGTGGCGGGCGGTCTCGCAGTCAGCGTCGGTGTGTGGCCGACCGAGGCCGGCGCGGGCGGTAGCCGTCTCGTGGCAGGGGTCGGTGTCGCCGCCTCGCTGGCGGTCGTCGCAACACCGGACCGCTGGCGCGTGTTGCGAGACGGTGTTGCGCGGCTCCCGGGTGCCACGGCCGTCACTGTGAGTCCGATCGTCCTGTGGGTGGTCGCGGCGCTGGCGGTCACGGAGCTGTCCGTCTCGGGAGTCTCCGTCGGAGAGGTGGCCGTGACTGCTGGCTCCGGCGCAGTCGGCCCCGTCTTCGGCGGGCTGTTGGGAGCGATCCCGGGGTGTGGCGTCCACGTCGGGTTCGTCGGGCTGTACGCCGACGGCGGGGTGTCGTGGCCCGCACTGGTGGCGAACACGATCAGTCAGGACGGTGACGCTCTGTTCCCTCTCTTGGCGGTCGACCGTCGGCGAGCCCTCACCGCGACGGTCTACACCGCGCTCGCCGGGGTGGCCGTCGGCCTCTTGACTGTCGTGATCGCTCCCGGGGGACCGACGGCCTGAAGCCGTCGCCGCCCCGGAGAACGTACATGTCGACAGACGCCGACACGGAGTGGACGGCCAACGCCGTGCGCGATCTCCACGCCGACCTCGTGGAGCTGTACGAGCCGATCGAGCGCGACCCCGACGGCGCACAGACCGAGCCCGAGGAGGGGGAACACGGCACCACCGCAGACGCTCGCGGTGTCGAACAACTGCTGACGACGATCCTCTCACAGAACGTCGCCGACGAGAACACCCGACGGGCCGCAGACAGCCTCTTTGCGACCTACGACGACTACCGCGCCATCGAGGAAGCGCCTGTCGAGGAACTCGCGGAGACGGTCCGTGTCGCTGGTCTCCCGGAGACGAAAGCCGAGCGCATCCAACGCTCGCTGGCGGCGATCCGCGAGGAAACCGGCGGCGCCTACTCGTTGGCGTTTCTGGACGCGCTCCCGACGAGTGAGGCGAAGTCGTGGCTCACCGACATCAAGGGGATCGGCCCGAAGACCGCCAGCGTCGTCCTCAACTTCCACTTCGGGAAGCCGACGATGGCGGTCGACACCCACGTCGAGCGTGTCTCGAAGCGGTTCGGCCTGGTGCCGGCGTCGGCGTCGAACCAGCGCGCACACGACGTGTTAGACGAGGTGATCCCGGACGAACTCAAATACCCCCTGCACGTCCTGTTGATCCGACACGGTCGCACTCACTGTAGCGCCCGCTCGCCCGACTGTGACAACCCGGTGTGTGCCACCTACTGTGACTGTGAGGAGTGTTGACGCGGCGGCCTGTGTGTGTGACCGCTCGTAGCGCTCACTCCACCGGGATCGTCGTCGACTCGCTGTCGGCCCGCTGACGGTCCTCGCGAGAGACGGGTCGCTCAGCGGGTGTCACCGTCAGCTCCCGTTCGCGGCCGTCCCGGACGACCGTCAGCGACACCGACTCACCCGGCGTCGCGTCGGTGAGGAGCAACCGCGTCAGTTCCTCGTGTGACCGCACCGCGTGCCCGGCAAAGCCGACGATCACGTCACCGGTCGGCACCCGTCGGCCGCGGACCCGCCGGGTTGACCCGCCGCGCAACGGGGTCGTGCCGTCGCGGTTCCCGACGACCACCACACCGCGTGGCGTGTTGAGCCCGTTCGCGGTCGCGACCTGCGGTGTCACGTCGGCGGTCTGGACACCCAGCGAGGCGTGACGGTACCGCCCCTCGTCAAGCAGTGTCGGGACGACCGTCGCGACGACCCGGGCGGAGACGGCGAACCCGACCGCGTCGCCCGACTTCGCGCGGTTGACACCCACGACCGGATAGCCGTCTGTGGCGGAGACGAGCGGGCCGCCGCTGTTACCGGGGTCGATCGGCGCGTCCGTCTGGACGGCGTCCGGAACGGCGAACCCGCCGGCGGTCGGCATGGACCGGTTCACGCCGCTGACGACGCCGGTCGTGATCGACCCGTCGAGTCCGAACGGGTTCCCCAGCGCGGCCACCGGACGGCCGGGCGTCGGCGGGGTGTCGGCGACCGACAACGGCGTGGCGCCCGCCGGGCGGTCGGGCACTTCCACGACCGCGAGATCGGTGTACCGGTCGCTCCCGACGACGAGCCCGTTGGTCCAACTGGCGTCCCCGTAACGTACGTCGACGCGTTCGCGCCCCCGGACGACGTGCTCGTTCGTGACGACGTGATCACCGTCGTAGACGAAGCCGGAGCCGGCGCCCCGTCGGCCCGCCTCGCGGTAGATCGACACCACCGACGCCGCCGTCTCGCGGTAGAGCCGCTCGTAGTCCGGAGTTGTCTCCATACAAGATGTTGGCGTGTGTGAACGTATGCCTTCTGGGAGTGGGGTCGTGTCCTTCGTGAGCCGTCAGTCGTCCAACGACACAGGTGCGTGGTCACTCGCGAGGAACTGGTGGACGGCGATCACCGTCCGGGCGTCACGCGTCTCCCCGGCCAGAACTGCCGCCCGGAGTTCCGACACCGGTGTCGTCGTCACTCGGATGCTCTCGTTGTCGTCGAGATTCTGGTCGCCCGCGGGCGTACAACCCGTCGCCAGCACGTGGTGGTGGACCGCCTGACTCACGCCGTTGGACGGCTCGACGCTCGTCAGATGGTGGATCGCGTCAGCCTCGTAGCCGGTCTCCTCGGTCAGTTCCCGCCGGGCGGCCGTCTCGACGGTCTCGTACTCGGGGTCGTTGTCGAACCACGGCTCGCGGTCGACGCCGTCGGCGCGTTCGACGGTGCCAGCCGGCACCCCCCGGTTGACCCGGCCGACCGCCTGGCGCCACTCCTCGATCACCACCGCCTCGCCGTCGTCCGTCACCGGGAGCACGACCACTGCCGGCGGCTCGTCGACGTAGTGGTAGCCCGTCTCCGTCCCGTCCGGGAGCCGCACGTCGTCACGCCGCACCCCGAACCCCGGACAGTCGTACTCCAACTCCGTCCCAGTCGTCTCCCACGCCAACCCGTCTGTGTGCGTGGCTGTGTTCTTAGCGTCGTCTGTGTCCGCGTTCGTGTCATCTGTCACGTCACTGTCTCGGACGAGCGTGGGCAAAAACACACCACTCGCGAGACGACAAGACGGCAGAGAGACGAGAGTCGTCGCCGCCAGCCGAACTACTCCTGTCGCCGTCGGTCGACGACCCCGGCGACGACCAACAGGAGCGACACCGACAACACCGCAACCTGCGGCCCGCGGAGCCACAGCGGGAGCCACGGGAGGCCAGCACGCAACAACCGCGCCGCCTCACCGAACACGGGGAGCCGGTCCTCGCCGCCACCGACGACGACCGGGGTGACTGCCTCCGTCGTCGATCCGGTCTCGGACGGTGTCGCAGGTGTCGCCGTCGCTCCCGGCTTCGCCGTCCGTTCGTCGCCGGACGTGGCCGTTCCACTCTCGCCGTCGGGCGCGGTCGTCCCCGTCCCGTCGCCGGTCGTCGCCGTCGTCTCCGGTGGGCGATCGGTCGCGTACAACGCGCCGCCGACCGTCTCCCCCTCGGGGACGCGGTCGGCCTCGTACACGATTCCGTCGCCCGTCGAGTACGACCACACCGTCTCACCGGACTCCGTCACCTCGACCACCCGCCGGCCCCGGGAGTCGGTGACCAACGTGTTGCCGTTCGGCAGCCGGTCGGCGTCACGGGGCCAGGAGAACGACCGGCCGTCCGCGCCGGTCAACACCCACACCGGTCGCCACTCCCCGCCGCGCTCGTGGAGTTCGACCACGCGGTCGTTCTCGGAGTCGGCGACCAACACCGCTCCCGGACCGAGCCACTGCGGGTTGTGTTGTTCTTTGAACGCCTCGGGATCGCCACACCGCACGTCACCGTCCCCGTCCGTGTCCGAGAGCCGCCCACGGACGGTACAGGAGTCGTCACTCCCGCCGTCGTCGGCGTTGATCACCTCGACCACCTCGCCACCCTCCTCCTGACGTTCGAGAACCAACAGCTGGTTGGCGTTGCGGACGGAGACGAGGAACCGGCCGTCACCGATCCGGTCGACATCGTTGATGTGGAGCCAGTCCCGTCGTGTCGGGTCCGCCGGCGCGTCGTAGAAACTGCTGGCGTTCCACTGCCACACCTCCTCGCCGTCGCGGACGATCACGACCCGTTCGCGGTCCATATCCGCGAGGACGAACCCACCGTCCGGCAACGCCTCCACGTCGTGGACCTCGCTGTTGGTCGAGCCCCGCACCGGGAAGGAGTAGCGCTGTGTGACCGTCCCGTCCTGTTCGAACACGACGAACCCCGTTCGAGCACACGGGGCGTCGTACGGGCCACACTCCTCGCGGTCCTCGTCCATCCACGCCGCCAACAACCGACCGTCGCGGAGCAACGACACGTCGAAATAAGTGTCCTGTTGGTCCCGGAGCAGTCGCTCACCCGCCAGTTCCGTGTAGCCGCCCGACGTGTAGCTCCCGCTCCCCTGCACGCCGATCAGCGTCCCTGAGAGCTGTGCGGGCGTCCGCGTCGCCGTCCGTGTCCCCGCCGGATCGGCGGTCTGTGATCCGTCCGTGTCGGTCGTCTGGGGCCCGTCGGTCGCCGGACCGGCTCCGGGCGCGGCGAACGCACTCGCGCCGAACCCGACGACGAGCAACAGGAGACCAGCGCCGACGAACGCGAGACCACGGTCCATTGTCGGTGCCTGCGGCGGTTTCCAGATAAGCCTTCGGAAGCCGGTCGGTCAGCCCTCGCGTGGCTCCGGTGTGTCCGACTCCGGCTGGTCGTCGCTGGCGTCTGTCGTCTCCTCGCCCGCCCCGTCGGTGCCCTCACTCGCCCCCGTCGTCCCGTCGAGACTCCCTACACCACGCTCGCCGTCGGTCGCGGCCACAGCACCTCGTGGCACGCCGTCGTCTGCCGCCGCCGCCGACACGGGGGAGGGGGCCGGCGACAGCTCCGACCGGAGCGTGTCCAACGCCGTTCCCGCGTGGACCCGGACCTGTTCCCGTTCCTCGCCGTCTTCCAACCGACCGAGCAACGGCTCCATCGCCGGGCGGGCGGCGTCCGGCGCCGTCTCTGCCAACGCCGCGAGCGCGAACGCCGCGTTCGCCCGCACGACCGGGGCGCTGTCGACGAGTCGCTCGGCGAGTGTATCCACGCTGTTGGCGACGGCACTCGTCTCGCCGGCCAGACGCCCGAGTGTCAGCGCGGCGTTCGCCCGCACGTCCGGCCGGTCGTGACGCAACAACGGCACGACGTGTTCGCCGACGGCGACACGCTCGGCGACCCGTCCGGGCGCGACCCGCGCGGCGTCACTCAGCGCCGCGACCGCGTGGACTGCCACCGCGCCGTGATCGGAGAGTCGGTCGGTGACGACGGACAGGCTGTCGAGTACGTCCGTCGGCGCCGTGTCTGCGGCGCGTGCCACCAGAAAGGTCGCGTCGCGTCTGGCCGCGGCGTCGTCGTCGGTTGCCAGCGACGCGACGGCAGTCGGCTCTGGCGGGTCGACGGCGCCACACTCCACTAAGCGGGCGAGTGCCCGCCCGGCACGCCGTCGGACGGTGTCGTCGTCGTCCGCCAGCGCGGCGACCAGTCCAGACCGGAGGGTGTCGGCCGTCTCCGTCTCGTCGACGACCGTCGGGTCGGTCTCGGCGGTCGCCGCGACGGCGTGGACGGCCAGCCGGGAGAGCGACTCGTCGGCTGCGTGTGTCGCGGTCGCGAGTGCCGACAGGGCGGGCTCGACGGCCGCGGCGTCGGCCGCGCCGACCCGGGCGAGCACGTAGGCGGCGTGGTAACACACTTCGGGTTCTGGGTCGTCGAGACGGTCACCGAGGTGGCCGGCCAACGGAACGACGGCCTCGGGGTCGGTGTCGGCGACCTCCGCGAGCGCTGCCGTTGTTGCCGTCCGGACGCGGGCGTCGACGTGGCTCACCCCAGTGTCCAGTTCCGCCGCGACGGCCGCGACCGCCTCGGGGTCCGACTCCGCGCGCGCCGCCAACGCCTCGGCGGCGGCCGCACGGTCGCTCGCCGTCGAGGCCGACAACGCCGCCGCCAACGACTCAGCGCCCCGCTCGTCTGTCATCACCTCCCCGTGGGTTCCCCACGGTCAAGTAGCCCGGGGGTCCGACATCTGTCACGACTCTCTGTCTGTATCGATCCCGAGGTCGAGTGTCGTCTCCGCGAGCAGTTCCCGGAGTGTCGCCTCCGGCGGCGCGTCGGGGTCGACACGGTCGGCGTACCACCGCAACACCGCACTCAGCGCCGCGTGACGGTCGTTGGCGGCCGTCTGGATACTCCCCGTCCCCGCGCCGTCGCGGGTGACCACGCCGAACGCGTGGTCGGCCGACAGGGCTGCCAGTTCCGTCTCGACGGCCGCGAGCGGGTTCTGGCCGTCGTCGGTCGGCGCCCCGTCCCGGCTGGCGTCACCGGCGCCCTCGCCTTCCTCGTGACCGTCGACGACCCGGACGGCCGGCACGTCCGGGTCGATTGCGTCCTCGTCGGTGGAGATGACGAACCGCCCCTCGCCGGTTCGTTCGACCCCCTCGCGTGAGGCGATGTCGAGTTCCTCCGGACGGAGCACCCCCTCCTCGTCGTCCGGCTCCGGCTCCGCCCACTCCCGAGCGTCAGCGTCCAGTCGCTCGGTGTCGTCCGGGCTGACGCGGGCGCTCTCGCCGGTCGTCTCGCGCCCGTCGTCGCCGGGGCCGCTGGCGTCACCGTCGTCGCTCACTGGTCGTTGTTCGATGCCGAAGCGCATAGTTCCTCGGGGTCGTGTCTGTCTCCGCTCACGCGTCCGGACGGGAGTACCGCTCCGGCTGGTACTGCCCGGTCCACTCGTAGTTCGCGGGGTACGTGTACGTCGTCGCGGTCGCGAGATCGTTCAACCGGTCGAGAACGAACCCCACCGGCGTCTCCATCAAACGCACACCTGCGTCGAGGGCGGCGTCGTACGCGTACGGGTCGTCGTTCTCTGCCGGCGAAGGGGGCTGGTGGAAGTGATCTCGGTCGTTGTGCGGGTTCTCGTGTCGGCCCCACCGGCAGGTCCACCGCTCGCCGCCCCAGTTCTCCTCGTACGTGACGTGTGTCTTCGGCTCCGACCGTTCGACGTGTTTGACGAGGAGGTGTGCCTCGGTAACCGGCTCGGGGTGACACCCCGGATGGAGCTCGAACCGTTGTTCGCGCGGTCCCGGTGCTCCCGTCCTGGCGACGCAGTGCTCCATCTCCCGGTAGAACGCTGCCGCGTAGCTGTCGACTGGGACACCGGTCTCGTCGAACACGGATCACTCCCCGGCGTTCGCGCGTCGCCCCTCACCGGTGTCGCCTGTCGTCTCCGACAGCCCGTCCTGCACGCCCCCGTGGTGTCGTTCTGTGACAACCGCCAACTTCGGGAACTCCTTGACGGTCGCCGCGTCGAAGTACACGGGGTCGACGGCCGCAGTGTCTGGGATCTGACCCTTCGTCTCGACTGCCTCCGGTGTCGGGAGTCGCTCGACCGCGACGGGCATCCGACCCTCCAGTTGCCGGTACGCGGTTCTGTAGTCGTCCGCCTCGGCGAGCAGTGACTCCCACTCGAACAGTTCACTCGCCCGCTCGGGAGCCTCCCGTTCGTCGACTGTCACCTCGTCTGGAGCGTCGACGTCGAACCGCTCGACGAACCGCAAGTGCTCCCGGTACGTTTCGGCCAGCCGCTGTCGAATCGTCTCCGTGTCGTGTTCCTGTGCGAGACGGTGGCCCCGGAGAAACTCGAAGTACGCCGCGTTACGCTCGTACGCCTCCGGGCTGTCGTCTGCCCGCACAACCAGCCCCATCTCGGCGTACTCCCGGAGTGTGCTGCGTGCGCCCGCGACGGAGCAGTTCGCCGCCTCGGCGACACTGCTCACGGGCGTCGGCTCCGAGATGCCAGCCACGACCTCGCGAACCCGTTGTCTGACCGTCTCCGAGTCGTCCGGTCGCTCTCCAGCCCGTTCGAACGGTGGCTCTGGTGGATCGCTGCTCTCCGACACGGGTTCCAATATATGTTGGAGATTGATAGTCGTTGTCCACGGGGCTACGCCCGAGCATCACACGGTCTCACTCCACGCCACGGACGAGCAACACGGTCGCGACCACCAGACACGCGCTGAGGCCGACGAACCCGACTCGGTAGCTCGCGGCATCGACGACCCAGCCGAGATACACCGGACCGAGCGCACCCACGCCCAGCAGGACAGCCCGCGCGGCACCCAGATCCCCACCGACACTGCCGTCGGGGGCGGCATCGAGTAAGAGCGCGTCGATCACCGGGAAGACGGACTTGTAGCCGGCGGCGTACACCACGACCGCGGCGACGACGGCCGGCAGTGTCTCGAAGGCGACCACCCCACAGATCGCGGCCACCGACACGGACAGCCCGCCGGCCGCGACGAGCCGCCGAGAGAACCGGTCGGCCAACCGGCCGGCGAACGGCTTGACCGCGAAGCCGACGACGAAGACGACCGCGAACACGCCCGCGGCGACGGCCTCGCTGAACCCTTTCGCGGTCGCGAGATACGCCGGCAGGAACCCCACCCACGCGCCGACGACGAAGAAGAACAACGCGAACGCGACCAGCGACTCGCGTTGCCGACGGGTCGTGAGGAGTCGCGTGAGGGTGGCCCGCGTCTCCAACGCCGGGCGGCCGAGCCGGTACGGCGCCGTGTTCCAGCCGACGTAGCCGACGGTTACTGCGGTGAGCAGCCCCGCCAACGGGAGAAACGGCGCGCGCCAGTCGGCGGCGAGCGCGACCCCCCACACCACTGTCCCGCCGGTGACGACCACGCCGACGGCGGACGCCGCCAACCCGCCCAGATCCGTGCCGGCGGCGTAGATCCCGAGCGCCTGCCCGCGACGCTCGACGAACCCGTCCGACAACTGCGCCCGCGAGGGGACCGCGAACAACCCCTTCCCGAGACCTAGCACGAGCGCCGCGGCGAGAAACCCCGCCGCGGTCGTCACCTGCGCGAACAACAGAAACGAGCCGGTGATCGCGACCAGGCCAGCGACGACGGCCGTCGGGCGACCGAACTCGTCGGAGACGCGCCCGCTGGGGAACTGCGTGACCGCATAGAGGAGTTGGAACGCACCCAGCGCCAGCCCGGCGGTCGCGGTCGTCATCCCCAGATCGTCGACGATGGCCGGCAACAACGGCGAGAGGAGGAACCGACCCAACTGGAGGGTCGCCCACGCGAGACTCAGACTCACCAACAGTCGCCCGGTGTGGCCACCCAGAAGTCGTTCCGACTGTGTCGACTCTGACGGCTCTGCCGACTCACGCTGCTCCGGCGTCTCTGTCACCGTCTCGCGGGAGGCGCGCGGCGGGTTTGTGCCCCGCGGTTCGTGGCTGTGGAGGGATGGAAACGACGGTGGTCACTTGTTGTCGAGTACTCCCACCATCCCGGCGAAGATCATCGTCTCCTTCTCCGCGAGCGACGGCTCGCCGTCCGGGTCCACACCCGCACGGAGTTCGTCGGCTGTCGACTCCGGCTCCCCGCCCGAGAGCCGTGTCGCGACGGCCGTGACCGCTGGCGAGAGCGCCGTCGTGTCGTCGATCTCGGTCAGGGCCGTCTCGGCGGGGTCGGCATCGGCGAGAAGCACGCGGTGGGCGGCGAGCCCGACACCCGCCGCAGTCGCGTGGCCGTGTGCCGCCGTGTCGGGGTCGTGGTGCTCGCGACGACGCCAGGCGCGTTCGAACAGTTCCGTCGCTTGCTTGCCGTTCTCCTTCGACACGGCTGCCAGCGCACGCTCGTACAGCGTCTCGACGCGCGCGTCGGCGAGTTCCCGGTCCGCGAGCGCGTTCGCCAGTAGCTCCGCGAAGACACTGTGTTCGACGATCACCAGTCGCTGGGCGAACGACTCCGGCTCCATCTCCGCGGCCGCCGCGTGTAGCTCGTCGGGTGTCGTCTCGGGATCGCCACCCCGGAGGGTGTCGTACAGCTCTCGTTCGGGGGTCCCGAGTCGCGACTCGTGTGCTTCGACAGCCGAGAGCACCGTGTCGGCGTCCGTGCCGACATCTGCCGCGAACGTGCGGCTGTCGAGCAGGCCGGCGAGTGCGACCCCCGCGGCGAGTGTGGCGGAGAAGGCGTCGCTGTCCTCGTCGTGGACCTCGCGGCGACGCCAGGTGGCGTTGAGGAGGTCGGCGGCGGTGGTGAGATCACCCTCGTTGGCGTGGCCGAGCGCGTGGTAGTAGAGGTGGAACGTTCCCTCGGGGCTCTCGTCGAGACGAGCGCGGTGGACCCGGAATTCGCGTGCGTGGTCGTCGAGTGCGAGATCGGAGTCGGCGATCAGTTCGAGCGCGTCCACACACGCCTCGCGGGCCGTCTCGAACTGCTCCAGTTCGGTGGCGACACGAACGATTCTGCCGAGAGAGTCCAGCGTGTCACGGTCGGCACCGAGATCTCCGCGCGTCTGTCTGGACTTGCGGAACCACGCCAGTGCTCGCCCGAACTCGTCTTGTCGCTGGGCGTCGACACCGATGTTGAACTGTTGAGTAGCGACACCTGCTCTATCTCCGATCTCGTCGCTGATTGCCAGTGCTTCGCGGTGTCGTTGCTCTGCGGTCTCGTAGTCCTCTTGTTGTCCTGCGACACTCCCAAGATTGTCGAGACTCTTGGACTCGCCAGCACGGTCGCCGATTTCGCGTTTGATCGCCAGACTCTCCTCGTGGTACTCACGAGCCTGCTCGTACTCACCGAGTGATTGCGCCACCGTCCCGAGATTGTTGAGACTGGTGGCCTCGCCAGCACGGTCGCCAATTTCCCGTTCAATCGCCAGACTCTCCTCGTGGTACTCACGAGCCTGCTCGTACTCGCCGAGATTCCGCGCCACCACCCCGAGATTTCCGAGGCTCTTGGCCTCGCCAGCACGGTCGCCAATTTCCCGTTCAATCGCCAGACTCTCCTCGTAGTACTCCCGAGCCTGCTCGTACTCACCGAGATTCCGCGCTACCAACCCGAGATTATTGAGACTGGCGGCCTCGCCAGCACGGTTGCCGATTTCCCGTTTGATCGCCAGACTCTTCTCGTGGTACTCACGAGCCTGCTCGTACTCGCCGAGATTCCGCGCCACCAACCCGAGATTTCCGAGGGTCGCCGCTTCCGCTTGCGACTTCTCGTCACTCGGGATTATCTCCAACACCTGGCTGTAGTGGTCCCTCGCCTCCTCGAACTCCCCCTGCCGCATCGCGTAGTGGCCCTGATGTGTGTGATACTTCGCGTTGATTACTTCTGAGTCGATTCCTGCCTCGGTCGCGTGTTCCCACGCCCACTCGATTTCGTCGAGTTCGTCGTCGGGTTCACCCAGACTGTTGAACATCCGACTCCGACGGAATGCCGCCTCCACCGCACCCCGCGCACCGCCTGCTTCGGGCAGTTCGATCCCCGAGTATGCCGAGGTGCCGTACAACGGCCGCAGCTCTGGCCGATCCGCTCCAATCTCGAACACGTCTGTGACGAATTCGCGTGCCGCTTCGGTCGGCTGATTCTCGATGTTTTCCAACAACTCCGTGTCTCCCCGCAGTGTCTTCCGAATCCCATTACGGAGTTGGTCGTCGTCGAACACCGCGAACAGGTCGTTCACCACCGTCTCGAACTCGCTGATCGCGGTCGTCCCCCCGACTGTGTTTAGGTGGTGACTCAGATACAGCCGCGACCACAACGGGTGGTGAGTACCGAACGGGTTGCCGTCGGCCTCGAACAACAACGGGCCGCGGACACGGTCGCACAGTTCCGTGATCGTCTCGCGTCCTGCGTCGTCGTCCCCGAGCGTGAGCAGGAACTCAGTGTGAACTGCCAGTTCTGCGGCGTTTATGACGTTCACCGCGAGCCCGATCCGTCTCAGTAGCGTCGCCTCGCGCTCGCTGTCGACGGGAATCTCCCGACTCTCTCGGTCGCCGTGGAGCAACTCGAACGTTCGCTTGACGTGTGTCAGGAGCGCCGGCTTCGGGCCGTCGGTGTGTGCGTCCACGCCGTCGCCCGCGGGAACGTGGTACGCGAGCAACAACATCGGGCTGATCCCGCGCTGGCCGTGGATCTGTTCGTGAATCGCCGTCTCGTCACCCGCCGCGCTCGGGGTGTCGCCGGTGACGCGCTCGTAGTTCGTGACGAACCGCTCGACTTCCTGGGCGTCCAACGGCGGCATCCGGATCGGTTCCAGATACTCCCGCCGGCCGGCGAGTGCATCGCGAGCGCGCTGTGTGCCGTCGCCGACCGCCGCCCGCACCGCGTCGTCGCTGTCCCACTCGTTGCTCCGGGAGTTGAGCAGGAACTGCACGTCCGGCTCGCCTGCGTACTTCTCAACCACGTCGAACACCGGCGCGGTGCCGCGCCGCGCGGCGTCCTCGACGGCGACCAACACCGGGCCGTTCTCCCGCGCGGTGTCGACCGCGTCGATCAACGCTTCGGGGTCGAGCGGGCGTTCGATCCTCTCGCCCGTGTGGTACAACACCGTCCCGCCGTCCGTCCGCGCCTCCCACGCCGACAGCGCGGTGCGTGTCGCGGTGGTCTTCCCCGACCCCGCGGGACCGAGCAATACGGCACCGTCGTGGCTGTCGAGTGCGTCGAACACCTCCTCGGTGAGTCGGCGGCGACCGCCGTCGGCGAGTGGCCGCTCGCGCTCCAACGGGTAGCCGGCGCGAACCTCCGGGAGCTTGAACGCGCGTCGCCAACAGTAGTCGTCGTCCGTGTACCCCGCCTCGAAGTCGGCCGCCGTGAGCCAGTCGAACCCCTGATCTGCGGCCGTGTCGGCGGCCGCGAGCGCGCGCTCGGCCGCCTCGACAGCCATCGTCTCCAACTCCGCGCGGAGGCTGTCGATCTCGTCGAGCAACGCGTCGACACCGCTGCCCGTTCGGCGTACCGACTCCAACGCGATCCGACGCCACACCACCGGTTCTGCGGCGAGTTCCGACTGGAGTTCCGCGAGAAACGCCTCGACGACCGCCTCGACGGTCGTGTCCGTCTCCGCCTCGATGTAGCCTCCGACGGCCTGCTCGCGGAACGTCTCCGTCACCGCCGACTTCCCCAGCGGCTCACCGTGTCGCTCGAACGACTGGACGCGCTCGCCGAACGCCGCCGAGTCCAACGCGTCGAGCAGGTGGTCGGCGTCGAACTGGGAGTAGTCGGCCGCGACCGTCTCCGCGGCCGCCTCCGCCCGGTCGTCGACATCTGCCTCCACGAGTGTCGTCACGCCCCGTTTCGTGGCGTCGTACACCACCTTCGTCACGAGACTGCCGACGAGCGCGCCGGCCGAGAGTGCCGCCATGTGCGCTAGCTACGTGGCAACCAGCCTAAATCTGTGGGAACTGAAACTGACGAATTGGTCACGACGAGCGACCGCCCGCGGTCGACGCAGTTAATCTCGGCTCATCTCACCGCTCGTGAAGTGTCCCGACCCGGTCGGCGATCCAGTCGAGTACGGCGAACAACACCGCCAACGGGTGCGTGGCCGCGACAGGTGACGACTCGGCCGCCCCTGCCGTCGGCGGCGGATGAAAGTGGGCGCGCGGCGACGACGGTTTCGGGTGACGGTCCCACCGACACTGGCAGTCGTCGGCCGCGTCACGACACTCACGGTAGTGGAACGAGTAGTCGCCGCTCTCGAACCAGCGCACGTCGAGTGTCGCCTCCGCGACCGCGGCAGGATACTGCTCCGCGTCGAGCCCGAGTCGGAGCCGACGGGGCGTGATCGCGTCCGGTTCGAACGTCTGGCAGACGACGAGTCTGTTCTCGACCGCCCGCGTGCCAAGCAGTCGGAGCGTCGGCTCGTCGAGCGGGCCGGTCGCAGTCTCCGGCTCGTCTCTATCGGTCACGCGGACGCCTCGTCTGGGCTCCGACGGGCGCGGTCGACGGCACGCCGGAGCACCCGCACGTCGCGGCGGACAGTCCGCCACTCCGAGAGCGCCGTCCACCGTTCCTCGACCGCCTCGTGGTCGTCGACCGGGAGCGACGACTGCGTGACTGCGTCCGGTTCGGGGGCGTCGAACCGATCCTGAAACTCGCGGTCCGTCTCGGTCAGGCTCGCGAGCTTCGACCGGAGCGTCTCCACGTCCGTCTCTGTCGCCAGCCGCTCGACACGCTTCCAGGTGAGATACGAGTCGTTTCGGCGGTACGTCGCCGGTCGTCCGTCGCGACGCTCCGCGACGCCCATCTCGACGAGCTGTGTGAGCGCCTCTCGCGCTGCCGTCTCCGAGCACTGCGCTCGCTCGGCGACGGTCCCCGCCGGAACGTGGTCTGTCGCCCCGAGGACCGTGTCGTACACGCGCTGGAACGTGGTGCGTGCGTCGATCCACTGGGCCGCCGCGTCGGTGTCGTCTGCCGCACCGGTGTCGTCTGTCACGGCTCTGTCTCGTGTCGCTGACTGTATATCTGTTTTCCAGCGTGGATATGTGTCTTCTATCGACTGACAGTTACAGCTCGCTCGGGTCATGCAGTCGACTCGGACGAACAGACACCGTCGCTCCCTCCGGCAAAACTTTTGTGAGGAAGACACTACGCGAGACGTATGATTATTCTACAGAACACCGGCGGGGCGTTGGCCGTCTCGGGTGGTGGGGTGGCGATCCTGTTGTTCGGGGGTACCTGCTGTGGTGGGTCGTCGGGTTGCTCGACTTCGCCGTGAACTACCGGCTAGCGTCAGAGACCTCGACCGCGGACGTGTCACCCGGGGAGGCAGCGAAGCTGACTGGAACGGTTCGGGCGGACGGCAACAACGTCCAGACGCCGATCGACAGGCGGGAGGTGGTGGCCGTCTCCCACACGATCGAGGCGCTCCGCGAGGACGACGACACGGGCAGCAAGCAGTTCAGAGAGATCGAGCAGGTGGACAAGGCTACCCAGTTCCGGCTCGCGGGCGCAGACGGGGGCGAGGTGATCGTCGAGAGTGACGCCGACTTGTTCCTGCGTGACGAGTCGGGACGACAGGAGACGGGCGTCGGCTCACTCGCTGCCGACGCCGAACAGCTCCCGTTCGACTCTGATCGAGAACGCCAGACACGCCACACACAGACAACAGTCGAGGACGGAGACGAACTAACGGTGTACGGGACCACCACCGTCGCCGACAACGCCACCGCCCGAGTCACCGACGGTGACGCGGCAGACCACTTCGCCGTTGTGGAGGCAACGGACGCACTCCCGTCGGTCACACTGCTCGTGGTCGGCGCGGTGTTCGCCGCCGCGTTCTCACTGGTGGGGTTGTTTCTCGTCGGCCGGGTCGCCCTGTTGTTCGTCGCTGGCTGATCCGGCCACGACAGATCCGTCCTCGGCTGGGTACCGGTGTACACCACCGACAGTCCATCCGATCGTCCACCAGTTTTCTGACGGAGGCGTCACACAGACACACTAGTGACGGGTGACGACGAGACAGCCCCAGGCGCGGACGCGGCCCCCAGCACAGACGACGAGCCGTACACCGACGGCATCACCCAGAAGGCGATCCTGTTCGGTCCCGACGACCAGGTTCTGCTCACACGAGCGGGCGGACAGTGGTCAGTTCCCGGCGGGACGTTCGAGTACGGCGAGACGATCCACGGCGGGCTCCGCCGGGAACTCCGCGAGGAACTGTCGGTGACGGCACGGATCGGCGCGCCGGTGGACATCGTCTACGGCGCGTGGCTCGACGGCACCGGGACGCCGCTGGTCACGACGTTCTACCGGGCTGTGACCGACGACCGCGCAGTCGAACTGAACGACGAACACGACGACTTCGAGTGGGTCTCGCCTGCGACCGCACGCGAGCGACTCGCAGAACTGTTCGGGCGGCGGATGGAGCGGGTGCTCGCGCGAGCAGTGACACACCACGCGCTGGCAGACGGAGAGACGAACAGCGACAGCGGGACAGGTGTCGATGGAGTCTCAGCCGATGTCGTCGCCGGTCTCGATCCGTTCACCGCGCGGGCAGACCAGTTCGAAGGGTGTGAGACGGACCACGAGGCGTGGCTGGCGTATCTGGCAGACGCGCGAGAACGGGGAGTTGCGGAACTACGAGAGCGGTACGACTGACGCGGACGACTACTCGTCGTTCGGCTGCGTTTCGTCTGTGGAGTCTGCGTCTCCGTCGGCCGTCTCCGCGACCGGCCCAGTACGCCCGAACACGCGCCAGGCGTAGTCGAGTGTGACGCTGTCGCCAGAGCAATCGAACGTCGCCGTCACGCGCTCACCATCGTCGTCGACGTGGACCCATGTGTGGTCGCCGGCCGTTGTCGAGTCGGGCGCGAACCCGAGCCGTTCGCTCCCGAACTGGTGTCGTTCCTCGATCACCAACCGGTCCCCCGTCCACTCGACAGTCGCCGAGACGACCCCGTGAGCGGCCGTGTACTGGCCCGTGACACGGCGGGCTTTCGCCGCCACTGCACGGTCTGGGCGAACGTCGACGAGTTCTCGTCCGGTCGCCTCACACAGTAACTCCTGTCCCAACGCCGTCGGCGAGGGGCCGTTTGCGGCGTTACAGCCGACGGCGACCCCCAGCCCACGACCTTCGAGGAAGCCGACGAACCCGCCGGAGGCAAACGTTCCTCCAGAGTGGCTCACGAGCGTGTCACCGTCGAACGGCCGACGGAACCAGCCGTAGCCGTACGTCCGTTTCCGACCGCCGGCGTACTGTTTACTGGCGGCGACCGGTTCGTGTGCCCGTCTGATCAGCGATGTCGCAATCGGGAGTCCCCCGCTTGCGTGTGCGGTGAGGAACGTCGTCAGGTCGGTGACCGGAGCCACCAGCCCACCGGGCGGACAGAAAACCGGGGTGTCCGGGAGCGGCGTCGGACGCAATCCCTCCTCGCTGGGTGCGTGCGGAGTCGCTACCTGGTCGTCGGTGGCAGCTGTCGCGGCTTCGAAACTACTGTTGTCCATCCCGAGCGGATCGAACAGTGCCGTCTGGACGTACTCCGGGAACGACTCCCCGGTGACCTGTTCGATCACACGACCCAAGACTGCGTAGCCGCTGTTGTAGTACCGAAACTGGTCGTCCAACTGCCGCCGATCCGTCGTCGCCGCGAGATACGACTCAAACGCGTCCCAGTCGTCGAGTGACGGGGGGTCACCGCGTCCTAGCGTGTTCTGTATCATCACTGTCGCTGAGTCGTCGTGTGGCATCCCGGAGGTGTGTGAAAGCAGTTCGTGGATCGTGATCGGCTCCCCTGGCGCGTCCGCGAGCCACGAGACGTACGCCGATACCGGGTCGTCGAGCGCCACCTGACCGCGGTCGACAAGCGTCAGGACTGCCGTCGCGGTGATTGGCTTCGCGACCGACCCGACTGCGTGGGGTGTTGCCGCCGTCACCGCTCGCCCGGACTGGTCGGCATCGCCGACGCCGCTCGCGAACACCGTCTCGTCGTCGTCGACGAGCGCTGCACTCACCCCCGGGTAGTCCCCCCCGCGCCATTCTGTCAGTATCTGTTCGAACGTGTCGTGTGAGGGTGCTCGTGTTGTCTCTCCTGGCATACACCACTGTAATCAGCAGACAGGGTAAAGGTTCGTAGCAGCTCGTTACTATGTGTTATCTGACACTTCTTCGGAACGACTACCACGGAGCAGACCGTCAGGACAGCTGTGGACGAGACAGTTCGTGGGGAGTTGACGACGGTACTCGAACTGGTGAGCCACGAGACCCGTGCTCGGACGCTCGTCGAGTTGGCGGTTCGCCGGCGGGAGTCACCACACGACGAGTGGCTGTCGTTTTCGGAGCTGCGACGCCGAGTCGGTCACGACGACCCGGGGAACTTCAACTACCATCTCGGGCGGCTCCGCGGGTCGTTGATCGAACAGACCGACGCGGGCTACCGGCTCTCGGATGTCGGCCACGAGTTCGTCGCTGTGTTGTTGTCATCACGGTTCGACCCAGACGGTGACATCGCTGTGCCCGACGAGACGGCGTCGTGTCTGCTCTGTTCGGCCCCCGCACACCCGGCGGCCGTCGACGGCCGACTGCTCGTCGAGTGTGATGCGGGACACACGTTCGCCGCCACGGTCGGCCCAGACGTACTCGTCGACCAGCCGTTAGCTGACGCGCTCAACATCGCGTTGTTCCACACACTGTCGGCTCTCCGATTGGCGCTCTCGGGCGTGTGTGCGCTGTGTGACGGACCTGTCGAGCAACACGAGAGTGCAGCCGGCGGTGAAGTGGACACCGAGACCGAGGGGTCGGTACGGACACACTCGCTTCTGTTCGTCTGCCGGCGGTGTGGCGGGCTGGTGCGAGCGCCGGCACAGCTGTTTGTCGTCGACCACCCTCGGGTCGTTGGGTTGTTGTACGACCACGATGTCGACGTACGCGAGAGTCTCTGGTCGGCGGTCGCCGACCACCTTGGCCCCACACGATACGTCAGCCAGGAGCCGACTCGGATCGCTGTCCCCGTCACCGTGGGGGACGAGGGGATCACCGTTATCCTCGACGAGACGGGGGCGGTCCACCGAATCAGCTAACCACCGATCTCACCCACCGAACGGATCGCCACCCGCGTCGTCGTCTGCGAACTCCACACCGACCACCTCAAACCGGGCGCCGCCGTCGTGAGCCTCACTCACGCGCACAGACCAGCCGTGCGCCTCGGCGATCTGTTCGACGATACTCAGCCCGAACCCGGTGCCGTCGTCGTCAGTCGAGTAGCCGGGGTCGAACACACTCGCTCGTTCCCCCTCCGGAATCCCCGGGCCGTCGTCAGCGACGTAGAACCCGCGGGTCGCCGCCGCGTTCGTCCGGGTGGTCGTCGGAACCGGCTCGATCGAGCCGACGGTGACGGCCACGGACGGACCGGCGTGCTCGGCGGCGTTCCGGAACAGATTCTCGAACAGTTGTCTGAGTTTCGTGGGGTCTGCCTCGATCCAACAGTCATCCGCGGCTCGCAGCGTGAGGTCGTCGGCGTCGACGGTTTCGCGGGCGTCTCGCGCCACCTCGGCGAGAGCCACTGGCTCCGTCTCGCCGATGGTCCGCCCCTGCCGGGCCAGCGTGAGCACGTCCTCGACGATGGCCTGGATGCGGTTGTGTGCGTCCCGGACGCTCCGGAACGCCGCCTGACTCCCCGTCTGCTCGGCCTGGTCGAGGTAGCCCGCGGCGACGTTGAGCGGGCCGCGGATGTCGTGTGAGACCACGTCGGCAAACTCCGCGAGCCGTTCGTTGCGGCGTTCCAGTTTCCGTTCCCGTTGTCGGCGCTGGACGGCCGTCTCGATCCGGGCCGCGAGCCGGTCTGGCGGGGCGTCCCGGTGGACGTACTCCGTCACCCCCGCCGCGACCGCTGTTGTCGGCGCGCTGTCGACGATCAGAACAACCGGCAGGTCTGGAGCCGCCGCTCGGACGCTCTCGAAGACCGCCACCGCGTCCGAGGCGTCGCTGATCACGACACAGTCGACCGCGTCGTCGCCGTTCGCGCCGCCCGTCTCCCCACCTGACCCGACTCCATCCGCACCCGTATCGACGCGCTCGGTGCCGGCCGTCTCCGCGTTCGCGCCGGTCAGCCGGTCGGTCGCCGCGTCTGCACCCACCACGGTCTCGACCGCGAACCGGCTGTCGCCGACTCGCTCCGGCCCACCGAGCGCTCGGACGACCGCCGCTCCGTCGCCGTCGCCCACACACAGCAGCCGCGTCGCCGCGCTCGCCGTCTGCATGTCACGTAGTGTACGGGACCGCGACTCATATATTCACCCCATTCATATTTTCGTCGAAGCACGAAAGGATCTATCACGGTCGTTCACGGCGCTCCGGTGTCACGGTCGCTCACGACTCTCCACTGTCGCGGCGTCCACCGTGTTTGTCCGTCTCAGTCGAGGGTCTAGACAGGCGGGCAACCGCGTGACCGACAGTGTGGCCGACAAGGACCACGGCGAACGCGCCGACAACGACCAACGAAAACGAGAGTCGGTTCGTCGTCACACCCAGCGACCGGACAACCCCCAGCAGGACGAGCCCGAAACCCAGTGTGCCAGTCGCGAACGACAACGACTGCGTGACGGCGACAGCCCGGTTCCGCCGGCGGAGTGCCGTGACGACTCCGTCGGGAGCGGTGGCCTGCCGGTCTCGGCTGGCGTCGACAGACGCCGGCGAACGGTCGACAGACACGAGCGGGTGACCCACAGCCGCCAGCCCGGCGAAGCCGGCGGCGAAGGAAACGAACAGGAACACACTACCCGTCTTCACTGTCGTGTTCAACGGAACCGTCACTGATCCGCCAGCCAACTGTCCGACCCCGACGGCGGCCGTGGCAGCAACGAGGTTGAACTGCATCGCTCGCGTGATCCGGCGGCTCTTGTTGTCGAGTCGCTCGTGGAGCAGCGTTACCAACCCAGTAGTCGAGAACCCCTCACCTTGCTGATCGTCGTCAGTCGTCACACCACAGATTGGTGGTCGCAAATACTTGATTGTATCTAGTCAGGAGAGATTCGGGAAGCCGAGGCCCCAGACGACACGACTGGGAGATGGTCGACTCGACCACCCCGCGCGGGCCGTCGACTCGGCGACCCGACAGATCGACTGTCGGACCACCGTTTTGATATGCGACCGCACGGACCGTAGCGTATGGACGACACGGAGATCGCCAACCAGTACGCGCCCCACGAGGTAGAGGGACGCGTCGACGGCTTCTGGGAGGAGGTCGACGCATACGACGCGACGGTCGCGGCACACACCGACGACCCCTCCTTCTTTTTCGTCGACGGCCCGCCGTACACGACCGGCCAGATGCATCTGGGGACCGCGTGGAACAAGTCGTTGAAAGACGCCGTGATCCGCTACAAGCGGATGACGGGCCACAACGTCACCGACCGCCCGGGCTACGACATGCACGGGCTCCCCATCGAGACGAAGGTGGAGGAACGACTCGACTTCGAGACCAAACGCGACATCGAGGCGTACGGGATGGAGTCGTTCATCGAGGAGTGTCGCCGGTTCGCGGAGGAGAACCGCGAGGCGATGGACGAGGACTTCCAGTCGTTGGGCGTGTGGATGGACTGGGACGACCCGTACAAGACGATCTCGCCGGAGTACATGGAGGCGGCGTGGTGGGCGTTCAGCCAGGTCCACGACCGCGGACTGGTCGAACAGGGGAAACGCTCGATCAACCAGTGTCCCCGGTGTGAGACCGCCATCGCCAACAACGAGGTGGAGTACCACCAGGTGGGCAAGCCGTCGATCTACGTGAAGTTCCCACTGGCCGACGAAGAGGGGAGTCTGGTGATCTGGACCACCACCCCGTGGACGGTCGTCGCCAACACGTTCGTCGCGGCCGACGCCGATCTCACCTACCAGAAGGTGCGGGCCGAACGCGACGGAGACTCGGAGGTGTTGGTGCTCGCGGCCGACTGTGTCGAGGACGTGCTCTCGCGGGGCCGGTACGACGACTACGAGCTACTCGACGAGTTCTCGGGTGCGGAACTCGCGGGAACGGCCTACGACCACCCGTTGCCCGAGGAGGTGCCCGATCACGTCGACGAGCCGGGCACCCAACAGGTGTACACCGCGGAGTACGTCGAGGCCGACCGCACGGGGCTGGTCCACTCCGCGCCCGGGCACGGTGAGGAGGACTTCGAGCGCGGGCAGGAACTGGATCTGCCCGTGTTCTGCCCGGTCGGGACAGACGGGGTGTACGGCGACGCCGCCGGGAAGTACGCCGGCCAGTTCGTCCGTGACGCCAACAACGAGATCGTCGCCGATCTCGACGATCACGGCGTGTTGCTCGCCAGCGAGGACGGCCACACGGTCGACGAGGGGCAGTGTTGGCGGTGTGACACGGACATCGTGCGGATCGTCACCGACCAGTGGTTCATCACGGTGACGGAGGTGAAAGACGAGCTGCTTGACAACATCGAGGACAGCGAGTGGCACCCGCCGGAGGCACGCGAGAACCGGTTCCAGAACTTCGTCGAGAACGCGCCCGACTGGAACGTCTCCCGCCAGCGCTACTGGGGGATTCCGTTGCCGATCTGGGTGCCCAGCGACGCCGACCGCGAGAGCGAGGGGTCGTACACTGCCGAGGAGATGATCGTCGTCCCCACCCGCGAGGAACTGGCCGAGCGGGTCGACCAGGAGGTCGACCCCGCGGAGATCGACCTCCACCGGCCGACCGTCGACGACCTGACGATCACCGAAGGCGGCGTCACCTACGAGCGCGTGCCGGACGTGTTCGACGTGTGGTTCGACTCCTCGGTCGCGTCGCTGGGGACGATCGGCTACCCCACCGACGAGGCCGCCTTCGAGGAGCTGTGGCCGGCGGACGTGATCTTGGAGGCCCACGACCAGACCCGTGGGTGGTTCTGGTCGCAGTTGGGGATGGGGACGGCCGCGCTCGGACAGGTGCCGTACGACGAGGTCGTCATGCACGGGTTCGCCCGGCTGGGTGATGGAACGGAGATGTCCAAGTCCCGCGGGACGGTCATCACACCCGAGGAGGCGATCGAGGAGGCCGGCCGAGACCCGTTGCGGTGTTACCTGCTCCGGCAGGAACAACACGGCGACGATCTCCGGTTCGAGTGGGACGGGCTCGACGAGACCCAGTCGACGCTCAACATCCTCTGGAACGTCTTCCGGTTCCCGTTGGAGTACATGGCGTTGGACGACTACGACCCCGCGACGGCGAGTCTCGACGACGGGGAGTTGACCACCGTCGATGAGTGGGTGTTGTCGCGGCTCCAGACGGCCGAACAGGAGGTGGCAGAGGCGTGGGCCGACTACCACGTCGACGACGCGCTGAACGCCGTCTTAGAGTTCGTCACCGAGGACGTGTCGCGGTTCTATGTCAAGGCGACGCGTGAACGGATGTGGGAGGACGCCGACTCTCCGCGCAAGCGCGGGGCGTACGCGACGATGGCGACGGTGCTAAATGAGGTGACACGGCTGGTGGCGCCGTTCGCGCCGTATCTCGCCGAGCGGATGTACCAACATCTCGACGGCGGGGCGACGACCGTTCACGCGTTGTCCTACCCCGAGGCCGACGAGGAGCTCCGGCGGCCGGAACTGGAGTCGGACGTGGCGGTGTTGCGCGCCGCAGAGGAGGCGGCCGCCAACGCCCGCCAACAGGCCGAACGGAAGCTGCGGTGGCCCGTCACGGAGGTGGTCGTCGAGAGCCCCGACCCGGACGTGCGGGCGGCCGTTGAGCGACACGCAGCGCTGTTCGGCGACCGGGTGAACAGCCGGACAGTGTCAGTCACGGACTCCTACGGGGAGTTGGTGGACGTGGCCGACCCGCAGATGGCCGCGCTCGGGCCGGCGTTCGGCGGCGACGCCGAGGCGGTGATGGAGGCCGTCGACGGTGCCAGCCGGCAGTCGCTGACGGCCGACGGCGACACGGACCAACTCGCGGTCGAGGTGGACGGGGAGACGCACGAACTGACCAACGAGATGGTGTCGTTCCGCACGGAAGCGCCGGAGGGCCTCTCTGGCACGCGGTTCACCGTCGGTGACGCCGACGGCAACGTCTACGTCGACACAACGCTGACCGAGGATGTCGAGAGCGAGGGGTACGCCCGTGACGTGGTCCGGCGCGTTCAGGAGATGCGCAAAGAGTTGGATCTGGAGGTCGACGAGGAGATCCGGCTCGGCGTTGAAGTGGCCGACGACCGTGTCGCCGGTTTCGTCGACGACCACGCGAACTACGTCGCCGAGGAGACCCGTGCGGCGGAGTTCTCGCTGGGGACGCTCGCGGACGCGGACCTCACCGAGGAGTGGGACGTGGAAGGCGTCGCCGTGACGATCGGCGTCGCTCGCGTCGCGGCACAGCCGGCTGACGACTGAGCCCGCACCCGTCTCGGCTGTCGCACGGTACGTTGACGGTTTTTGACTCAACTGTCGTGTCTGTGGTTTCGATAGTACTAATCGTCGTGCCTGCAGACAACGCGTCAGTGTCTGGTGTTGCGACCGATCAAATAACGGGGGCTGTCGTCGATCTGACCGTGCTCGCGGCGGTCGTGTTCACCCCAGTCGGGGTGGTCGCTGCCGCCGTGATCTACTGGATCGATCTCGTCGTGAGACTGCTTCGACAGTTCTGTGTGGTGGCGTTCGCCGCGCCACGCGAGACGTACTCGCCGACAGAGCAGCCGGCGATCCCCGGCAACGGTGATCCGGGTCCGTTTCGGTTCCTGATTCCGAAGCTCGGCGGGGTTCGTCTCACGGACCGGCTCCCGGCCGCGACACCGTACAACCTGCGGGTCGCTTCGTTGCTGAGTCTGTGGCTGCCGTTGTTGGGATTCACGGTCGCTGGCACTGTGGTCAACACCGAGACACCACTCATGGAGCCAGCGGCCGTGCGAGCGTTGGCTGTCCTAACAGGCGTGATCGTCGCTCGCCACAGTTGGGAACTGCGACAGTTTCTCCGGGCGGATCGACCGACAGTCAAACAGATGGGACTGCTCGCGCCCGGTCTGAGCTGTCTGTTCGCGGGCGGACTGGTCGTACTGGCAGATGCAGTTGCGGCGAACGTCGCGGTTGGCGTTCCGACGGCGTCCACGTTCGTCGTGGGTGCTGGTGTCGTGAGAGCCGTCTATTCCGGAGAGGCTAGCCACGACTCGGAGCCGATCACTCTCTCGGAGCCCAACAGTCGACCAACCGAGCGGTTTCGTGCCGACCGACGGGCAACGCGAGTTGCGGGAATGCTCGACGGACTCCTCCCGCGGGTCAGGTTCGGTGTGTTCAACCTCTGGGCTCGGTTCGTCGGTGTGTTTCTTCCCGCCGTCGGGGTGTTCTGGGGTGTCGTCGTCGCTGGGCTCTCGTTACCAGTCGCGCTCCTGATCGGTGGCGGGGGAACGACGGTCGTGGTCGGTGGTGCCTTCGTCCTCTCGGGTGTCGCCCACTTTGAGTTGGCGTTCGGCGCGGTGGAGTACCGGCTGTACGACGAAGAGTTGGTCGCGTACGACACGCGACTCGACGCTGTCCAGTGGCGAGCGCCGCTGGCGGAGATCCACGACGTAACGGTCACCGAGAATCGGTGGCTGTCACCACCCGGCACGGACGCCGGGACGGTGCAGTTGGAACGGTCGGGGATGGAGACAACAGCCCGACCGTACGGGTTCGTCCGACAGTCGCTCGTCTGTGTCACCGATCCCGAACGGGTCGCCGACCGACTCCGGCGAGTGACAGTCGAGAAGACGAGACAGGTGGGGAGATCCGACGATGTGTGTGGGATGCCGCCTCAGCAGTAGTCGATCTCGTTGATCAGGCCACCGCCACACATCGTGTTCCGGATGTCGTTGAACGGGGTGTAGACGAAGACAAAATCGAGAATGATCGGGAGGAAGTAGTTACACGCGAGCGCGGCGACGTTGAGGAAGTACAGACAGCCGGCGGTGGCTCCGTAGACGATTCCCTCTTTGACGACGAGCGCGACCACGATACAGCCGGCACACCCCCAGTTGTTTCCGAGCAGGGCGTCGAAGAAGCCGGCGTCCGCAAGATCGAGCAGGTAGAACGCGCCCGAGACGTTCAGGTTGTAGATCATCATCCCCTTGTCCGAGATGTCCACTGAGTCTTCCAGCTCCATCGCGAGGTCGACCAACAGGAACGGCGACTCCAGCGCCAGCCCGGCGGCGGTCATTCCGACCGAGGACGCTCTCGACTTGATGACGTTCCAGAACCAGAGGATCGTGTCGTAGACATCGTCGATACTGAGCGACTCCACCCAGCTTTTCACGTCGTAGAAGAACCCGAGGAACCCCTGATCGGAGAGCTGTTCGTCGGTGAACTGGTCTTCGTATTCGCCGAGATCGACCTCCGCGCGGGTCTTCGGCTCAAAGGAGTTGGCGAACACCTCGGCGTGTGGGTCCGTTTCCAAGGTGTCGACGGTGCCGTCGTTGGTCGGTGGGGTGTACGAGTCGCTCACTTCGGCGCCGTCACGCGTCAGGCCACCGTCGTCGTCGAGTGACACACCGTCGACGGAGACGGCACGCCCGTCTTCGAGATACTCGTATCGGATATTCGCCGTTTCGACGCCCGTGTCAGTCTCTCTGATCGTCATGACGCCACGGTCGCCACGGTCCGGGTTCGCCAGCCGGTACTCCACGGCCGTGGTGTCTCCTTTGTCGTCGTGGCGCAGCTGTCGTGCGGCAAGTCCGGCGGCGTCGTGACGGACGCGACCGGCGGCAACACCCGCCATCCGGTCGTACTCGGCCGTCCGTTCGAGCCTCGCGGCGGCCTGGAGCCGGCCGGACTGCTCGGCCTCGGGGTGTGCGTCCGGTTTGAACTGAACGGTCAGATCGCCGATCACGATCTTCGTCGCGCTGCCGAACGGCGTCACCGTCGCCGTCTCGCCGGGCGACACGGAGACGCGCGCCTCGTCGTAGGCGTCACCGTCGACGATCACACCTCGCTCGGTCCGGAGGGCAAACTCGGTGGCCGTCTCGGACGCCCGATACGTCACCTCGTTGTGGAGATAGTCGAACTCCACGCGGGCGCCATTCGGGTGTTCGACGGCGTCGACCCGACCACCGTACCGCCCGGTCGTCTGGCCAGAGAACCGTGCCGGCTCACCCATCTCGACGGTCTGGCCGTCGGCCGTCTCGACACCCTGTGAGGTCTCGATCGTGTACGCTCCAGAAACGCGCGTGGCAGCAGTGAACTCGTTGCCCATCGTCGACGGCAGCAGTTCGTCGACACCGACCTGTGACCCGTTCCGACGGATCGTCGCGTCCCCGTCGATGTCGACGTACGTCAACTCACCAGTGTACGACAACACGTGTCGATCGGTTGTGTCGCCGGCCGCGGTTCGGGCGTTCGGCTGGTCTGCGCGTCCCTTGTCGACGACGACCGCACCGCTGGCGGACACGTCGTAGCTCACGCGCCCGTCTGGCACGATCTCTAAGCTGTTGTGCGGGAACCCCGCCACGTCGAAACGGTCGCCGTCGACGAACACGTCCGCGTCACCGTCGAGTGTGAACGCGGTGAACTCCCCGCTGAACTCGAAGCTGTGGCTCTCGCCGGCTGTCCGTGCCGACACCTCGCCGTCACCGACAGCCGCTGCCGGCCCGTCGGCGGGGGCGACGACACCTGTCACCGCAAACGAGTAGTCGACCCGTCCCCGTGGCTCAATCCGCACTGTCCGGGTCGCCCCCGTGTCGGTCCGCACGTCGCCGACCTGATACACCGCGTCGGCCTCGCTCAACGCGCTTGCTGTTCCGGTCATCGAAAGGCCGGCTGCCCCGGCCGCCCCGATCGACTTCAGTACGTCCCGTCGGGTCCCATCTTGTTTTTCCATTGCATGTGCGCGTTTTACTCCTTACAATTTAAATCCAGTGATACACTAATGGCTGCGCCGGCATCAACCACCGTGGATCTCCCCGATCAGGTAGAAGTACCGCTCGTCGCGTCGCTCCACGCTGCCGCTGGCGACGATCGTGAACCCCGCCGCAGTGACCAGTTCCGACCAGTAGCCCAGCGGGTCGTCCGTCTCCTCGTGGGTCGCCGCCAGTTCGAGAACCCCGAGCGTGCCGTCGGAACGGAGCACGCGCCGGGCCTCCGACAGTGTCGCCTCGGCGTCTCCACGCGAGAGGTCGTGGAGCAGTCGACAGGCAGTGACGGCGTCCTGAGAGCCGGTCGCCACCGGGAGCCGGGCGGCGTCACCACGGACGGGCGTCGCGTCGAGGCCCGCAGTCGCGGCGTTGTGGCGGGCGCGTTCCGGGTCGTTGCCGGCGATCACGCGGCCGTCGAACGGGTCCAGCGCCGTCACCCGGGCGTCGTCGACCGCGGGCGCCGGCCCGACCAACGAGCGACCCGTCCCGCTCCCCAGATCCAGCCAGTCATCGACGGCCTCCCAGTCGATCCCCTTCGCCAGCGGGGCGTAGTTCCAGCGTTGCGGGCTCCACGGTGCGGGGACGAGTAGCCGTTTGGCCGCCGGCTGGGCGTACCAGGTGCCGAGCACGACCGCGCCGAGCCCGACGACGTACGCGGTGTCGGTCGCAAAGAGTGCGCCGCCGACCGCGCCGAGCGCGGCGACGACCAGCCCGACGGCGATCCGCCGGCCGCGGCGCCGGGCGTGGTAGATCCCGAAGTAGTAGTCGAACACGGCCAGGCGTGTGACCGCCCGGGGTTTGTGGGTGACGGAGGCGGCTGTCGCCGCGGCGACGCGGTTGCCGTGACTGCCGTCGTCGCAGTTCCTCACTGGACCGGCCGGAGATGCTCACAGTCCCCGGCAGTGACGACCCGTCGGTCCCCCTCGTCCGTCTGGACGAGCAACGAGCCGGGGAACTCCACGTCGACAGCCTCACCGACGATCACCTCGGTCGGGGTCTCCACCCGTACCCGGCGGTCGAGTGTGTCGGCGTACGTCCGCCACGCGGGGAGGACCGTGTCGGAGGCGGCGCGTAGCTCGGTGAACCGGTCGACGATCGTCTGGACCAGCCGGCGGCGGTCCACATCCTCGCCGTCGCGTTCCGCACGGAGCGTTGTCGCGTCCGCCTCACTCGGGAGGTCGTCGGGGTCGACGTTGGCGTTGAGGCCGACGCCGACGGCGAGCCAGCGGTCGCCGTCCGTCTGGCCGGTCTCCGTGAGCACGCCACACAGCTTCGCGCCCCCGCGGTCGCCATCGCCGACGAGCACGTCGTTGGGCCACTTGATGCGTGCCGGAACGCCGGCCTGTCGGCACCCCTCACACACCGCGACGGCCGTCGCGAGCGTCACGGGCGTCGCTGCCGGGTCGCCGTCGGCCCACAACAGGAGCGAGAACCACACCCCGCCGCTGGGTGAGACCCACGCCCGCCCCTCGCGACCCCGCGGGGCGGTTTGTTCGTCGGCGACGACGAGTGTCTCCGGTGCGCCCGCCGCGGCGAGTTCGCGGACGCGGTCGTTGCTCGATCCGAGCGTGTCGTGGTACTCGACGACGAGGTCGGCGTCGAGCCCCTCCGCGATCCCGGCGGCGTCGTATGTCACGGGTCGTTGGTCGGGCGGCGGCGACAAGAGCGTGCCGTCCGGCGGCGACGCCCCGCCGAGTCGGAACGTCTATTCGGGTCACGCTCGCAGTTTCGGGTATGACAGAGCCGACGGAGCCGCGCGCGGTCGCGGAGCTGTCGCCGGACGAACGCCGGGCGTTTTTCCGGCGTGACGCCGGCGTCGACGCCGTCCGCGAGGACGTACGTGAGATTCTCGACGAGGTCGAGACGACCGGTGACGCCGCGTTGCGACAGTTCTCCGAGGAGTTCGACGACGTGACGATCGGCAACATCGACGTGACCGACGAGGCCGAACGGGCCGCCGACGCGGTCGACGACGACAGGTTGGCGGCGATTCGGGAGGCGGCCGCCAACGTCCGGTCGTTCCACGAGCGACAGGTGCCGGACGACTGGATCAAAACGGTCGCGGACGGCCGCACGCTGGGACGGCGGTTCCGCCCGCTCGACCGCGTCGGGGTGTACGTCCCCGGCGGGGCGGCGGCGTACCCCTCCTCGGCGTTGATGGGTGTCGTTCCCGCGAAGGTCGCGGGGGTCGACCACGTCGCGGTCGCAACCCCGCCCGCAGAGGAGCTGAACCCGGTGACGCTGGCGGCGATCCACGAGGCGGGCGCGGACGCGGTGTACGCGATCGGCGGCGCACAGGCCGTCGGCGGGCTCGCCTACGGAACGGAGACGATCGACTCCGTGCGGAAGATCGTCGGTCCGGGCAACCGGTGGGTGACGGCCGCGAAAGCAGCGGTGCGCGGCACCGTCGAGATCGATTTCTTGGCCGGGCCCTCGGAGGTGCTCGTGGTGGCCGACGAGCAGTGTGAGCCGGGGTACGTCGCGGCGGACCTGCTCGCGCAGGCGGAACACGACCCCAACGCCTCCGTCGTCGCGGTGACGGACGACGAAGCAGTGGCGACAGCAATCGCGGCGGCCGTCGACGACCGACTCGCCGACCGCGAGCGGGCGGCGACGATCCGGGAGGCGTTCGCCAACGAGGCCAGCGGCGTCCTCCACGCCCGGTCGATGTCGGAGGCGGTGTTGTTCGCCGAGGAGTACGCCGCCGAACACCTCTCGATCCAGACGGCCGATCCGGAGGCGTTGTTGGATCGGATCGACAACGTTGGCAGCGCGTTCCTCGGGCCGTACAGCCCGGTGGCGGCCGGCGACTACGCGACCGGGACGAACCACGTCCTCCCGACGAACGGCGGCGCGAAGGCGTTCGGCGGGCTCTCCGTCGACACGTTCCTCCGGTCGTCGACGGTCCAACGGCTCGACGAGGAGGGACTCGGCGACCTCTCGGAGACGATCACCACGCTCGCCGAGGCGGAGGGGTTGGAGGCACACGCCGAGAGTGTCCGTGAGCGCACGACAGACGAGTGACGGGTGAGGGCACGCCGAGAGTGTCCGGGAACGGACGACCGACGAGTGACCGGTGAGGGCACGACCGACGAGTGGCCAGCAGAGAATCGCCCGCCCGCGCGACGAGACAGATTACGGCTTCGCGGCGGCCGTCTCGAAACCGACGCCGGTTACCTCGTGGCGTCAGGACTAAGCGGTCGCCGGTCAAACGTGGTCGTATGAGCACGGAAGCCAGCGAGGGGGCGCCCGGCGAGACGGTCGTCGTCACGCGGTCGGCCGCCGAGCAGGCGTTGTCGCTGATGGAGTCGGAGGGGATGGATACAGACGTAGGTGGACTACGGTTGTTCGTCCAACAGGGTGGGTGTGCCGGGCTCTCCTACGGGATGCGGTTCGACAACGAGCCGGAGACCGACGACCGGGTGACGGAACACCACGGGCTGCGGGTGTTCGTCGACCCCGCCTCGTTGGACTACGTCGGCGGCTCAACACTTGACTACGAGGACGGCCTCCAGGCGGCTGGGTTCCATGTCGACAACCCGAACGTCGTCAGCGAGTGTGGCTGCGGCGAGAGCTTCCGAACCTGACGCGGTCGTCGCCGCCCGCGGTCGGTGTCTTCTCCCGTCTCGTCACGACTCCGTGATCGGCGGCGTCTCGGCGCTCGCCACGCTGTCGATCTCGCGGGCGGCCGCGAGCACCTCGTCGTGGACGGCCCCGTTGGAGGCGACCAGTCCGCGGTCGCCGACACGCCACGGCTCGCCCGCCAGGTTGGTCACCCGACCGCCGGCGACCCGGACGAGGTGGACGCCCGCGACAGTGTCCCAGGGGTTGCAGTCGACGTTCGTCACCACACCCTCGACGGAGCCGGCGGCGAGGCGGGCGAGTGCGGCCTGTGCGCTCCCGAGCCGTCTGAGGTCGGCGAACCGCCGGACAATCGCGCCGCAGGCCTGTGCGTACTCGTCGCGTCTGTCCTGTGGCCACCACACCGTCGGCACGACACACGCCAACTCCGGATCGGACACCGTCGACACCGAGATCGACTCGTCGTTGCGGGTGGCGGTTGTCCCGTCGGCAACGTAGGCGTCGCCGTGGGCCGGGAGGACGACCGCCGCCGCGGTCGGAGAGCCGTCGGTGACGGCGGCGACGGCGGTGGCAAACTCCTCGATGTCGCGCACGAAGTTGTTCGTCCCGTCGATGGGGTCGACGACCCACGCGTCACCCGTCTCGGGCACCGTCTTCGGGGAGTCTTCCTCCTCGCCGACGACGGTGTCGTCGGGGAACGTCTCGCGGATCGTCTCGATCACTCGGGACTGGGCCTCCCGGTCGGCGGCCGTCACCACGTCCGTCTCGTCGTCTTTCGTCTCGACTGCCAACCCGTCGCGGAACCCCTCGGCGGCGACTCGTGCGCCCGCACGGGCGGCCGCCGTCGCGACTGCCGCCCGACTGTTCTCGGTCATCCCCCGTCTGTAACGCTCTGTGATTGGAATAGCCGTCGTTTCCAACGGGTCCACGGGCAAGCGAGGCGGTCTCGTTGCGGCGGGACGAGCGCGCCACACCGAGCCGCAGCGCAACCTCCAAACCCGCCGGCCGTCTCGGTGGTGTCGATGGAGGTCGACACAGTCGTACTCGACGTAGACGGCGTGCTTGTCGACGTGGCCGACTCCTACCGGCGGGCGGTCGTCGAGACGGTCGCGCGACGCCACGGCGGTGCGCCGCCGCGCGCGGCGATCCAACCGTTGAAGAACGCCGGCGGGTTCAACAACGACTGGCTGGTGACGGACGCGCTCACACTGTACACGCTCGCGCGGCGGGCGGGGTACAACGCCGACCCGGACGCGTTCGGTGCGGCCGTCGCCGACGCCGGCGGCGGCCTCGATGGCGTCCACGCGACGCTGTCGGCGGCGCTGGGTGCGGACTACCCCGACCTGCGCGACCGGTGGGAGCCCGACGCGGTGCGGGCGACGTTCCAGGCGATCTATCTCGGCGCCAAGCTGTACCGCGAGATCGAAGGCGGGACGCCACTCGTCGAGACGGACGGGCTGATCCACGACGAGCCCGTGCTCGTCTCGCAGGCGACGATCCAGCGTCTGACCGACGACTACCCGGTGTGTGTGCTCACCGGGCGCCCGGCCGCAGAAGCCGAGATTGCTCTCGACAGGGTCGGACTCGACGTGCCCGACCGCCGGCGGTTCACGATGGACGACTGGAAGGCTGGGAAACCAGACCCCGACGCGCTCGTGACGCTGGCCGAGCGGACGGACGCCGACCGGGTCGCGTTCGCCGGCGACACGCTCGACGACGTGCGGACCGCGGTGAACGCCGAGCGGGTCGACGGCCGGACGTACCACGGGGTCGGGGTGTTGACCGGCGGGCTGACCGGCGAGACGGGGCGGGAGGCGTTCGCCGACGCCGGCGCGGCGTCGGTCGTCGACGCGGTCGACGATCTGCCGGACCTGCTGGCGTGACGGGACGGCCTTTGAGGTGTGTCTCGGGAAACTCGTCGCTCGTCTGCACATCGCCTGGACGACGGTGTCGTGACAGGTTGCGCTGGCGGACGGTGTTGCGACAGGCCACGTTGGTTGTCGGCGCGCGCCGCCG
>ERZ1034486.20-NODE-20-length-59168-cov-5.515555_pt1 | contig 59168 bp, 70 predicted proteins | sample MGYA00520683_ERZ1034486 | MGnify/ENA primary metagenome ERZ1034486 (study PRJEB33760, sample SAMEA4777685) | hypersaline lake metagenome | biome: hypersaline environment; feature: brines | place: Spain | collected 2012-08 | depth 0 m ...
CTCGCTCCCGCAGGTCGGTGAGGAGGCCGCCATCGAGTCACAAGAGGAGATCCACAACTCCATCGCCGGCTCCGACATGGTGTTCGTCACCGCCGGGCTGGGCGGCGGCACCGGCACCGGCTCCGCGCCGGTCGTCGCGAAGGCCGCCCGCGAGATCGGCGCGCTCACGATCGCTATCGTCACCACCCCGTTTACCGCCGAAGGCGAGGTGCGGCGGACCAACGCCGAGGCCGGGCTCGAACGCCTCCGGGACGTCGCCGACACCGTGATCGTCGTCCCCAACGACCGCCTGCTCGACGCCGTCGGCAAGCTCCCGGTCCGACAGGCGTTCAAAGTGTCCGACGAGGTGTTGATGCGCTCAGTCAAGGGGATCACCGAACTGATCACCAAGCCCGGGCTCGTCAACCTCGACTTCGCCGACGTGCGGACGGTCATGGAGAAGGGTGGTGTCGCCATGATCGGGCTCGGCGAGGCCGACAACGACACCAAGGCCAGCGATTCCGTCCAGTCGGCGCTGCGGTCACCGTTGTTGGATGTCGACATCTCTGGCGCTAACTCCGCGCTCGTCAACGTCACCGGCGGCTCCGACATGTCGATCGAGGAGGCGGAGGGTGTCGTCGAGGAGATCTACGACCGGATCGACCCGGACGCCCGCATCATCTGGGGCACCTCCATCGACGAGGAACTGGAGGGCCAGATGCGGACGATGATCGTCGTCACCGGCGTCGAGTCGCCGCAGATCTACGGCCGTAACGAGACCACACAGGAACAAGCGGAGGAACGCGTCCGCGACATCGACTACGTCGAGTGAACTGACTGCTCGACGATCGAGTCCACGAGAACGTCTGTTGGCACCGCGGGCGGTCTACACCGGCGCGCCGCCCTGCCAGCCGGCGTACTCTAGCAGTTCTCCCGTCCGGTCTGCGTCTGCCAGGAACACCTCCGTCCGTCCCGGCACCTCGAATTTCATGTCCTCCGGCACCGTCTCCGCGGGGACGGTGAGCGTCCCCGACGGGAGATCGTCGTCGCCGACGACCGGAAAGTGCTGTGTGCCGAGCTTCATCACCAACGGCGAGTCGAGCCGGGTGAGCCCCGACTCGTCGCCGAACAACTGCTCGTTCACCCGCTCGTGGTCCGCCCGCCTGATGGCGGCGGTGTCCGTCTCTCTCGGCTGGACGTACAACTCCCCCAAGTAGTAGCCGGTGGAGAACTGTTCGAACATCGTTCCACCCTACTGCAGTCGGGGGAGTGTGTTAAGCTTTACCATGGGTGTTTATCCCACGCAACGCCGGGCGGCGCCGACAGTATCGAACGTAAAATTAGGCTGTCACGTCGACAGGTCACGGAGCCCGGTCGTCACCCCAACAGGTCGGTCGTCTCGCCGACGACCTGGACCATCGTCTCCGTGTCGGCGAACGCCGCGGCGTCCTCCTCCATCGCTGCCGCCGCCTCTGTCGCCATCGCCTCGCTCATCGCTGCCCCGTCCGAGAACCGGAGTCTGGCGATCCCGTCGTACGGCGACCGCTCGGGGTCCGCTGGGAACGTCACCTCGTAGCCGACGAGGTTCGGGAGTTCGCGAACGAGTGGGGCGTGGTTCGCGTGGTAGTAGTCGCGCAGTTCTTCGGTCGTGAGGTCGTCGCGCTTCTGGAAGGCGACTGTGAGTTCGCGCACGACGGGTGTTCTACGGGGAACGGCATAACTCTGGAGACACGTCGTTCGACAGCCTCACCCTGCCCCCACCCTACCGACTCGTGTGACAGAGTTTCACCGATTCGGACTCGGCACCTACGAACTGGACGGCCAGCAGTGTGTCGACAGCGTCGCGACCGCACTCGACGCCGGCTACCGCCATCTCGACACCGCACAGGGGTACGACAACGAGACGGAGGTCGCCGCCGGCATCGACCAGTCGTCTGTCGACCGGGAGGACGTGTTTGTCGCGACGAAGCTGTCGACCGACCAGCTCTCGTACGACGACGCCGTGGAGACGGCCCGCGTTTCGGCCGACCGGCTGGGTGTCGAGACGATCGATCTGTTGTACGTCCACTGGCCGATTGACAGCTACGACGCCCCCGAGACGTGTCGGGCGCTCGACAATCTCCGCGCGGAGGGGACAATCCGCCACGTTGGCGTGTCGAACTTCCGGCCGGACCAACTCGACACCGCCCGCGACCACCTGTCGTCGCCGATCTTCGCCCACCAGGTGGAGTGTCACCCGTTGCTCCCGCAGCCGGAACTGCGGCGGTACGCCCGGGAGCACGACCACTGGCTCGTCGCGTACTCACCCATCGCGCGCAACCGTGTCGCGGACGTGCCGGCAGTCAGGGCGGTCGCTGACGACCACGACGCCACCCCGGCACAGGTCGCGTTGGCGTGGCTGTTGTCGAAAGATCGCGTCGCGGCCATCCCGAAGGCGACGGGTGAGCGCCACCTCCAGGAGAATCTCGCCGCGACCGACCTGACGCTGTCGGCGGCGGCGCTCGAACGACTCGACGGGATCGACCGGCGCGACCGGATCGTCGACTTCGACCGGGCGCCGTGGAACGCCGCCGACTGACCCGCCCGTCGTCGGGCGGATTCCGCCAAACGGACCTTCGTCAGGCTTTTGCCCGGGCGAAGCCGAGGCGAGCGCATGAGCGCGGACGCGGACAAGTACCCCGGTGACTCCGGTCGTCGCCGGTTCGTCAAAGGTGTCGTCGGCGGCGCGACGCTGGCGGGGGTCGGCGCGACCGGCTCCGCCGCGATCAACAGCGTGACCTCCTCGTCGGGCGCCGGCGGCGGCGCGACACAGGCGATGGTGATCGAGAACACCGCCGGGCCGGCCCCGCGTGGGATGCCACAGATCCCCATCGAGATCGACGGCGGCGAACTCAAAGGGCTCTGGCCGGAGGTCGTCGAGGAGACCAACGCTGGCGTCACCTACGAGATCGCCAAGACCGACATCGGCGGGATGACCTACTCCTCGGAGTGGTTCCACTTCTGTGGGCTGGAGACGTACGACGCGATCCAACCGAGCTTCGAACCGGCCGAGGGGAACTACCTCGTCGCCGGGTCGAACCCGACCTACGACTGGCAGTCCGACATGGGCGAGGCCGACCGACTCACCGTCGACATGTTCGACGACTACGAGTCGTGGGGCAACGACATCGGCGTCGCCGGACTCGGCAAACCCGCAAGCGCCAACTGGCGGTCGTTGGAGACCGAAAACAGCCTCGTGGTGAACGTCATCCGGTCGCCGGTCGTCGAGGATCTCGTCGAGAACGGCCGCGCGGAAGGGGCCGACGGGGAGACGTACGAGGTCGACGACCCGACACAGGCGTGGCTCGAAGCGACCGCCCCCCAGGGGTTCGTCGCCTGGCTCAACAAGTGTACCCACTTCTGTTGTGTCCCCAAGTACAAAGGGTTGGACGGCGCGGCGAAGTTCGACGCCGCAAACGAGGTGTACTGTCCGTGCCACCAGTCCGTCTACGAGCCGTTCAGCATCGTGCCGAGCCTGTTCACCGCACGCCCGCGACCGACGGACTGACCGTTTTTACCACCGGAAAACGGCGGCTCCGTCGCCCGACGACGCCACTCAGACGACACCACCACCCAGCCCACGGACACACCGACCACCCGTTTTTCACGACCGGCACCCGAACGTCCGAGCGTGACAGACACCGACGACACCGACGAGGCGTTCGAGCGTGAACTGGCGAAAGCACGCGAGTTACTCGCCGCCGACGACGTGTCGGCGTTCAATGTCAACGTCGTCCACGACGACCGGGTCGACACCGCCGTCGCCCAGCGGTCGGCAGACGACCGCGACGAGGAACTGCAGGCACTGACGCTCCTGGCGACCCACCTCCGAGTCGTCGCCAGCGCGGCCGACGCCGAACACGACGCCGTCGCCGCCAACGCCGCCCAGATCGCGAGCCAACTCGAAGAAGACCGACCGCTCTCCCCGCCCGACGACGCCGACGAGGGGTGACACCCCCACTCGACGGTGGTGTCTCGCCGGGCGGGCGGACGGTTTCAGTGCGTCTCGTCTCGAAGTTGATAACCAGACGCGAACATTGATGTAGAAGGACAGAAGTATCACGTCTATGACAGACGCCGCAGACGACATCGACGGGCTGGTCGAGCTGTGTCTCGCAACCGGTCACCTCGGTCAGGCGGACGCGGCGGCGGTACGGCGTCACCTCGCGGCCGGCGACACCGTCGCCGCCAGTGTCGCACTGGAGGAGGCAATCGACCCGTACGCGAACGGTGACGAGCCACGGGTGGCCGTCCCGACAGTCGGCGCAGTCGACGGCTGAGCACAGTGAGGGTTGTCGTCACCGGCCGGACACGTCTGGCCTCACCGACAGCCGAGTGACGACGGCGACACCGAGCGCCGCCAGTCACGGCCGAGAGCCGAACACGCCCCAGCTTTTTTGCTCGCGACCGCGTAGCAAGAGGCATGAGCGACGACCCCGGGGACCGTCCGGTGTTGAACCCCGAGGAGTTCGACATCGCGGACGACGAGCGGGTCGCGGAGATCGGGGACGACCGGTACGTCGTCTCCGCGTCGGGCGACCCGCCGGACACCGGCGGGCGTGACCGCGGGGCGGGGGAACGGCGAGACCAGCCGCGTGGTGGCGGTGAACAACCGCGCGGCGACGAGCGACGCGAGGTTCGGAGTCCGGACACGGACGGCGGGACGGCGGCACGCGGCACGGACCCACAGCTGCCGGAGGGTGGTGGTCGTGCCCCCAGCGGTGGGGAGTCGCCCACACGCGGCGGGGGGGAGCCAGCCGCGCGTGGTGGCGGGAGAGAGCCGACCGCACGCGACAGCCAGGAGCCGCCACCAGAGAGCCCACGCGAAGGCGGTGCCCCGTCGGGTCGACAGGGACGAACCGGCGGTGGGTCGACACCACGCGGGCGACAGCAGCGAGACGCCGGCCGCGCCGGCGGCCGCCAGGGTGGTGGGTCGGCACCGCCGCGAGGCGGGTCCCGTGGCGGCGAGATCCCCGCGGATCTCGGCGTCGGCGAGGGGCGTGCCGGCGCACGCGACCCGCCCGCTCGGGAACGAGCAAGCGGGAGCGAAAGCGTGCCGCGGGGGGCGCCACGCGACGGGCTCGACTCCGCGGCGGTGCGGCGACACCTCGCGCGGTCGTTGTCAGAGCCGGACTTCGACTACGGGTTCGACGCGACGCTGACGGCCGACGGGGAGACGAGCCGCCACCGGATGGTGTCGGATGATCTCCCGACCACCTTCGAGACGCTCGTCACCTGGTTCGCACAGTCCGTCGGTGGCGACACGTCACCGGAACGCGCGTTGGGGCTGTTGTTGACGAAATCGGACGCGAGCGTCGAACTCCCACCGGATCTGATCCGGAAGGCGGCCGTCGAACACGGGTTGTCGGCCGACGACTCCATCGGCGACCTCCTCAGAGCCGCCAAAGAAGAGGGGTCGATCACGATGGAGTGACCGTCAGGCGGGAGTCGTTCTCACTGGTGATACCCCAGGGGGAGTGTTTTTACGTTTCCGGGAAGTTCACTTCCGCATGGCGACTCGGGTACTCATTGCCGACGACTCGGAGTTCATGCGGAATCTCCTGCGGGAGATCCTCGAAGAGGAGTTCGAGATCGTCGGCGAGGCCGAGAACGGGGTCGAGGCGGTGGACATGTACAACGACCACGATCCCGATCTCGTGATGATGGACATCGTGATGCCGATCCGCAACGGGATCGAGGCGACCGAGGAGATCATGGAAGAGAGCCCGAACGCGACGGTGATCATGTGTACCTCCGTCGGCCAGGAGGAGAAGATGAAGGAAGCGATCAAGGCCGGTGCAGAGGGGTACATCACGAAGCCGTTCCAGAAGCCGAACGTCCTCGAAGCAATCAACGACGCGGTGCCCGCGTAACCGGATGTACGTCGACATCCAGTCGTTAGAGACGTTCAGCCGCCTCGCGGCGGAAGGCGCCAGCACCGCGGCAGACTCACTCGGACAGTTGACCGGCACCGATGTCTACGTCGAGGTGACGGACGTGACGCTGATGGCCGCCGGCGACCTGCGGGAGACGTTCGCCGGCCGGGAGTTCGTCGGCGTCGAAGTCGGCCTGGAGGGTGGGATCGTCGGCCAGACCGTGATGGCGTTCGAACGGGACGCCGCGGAGGTGTTGTTGGAGAAGCTGATGCCGGGTAGCGGGTCCGTCGACGACGAGTCGTTCGCCCGGAGCGGCGTCCAGGAGGCCGGCAACATCATGACCAGCGGGTTCATCGACGGCTGGGCCGACCACCTCGGCGTCGGGATCGACATGACGCCGCCGAGCTACGTCCGGGCGACTGGAACGGACATCCTCCCGGGAAACGCGTTCGACAACGACCGGGCCGGCGTGTTCATGTTCGAGTCACGCATTCGGTCGCTGAACGACAAGTTGGAGTTCACGATCTACATGCTCCCGGAGTACGCCGGCTTCACCGACATGCTCCAACGGACCGAGGGCGGCTCCAGTCCCGCGATCCCAGTCGAAAAGCTCCCGGAGTTCAACCAGATGACGAAACAAGGGGCCACCAGCGCCGCCGACAACATCACCATGATGACCGGGACGGAGACGGACGTGGAGGTGTCACGGCTCCGATTCGTCCCGATTCAGGATGTTCCCTCGGAGGTGGGTGACACGACCGTCGCGGGGACGATCTTCGAGCTTCACGGCCGTCCCAGTGGCTACCTCGCGATCCTGTTCGACGAGGCGTCTGCCGAGGAGGTCGCACAGGGGATGATCCCCACGGAGACGGAGCCGGGGATCGGCGAGATGGAGCGTGGCGCGCTCCGCGAGTTGGGGAACATCATGACCAGCGGGTTCATCGACGGCTGGGCGAACGTGTTGGAGACGAGTATCGAACACACGCCCCCGCAGTTCATCCACGACATGGGGTCGGCCGTAATGGACCCGTTGGTCTCCCGGCTCGGCCGGACACAGGAACACGCCTTCATCATCGACTCCACTGTGCGGACCCCAGACGACGACGTTCGGTGTGACATCTACGCGCTGCCGGACCAACACGAGTTGGCGGCGGCGCTCGACCAGATCGACGACGGGGTCTCCGTCGGCGGGCGCTGACAGCCAGATGGCGCCTTCCGACTCGGGGCTGGGCGGGCGCACGGGTGGTGGGTTCGGGAACGAGAAAGAACGGGTCAAGGTCGGGGTCTCCGACGCCGAGGTGACGACCCGGGACGTGACGCTCGTCACCAGCGGGTTGGGGTCGTGTCTCGGTGTCGCCTTGTACGACCCACACAGCGGTGTCGGTGGGTTGTTGCACGCGATGTTGCCGGAGTCGGCCGACCACCCTGGGCCGCCAGAGAAGTTCGTCGTCGACGGGATCGACCAGATGATTGACGATCTCGACCGGGCGGGCGCCGCCCGACGGTCGATCCGGGCGAAGCTGGCCGGTGCAAGTTCGATGTTGGATCTGGAAACGGAGAGCGCGTCGGTCGGCGAGCAGAACGTCGACGCCGCACACCGCGCACTGGACACGCGGAACGTCCCGATCAAGAACGCCGACACCGGCGGGAGCAACGGCCGGTCGATCCGGTTCGAGCCGGCCGAGGGGAAGCTGTTCGTCTCCAGTGCCGACGGCGACCGTCGCGTGCTCTGAGCCGTCCAACGACAGCCGTCGCGTGTGCCGATTGACATCCTCCCACCCCTGAAGGGGTGGGCTTCCGCTCGCTACGTCTCACTGCGACACACCCCGACAGGCTCGTTGTTCTCGCCGAACGTTCTTGTCTCGCCGACCCCACGACTGGGCGTGGCTGACACTGTCCTCATCGCCGGCGTTGGGGAACAGCTCGGCACCGGACTGGCTCGTGTGTTCGCCGGCACCGGCCCGGACCGGTCGGCCGGAGGTGCCGACACGGAGTCGTCCGCGACAGACAACGACCACACAGTAGAGACAGGTGGCCAATCGGCCGAGGCGGGCGACCGCGTCGCACTGCTCGCCCGCTCGGTATCGACAGTCGAGTCGGTGGCCGCAGAGATCGAGGCCGACGGTGGGACGGCGACGGCCGTCACCGCCGACCTCACCGACCGCGAGCGCGTCGCCGACGCCGTCGAGATCGTTCGCGACCGGTTCGGGTCGATCGACGTAGTGGTCCACAACGCGAGCGCGACCGGGGGTGAACTCGACGAGGCGTCGTCGTTCGCCCGCCCGGTTCGGACCCGGATCGAGGGTGGGGGCAACCTCGCGGCGACAGTCCTACCGGCGATGCGGGATCGGGGTGACGGCTGTCTGTTGTTCGCCGGGACGACGTACGCACACGACGGGAGCGAACGACTCCCGGGGTGGGGGGCGGCCGCGTTCGGCACGCGGGGGCTCGCGCGGTCGCTCGCCCGTCGCGCCGGTCCGGACGGGGTCCACGTCTGCTACGTCGCCGTCGGCGGCACGATCCCACCCGCGAACGCACAGTTCCAACCGGCAAGCGCGATGGACCCACACCGGGTGGGTGAGGCGTTCCGACGGCTGGCCACACAGCCGGAGACGGCGTGGTCACACGAGGTGGATCTCCGGCCGAGCGACTACCCGCCGTAGCCGGCCGGTCCCCGGGTGGTGAGCGCCGGCCGCGTCGGGAGCGTTGCGGGCGAGGAACCTATCCCGTTGGCCGCCCCATGTTCAGTATGCGAGTCGAGTTCGACCGAGACACCTGCGTGGGGATGTACCAGTGTGTCGCAGAGTGGGACGCCTTCGAGGAGAACCGCGACGACGGGAAGGCGGATCTCCCGGACGCCGAGGAGATCGAAGAAGAACTGTTCTCGCTGCCGGTGCCGGAGGGTGCCGAGTTGGACGCGAAGTTCGCCGCCCGAACCTGTCCGGTCGACGCGATCGAAGTTTACGACGACGACGGGGAACAGATCGTCTGAGCGGTGGTGTCGAGGCCGCGCCCGCTAGTCGTCGGCGGGCGTTGCCTGCGGGGTCACGCCCCACACGTCACGGCTCTGGACGAGGAGGAAGCCGAAGCCGATTTTCGCGGACAAGTCGAGCACGGCGAACAACGCCGTCTCGACGCCCAGCCCGAACAACCCGATCCCGCCTTCGGTGCCGAGAATCCAGATCACGGGGTAACAGAGCCACAACGCGATGGTGAGGTTACGGAGTCGTGCGAACAACGCCGCCCGCTCGCCCGACAGCCGGCTGGCCTGTTCCGACAGCGTCTCGAACAGGAAGTACAACAACACGAGCAACGCGCCCGTCGAGATTGCCCACCAGACGACCCGGATCGTCTGGCCCGACCGGGTGAGTGCGCCCGCGACGCCGGTGCCGACCATGAACAGGTCGATCCCGATCAGCGTGTAGATCGTCGTCCGGTCGGCCTCGGCGAGCAGACACAGGTCCAACAGGAGCAACGGCGTCGTGAACAGCCAGTCGGCGTACCGCGCCCAGTAGATCACCGTCTCACCCATTCCCGTTCCGGCGTCGAAGGAGACAACGCCGAACCCCGTCGCCATCGAGAAGTACGACGCCGCCGCGATTGCCGGCACGAAGATCGTGATCACGTAGTACTCCTGTTCGTCCGGGTCTCTGACCGACCAGCCGTGCCACAGGAAGTACAACGCCCCCAACCCCATGCCGGCGGTCCCGATCCAGAGACTCAACGACTGGAGTGATGTCGGTTCCGGCGTGACCATGTCTCGTTGTACGACGGTGAGCGACTTGTGTCCTCCGTCACGGAGGCGCCGGTCCGGTCGCGTCTAGAACGGGGCCTGCGGTCCTTCGTCCGCCTCGCCGTCGTCGTCGGCGGAGTCGCCAGGGAACGACGGGGACATCCCGTCGTCGTGACCCATCCCGCCGAGGTCGCCGTCCGCGCCGCCGTCCATACCGGTGTCGGCGTGCACCGTGGAGATCTCCGGGATTTCCTTGACCATCCGGGACTTGATCGCCTGGATCGTCATCGGCGAGATCCCACAGCCGGAACACGCCCCGCCCAGCTGGATGTGCACCTCGCCGTTCTCTCGGTCGAGCTGTTGGATCGCCGCGCTCCCACCGTGCATCTGAATCTGCGGGAAGTTCCGCCGCAGGAAGTTCGTGATCCGCTCACGAAGATCGTTGTCGCCGCCTTCGGAGTCCACGCTCATGAGTGGGTATTGCCAGCCGAGACGTATACAGCTTGTGACCGACCTTTTTCACTCCTCGGGGTGGGCGCGCGCAGCGCGCCCACCCAAGGAAAAAACGTCGATGAAAAACTGCAAGGCTCGACCGAACGGGAGAGCCTCGACGCGAACGGGGAGGAACGACCCGTGAGCGGCGCTCGCGAGCGCGCCGCTACGCAGCGCGCTCGTGTCTGCTGTCGTGGTGCCGACCGCTCCGCACCGCAGCCTCGGGCCTCCCCAGCCTCCTCACTTCGCTCTCTCTCCGTTCGGTCGCTCTGTTCGTCCACCGTCGGAGCACGCTCCGACGAAGTCTCGCTCACTCCGTTCGCAAGACCCTCACGCGCGCACGCTCCCACAAGGAGAGTGTGGCGCGTGCCGACCGCAGTGGTGGTCTCGTCTGTCTGATCTCGTCTCGTCGCTGTCGCGTGTCGTTCATGCCGTCCGAGTGTCACGTCGTGTGGTGACGCGTCGAACGGAGGCGACACGGTTTTGCCCCGAGGGGTCGCAACGTCACTTAAATGATCGCCAGACAGTTCCTCCGGGAGAACCCGGAGACCGTCCGCGAGGCGCTCCAACGACGCGGCGACGACACCGATCTCGACCGACTCCTGGAGATCGACGAGGAGTGGCGCGGACTGAAAGCGGAGGGTGACGAGCTCCGGCACGAGCGCAACGAGGTGTCGAGTGAGATTGGCCAGCTGAAAGCCGAGGGTGACGAGGAGGCGGCACAGGCGGCCATCGAGCGCTCACAGGAGCTGAAACAACGACTCACCGAGGTGGAAGACCGCGCAGACGAACTGGAAGCCGAGTTGGAGGCCGGGTTGCTTCGACTCCCACAGATTCCAGACGAGGAAGTGCCGCCGGGTGAGGCGGAGGCGGACAACGTCGAACGCCGCCGCGAGGGGTTCGACGACCTTCGGACGGTGCCTGAGAGCGTGGCGCCACACTACGATTTGGGTGAGGAGTTGGATCTGCTCGACTTCCAACGGGGCGCGAAGGTCGCCGGCGGCGGGTTCTACTTCACCAAGGGTGCGGGTGCGCGATTGGAACACGCGCTGATCCAGTTCATGTTGGACATCCACCGCGAACAAGGGTACACGGATCTGTTCCCGCCGATTCCGGTCGCCAGCGAGGCGATGCGTGGCACCGGCCAGCTCCCGAAGTTCAGCGAGGACGCCTACCGCGTCGGCGGCAGCAACGACGAGTCGTACGACGACGACGACCTCTGGCTGTGTCCGACGGCGGAGGTGCCGGTGACGAACATGTACGCCGACGAGATTCTCCTCGACGACGATCTCCCGGTGAAACACCAGGCGTACACGCCGAACTTCCGGCGCGAGGCCGGCGAACACGGCACCGAGACCCGCGGGATCGTCCGTGTCCACCAGTTCAACAAGGTGGAACTCGTGAACTTCACTCGCCCCGAGGAGAGCGACGACCGGTTCTGGGAACTGCTCGACGAGGCGGAAACGGTGTTGCGCCGGCTGGACCTGCCGTACCGCGTGCTCGACATCTGTGCCGGCGATCTGGGGGACAAGGCCGCCCGCCAGGTCGACCTGGAGGTGTGGGCGCCCGCCGACGACACCGAGGAGGGCCCCGCCGAGGGTGGCCGGTGGTTGGAGGTGTCGTCGGTGTCGAACTTCCGCGACTACCAGGCCCGGCGTGCCGGGCTCCGATTCCGGCCGGAACGCCACGAGTCGGCGGAGTATCTCCACACGCTCAACGGCTCGGGCGTGGCGGTGCCGCGCGTGCTCGTCGCGATCATGGAGTACTACCAGAACGACGACGGGACGATCACCGTTCCGGAGCCACTCCGGCCGTATCTCGGCGGGATGGAGACGATCGAGGGGAGCGAGAAGATCGGTGAGGCCGCCGTGGGTGCCGGCGAGAAGGAGTAGCTACGAGTCGCTCGCGAGCTCGGCTCTGATCTTGTTGAGTCGTTCCCCGACTTCCGTCTCGATCTCTTCGAGCTCTTCGTCAATACCGTTTGCTGTCTTCTTGATCGAGGTGGTTTTCTTTTTAATTGTGCTGAACCGGTCGATCTGAGTGCCGACCTCGTCGAGACCAGTCTGGATCACTTCGACATCCATCTCGGACCCCGCGTCTCCGTGGTTCTGGAACGCTCTCGTTCTCGCCCAGTTGAACGCGATTCGGAGGAATCCCGGCTCGACTTCGTCCTCTTCTTCATCCTCGCTCAGTGCGACAGACAGTCGATCGTTCTCGAACTCGTGGAAGTAGCCGACCTTGTTCGGGACATACTCCTCGCACTCGAAGACGATGATCCCGTAGTCCGCGTCCCGGTTCTCGATGGCCCGGTCTAGTTCCTCCTTGATGTCGGGCTGGTTGTAGTCCTTCTCACTCTTCGCCTCGACGACGATGCGTTGACCGGTGTCACCGAGTGTCAGGACGAAGTCCCCGACCTTTTGATCGGTCAGCTCGCCGGTTGTCTCGCCAGTGTACTCGAGTTCGTGGCTCGTTCCGTACGCGACATCCGACAGTAGCTCTCTTGTCGTCTCCTCGAAGTCCTCTCCTTTGAGACTCGTCTTGCTCCGTACCTCTTCACGAGTCTCCTGTTCCGTCGTCATAGATTCGATCTTGTCTCGAAGGTCGTTGATGTCCGATTTGAGTTGACTCCGGAGTCGGTGAAGGGGACTCCCCTCCGTATCTGGGTCGAGCGCGCCCTGAATTCGTTCGCCGTCTTCGCCCAACTCTTCGTCGAGACGCTCGGTGAAGACGCCGTCTTCGCCGAACGCATCGTCCAGCCGAGTCCGGAGCGTTCCGTCTTCGCCGAGATGTTGGTCGAACACTGCCGGCACTTCGCCGTTCGTTCCGAACTTTTCTTCTACCTCTTCCTCGATGCGCTCGATCTCGCCCTCGAAATCCGACCGCATCTCCTCGAACTTCCGTTCGACGTACTCCTCTTCCCCAGTCGTCGACGCCAGTCCGACCGTCTCAACACCGAGTTTGAGGACCCGCTCTAGTTCTTTGCCACGTTCGTCGGCGTCAAGCCCCTCGAAGTGGTCGACAATCGTCTCGTCGTCGGTCTCGAACGCATCGATGGAGAGGACACCGTCGTCGGTATCGACTTCGGCAGCAGTCTGAGTGGACATGCTCATCGCTAGTCCTAGCCTGTAGGAGTTTTACTTTTCTGCTTATAGTATCCAAAATCGTGTGTACAAAAGAGGAGTCGTAGCGTGTCCACTGCAGTTGCCTCCGTCGGACGGACAGTTTTTGCCCACTGCGACCCGACGTGCGCTCGTGGAGCTACACGCCCGGTACGAGGGTGACGACGACCCCGAGAAGTGCACCGCCCGGAAACTGGCCCGTCACGACCAGCTCGACCTCCACCGGACGGACCGGGCGACACCGTACGGGGTCGTCCTGAACCCGCACGCCGAGCGCGCGCTCTCGCCGGCGGACGCACCCGAAACGGTGGTGTCTGACGAGGCGAGTGCGGCGAACGGAGCCAGCGTGGCGAGTGAGACGAACGGGACGGGCGGGACGAGCGAGGGTGCCGAACGACTCGTCGCACTCGACTGTTCCTGGGAGTCGGCCGGCGAGGCACGGTTCTCGGTTCCGGGCGCCCACCGCGCGCTCCCGTATCTCGTCGCCGCCAACCCCGTCAACTTCGGGCGGCCGATGCGGCTGACCACCGTGGAGGCGCTGGCGGCCGGGCTCTGGATTCTGGGTCACCGCGACCGAGCCGAAGAGTTGCTCTCGACGTTCACCTGGGGGGAGACGTTCGCGGAGTTGAACGAGGAACCGTTGTCCCGGTACGCCGACTGTGCCGACTCCGGCGAGGTCGTGACGGTCCAACAGGCGTATCTCGACCGCGGGGAGTGACAAGGAGTGCGGTCGGAGTGTCGTGACTCTCGCGGTCTACAGGTCAATCCGCCGAACCGTCTCGTAGCGTGGCCCACCCTCACCAAGCACCGACCGTTTCAGCTCGACGGCCTCGACAGCCACAGTTCCGACCGTCGGCTCGCGGTCGAAAAACTCCCGAACGGCCGTCTTCCCGCGAGCGTCGTCCATCCGCCCGAGGGTGACGTGCGGGGTGAACGCGTGGTCCGGCTCGTCGAACCCCAGCCCGGTCGTCGCGTCGACGACCGCCTCGTGGAGCCGGTCGAGTTGCGTCGAGCCGTTGGCCGTGCCGACCCAGACGACCGAGATGTACTCTCGCGAGGGGAACGCGCCGACGCCCGCGACCGTCAGTTCGAACGGGTCGACACCCGTGGCTCCAACCGTATCAGCGACCGTCTCAGCGGTCGGCTCCACGCGGTCGTCCGGGGTCTCGCCGAGAAACTGGAGCGTGACGTGTGCCTGCTCGGGGTCGGTACGGCGGAGGCTGCCGGCGTCCGGCAGCACCGTCTGGAGATCCGCCAACGACTCTGCGAGCGACGCACAGTCGACAGCGACGAACAGCCGTTGGGTCACATGTGTTCGTTCGGCTCGACAGACAGAGAGCCTGTCGGACACTCGGGTGGTCGTCTCAGTCCGCGCTCACCATCGAGCCGTCTCAGTCCGCACTCACCGCCGCCCCACCGTCACGCCGCCGCACCGCGCCGACCGCGGCGTACACCAGCGGCGTGTCGACGAGCGCGATCAGCAGCTTCAGGACGTACTGGCCGACGATCAGCGACCCCAGCACCGCAGGTGGGAGCGCCTGCCCGACACCCAACGCCGGCGCGGCCCAGAAGGCGACCAGCGTGAACACGACCGTGTCGAGCAGTTGGCTCGTTCCCGTCGAGACGAGGTTGCGGAGCCACAGCGCAGAGCCGTCCGTCGCGGCACGGAGTCGGTGGAAGACACTCACGTCCCAGTTCTGGCTGAGCAGGTACGCAACGAGCGAGCCCGCAACGACGTTGGTCGACAGCCCCAACACGGTCGCGAACGCGTCGGGGTCGACGGAGCCCTGCGCCGCCGGCAGTTGGATCGTCGCCCACACCAGCCCCAGTAAGACGAAGTTCATCCCGAAGGCGACGTTGACCACCGACCGGACGTACCGCTCGCCGTACAGCTCCGACAGACAGTCCGAGGCGAAAAACGTCACCGCGTACGCGAGTGTCCCGCCGGGCGCAGACACCGCGCCCAACACCGGAAGCGTGACGGCCACCAGTTTCGCCGAGATCACCTGCGAGGTGACCAGTGCCGACACGAACACTGCCGTGAGCAACACCGCCACCACCGGAACGCCGAGCCGACGCGGCGCCGCCGGCTCACTCGTCACTGTCGCCCTCTTCCGTGTCGCCTGCGTCTCCCTCGCTGGCCTCGCTGGCCTCGCTGGCGTGGGTGGTTGTGGTCTGTGTGTCCAGTCGCCCGTGTCTGGCGTCGATCTCGTCGAGTACGTCCAGTGTCTTCCGGATCGACGCCCGGACGGCGTCACTCCGGTTGACGAACTTGCCGTCGGAGCCGACGTGTTCGTCGAGGTCGTCCAACAGCTCGCCCGGAATCTCTACGCTGATCTTCGGCACGGTCGTATCTGGCGAGCCTCTGGGTAATATCTCTGGGGGTGGCGCAACGTTCTCGTGGGGTGAGCCTCAGAGTGTGGGTGTGAACTTCGAGGAGAACCAGATCGTCGTCGGGAAGGAACCATGCACAGTCGACGAGTTGATCCTCGGAGTTGCAACGGTGTTCGAACGTCACGAACTCGACTACGTCGTCGTGAGCGGGTACGTTGCAGTTCTCTTGGGGCGGTCACGAGCGACAGAGGATGTCGATGTACTGATTCAGCAGCCGGACGAGGCGACGGCCGCAGCCGTCGCAGACGATCTCAGGGAAGCAGGGTACTGGGGCTGTGCGATGCCGCTCTCGGAACTGTACGTAACACTCAGTGACAACCTCCCCGTCCGGGTCGCGGAGAAGGGCGACAGGGTTCCCAACGTCGAGGTGAAAGTCGTCGGCGACGACTACGATCGCCTGTCTCTGTCGGAGACAACCACGGTTAGTTTCGGGGATCAGACACTCACGATCGTGCAGCCAGAGCTACAGATTGCCTACAAACTCGGGATGTCTGCACAGCGTGACACGGAGGACGCGCGACACCTCTATCACACGCTCGGCGAAAACCTCTCGACGGAAGCACTCGAAACGTACGTCAGACGCCTCGGCGTCGAAGATCAGTATGCCAGACTCAGAACAGACTGACTCGGCGGGAGCCACCACACCACTAGACGGTGAGATCGGACGCGACCGGGATGACCGTCGTCGACAGATCGAGGCGTGGGCGGAGTATGTGCGCACCCACTCTGACGAGGAGTGGGGTCGGCAGGTGAACGCGCTGATCGAGTCGCAGATCGCACACGCGCAGGCGAGACAGTTCGACCGACCGGATCTCGCACACCTCCGCGACCCGGCCGAGGAGGACAACGAGATCAGGCGACCGCCGGTCGCACGCGAGAACGGTGAGGGCAACGAGTTCGAGAAGGCCAGCGAGTCCGACGAGGACAGCAAGTCCGAGCAGCAGTGAGCCGTCGTCGGTCACCCCTCGACGGTCACGTCGTCGTCACCGCCGAGCGTCGGTTTCGCGAGGTTGCGCCGGCCGCCGGCCGTGAGGAAGTACAGCGCGAGCAGTCCGATCCCGTAGGCGGTCATCAACGGCACCGTCACGAGGAACATCGTGATGATGTCCGCGGGGGTGAACAACGCCGCCACGACGAGCAGCCCGATGGTGACCTCCCGCCACCGGCCCCGCATCGCCTGATACGAGATCCCGACCGTGTTGAGCAACACCATCAACACGGGCACGTCCGCGAGGATACCGATCCCGGCGGTCGTAAAGAAGATCAGCCAGAAGAAGTCGCTGATCCGGTAGCTGACGACCATGTTGGCCGACAGCGTGTCGGCGACGAGCCAGGAGATGATCGTCGGCGCGATGGTGGTGTAGCCGAGCACGAACCCACCGGCGAGCCCGACGAGTAAGGCCGCGACCCACCCGAAGATCACCTGTCGGCGGCCGCGGACGAACCCGCGGTCGCGCAACGCGGGCCAGGCGTAGTAGGCGGCCACCGGGACGGCGGCGGCGACGGCGATCAGCGTCGAGAACTTCACCTCGAAGATCAGCGCCTCCACCGGGTGGAGCACGATCACGCCGAAGTTTTCTGCGTTGGGGCCGACTACGTCCGCTGGGAGCCGGGCGACGAAGTCCTGCCGGAGTTCACCGATCCCACCGGAGTAGAGCCAGGCGAACACCCCCGCCAACACGAGGCCGAAGACGGCGACGATCCGGAACAACCCACCCCGCATCGAGTCGAGGACGAACGTGAGGTCCTCGTAGTAGCCGCCGATGTCGTCGCCGTCGTCGTCGGTGAAGTCGTCGAGGAACGCCCCGCTCGCCCGGGAGACGCGGTCGCCGGCGTCCTCGGACACACCCGGAACCGAGGCGGCGTCGGGCGCGTCCGGGGTCGCGGCGTCGGCCGTCTCGACCGCGTCGTACCGGTCCAACAACACCCGGGCGCGTTCGGGCTCTGTCTCTGCGACCTGGTCGGCGAGGTAGCTGATCCGGCGGTCCGACAACGACGCGAACGTCGCCGGCGGCGCCCGCCGGAGTTGAGCCGTCGACAACGCCGGCACGTCGACGGCCGTCGGGTCCGTGCCGGCGAGGTACGCCGCCGAGACGGCGATCACACCACCGAAGACGAGCGCGACCACCGCACCCAGCCCCGCGAACGCGACCAGCGTCCCCTGTGGCGACAGCCCCAGCATCCCGGGGAGGTCCGGCCGCGTGAGGCCGACAACCGCCAACACCTCACCCGAGAGCGCCGGGCGTTCGACCAACGCGTAGCCGACACCGAAGACGGCGACCGCGACGCCCAAGAGGACGTTCCACAGCGCCCGCACACGGCCGCGCCAGTCGACGAACCCCGCGCCACGACCGAGTGCGCCGACGACGCCGACCTCCGGGGCGAACAGATCGCGTGCGTGCGACGAGTGGGTGTCGTCGGCCGCGTCGGCAGACGTACTGTCCGCGTCTGTCGTTTCGTCGTCTTCCTCGTCGGCCACCTCGTCGTGGCGGTCGAGAATCGCACGCGCCTTTGGTTTCTGGTCTGACTCGATGGCCTGTTGGGCGGCCGCGAGCGCCTCATCCTCGGAGAGCGCCGCGAACGCCTCGTCGGGCGCCGCGCGGACGCCCGCCTCGTCGAGATCCGCGAGGTCGATCGCCTCGGGGTCACCGAACTCACCGGTCTCGTCGACCGCCGCCTCCAACGCCGCGTAGACGACACCCGCGAGCGCGACGGCACCGGCGAACAACCCGACGGCGGCGGTGACAGCGAGCAACGCCGGGCCCTCGAACGCCGGCAGTTGGGCACTGGTGCTCGTGTCCGCGAGCGCGTTGTTCACCGCGGTGGCGGGCCCACGAGCGAAAAAGAGGTACGTGCCGCCGCCGCCGACCACCGCGGCGGCCGCGATCCGGTTCCAGCCGTCACGGACGGCCGCCGTCACGTCGATCGCCTCCCCACCCCGGCGTGCGGTGACGACGACGCGAGCGAGGTACAACGACACCCCGTAGAGGAAGATCAGCGGCATCGCCCACATCACCTGCGTGAACGGGTCCGGCGGGGAGAAGAACGCGCCGAACACGAAGATCCCGGCGACCGCGTAGCGCCACTTCTCCCGGAACGTCTCGTAGGGAACAATCTCGGCGTACGACAGCGCGGTCACGGCCAACGGCATCTGTGCGGCGAAGCCGAACGAGAAGGTGAGCAACGCGATGAACTGCGCCCACTTGACGATAGAGTAGGTTGGCTGGATGCCCGCCGACAACGCGTTGTTGGCGAGGAACTGGAACATGAACGGGAAGAAGACGCTGTAGCCGTACACCACACCGCCGCCGAACAACACGGCCGCCAACAACCCGATTGCGGCGAGCTTCCACCGTGCGACCGGCGCGTCTGGCCACATCCCACGGACGCGGAGCGCGTCCCGGGAGAAGTACAACAACGGCGGGATGGCGACGACGATCCCGACGATCAGGCCGATCTTCGCCTGCAACAGGAGCACGTCGAACGGCGTCTGCGCGATGATCTCAACGTCGCCGGCCGCCTGTTCGCTCAGCCGTGCGCGGGTGACTGCCTTGAGGTAGTCCCAGATGTACAGTCGGAGCGCGTAGAACGTCCCCATGAAGCCGACGACGAAGACGATAAACACTTTTTGGAGGTCCTTCTGTGCGGACCGGAGCATCGCGCCGAGCGTCTCTCGTCCCTGTGAGAGTGTTGCTCGGGTGTCCTCGTCGAGGGCACTCGACATACGGGAACGGAGCCGAGTGGTCGTTATCAACCTTCTGCTGTTGGGCGCGTGCATTCGCCGTCGTCGTCGTTTCGCGCCGGGTTGATCGGAAAAGGCCTATAATCCACCGGGGATGTAGGCCACGGTATGACCGACGGCTCGGACGGCAGCGACGGGCGGCCAGACGACACGGCCGACTCTGCGCCGGACGGCCAGGAGTCGGCGCCCGATCCGGGCGAACCAGACGACACCAACTCCGGCGGTGGGTTCTCTCGGGTCCCGGACGACGACGCACGAGCGCCGAACACCGACGGGGAGTTCCGCATCGTCGACGGCGAGAAACGCATCGACGACGCCGCTGGAACGAGCCACACGGGCGAGGCGGACGGCGTGTCGGGTGACGACAGCGACGCGTCGGCTGACTCCGAGTCGTCAGACGACCGCGGTCCGCCCCGCGAGTACGACAGGCCGACACGGGAGACGGAGCCAGACCGAGACGTGGCCGGTGTCGTCGACGACCGACTGCCCGACGGGGTGGACGACCGACGGGAAGAGGCGGCCGACACCGGAAAAGCGGAGAGAGACGACACCGGAGCGAAGGGAGAAGACGGCTCCGGGGCAGGCAACGAGGAGGACACACCGACGAGCCACGTCGCCGGCGACAACACCGCCGAACTCGACGGCGGGGAACACGACTCCGACGCGCCGTTGGCCAGCGAGGCGCTCGTCGACCGCCCGCCACAGCAGGTGGACGGGGAGATGTCGCCGCCGGGTGCCAGCCCAGCCGGCGCCGGTGGCGGTGGTGCGAGCGCGGGTGTCGGCACTGGAACCGGAACGACCGTAGAGGACGACGAGGGAGGGTTGCTCGGCGAGGCGCCGGACTCCGACGAGGAGATGCCGCTGACGGAACACATCGAGGAGATGATGCGGCGGCTGGGCGTCGTCTTTGCCGTCGGCGGTGCGGTGACGTTCGGGTTGTTGCTCGCCGGGAACTACCTGGCGAGCGTGCCGAACACGGAGACGCTGATCACGTTTCTGTGGGACTCACACGTCGGCTTCGACAACTACCGGCCGTACGTCTACGGCCCGCTCGAACTGTTGTTGACGAAGCTGAAGGTTGCGGGGCTGGCGGGTGTTGTCGCCGCGCTGCCGGTGTTCGTCTACCAGACGTACCGGTTTATGCGGCCGGGGCTGTACCCGAACGAGCGGCGGTACTATCTGGCGGCGGTGCCGACGAGTCTCGTGTTGGCGCTCGTGGGCGTGGCCTTTGCCCACTTCATCGTCCTCCCGGCGATCTTCCAGTACTTCATCGGTTACACGGAGGCCAGCGCACAGTTGGCGTTCGGGCTCAAGGAGACGTTCAACCTGATCCTCCTGTTGATGGGGTACATGGCAGTGGTGTTCCAGATCCCGTTGTTCATCCAGTTGGCGACGATGATGGGTGTCGTCAGCCGGCAGTGGCTGGAGCAGCGCCGGCTGTTGTTCTGGGGGTCGTTCCTCGGGCTGTCGTTCCTCGTCTCGCCGGACCCGACCGGGATGTCGCCGATCATCGTCGCCGTGACGATGGTGGTGTTGTTCGAGGGAACGTTGACGTTGCTGCGGTGGACTGGGAGCTGAAGGCCATATAATATTATGTTGCGGTTCATTGTTCGAGTTAATATTCACTTCTGTATTGTAGTTAACCACATTTGAGGAAGATTATTGTTTAAAAGAGTTATGTTTTCCGAGTTTCGCTTGACTGTGTGGGCGGAAATAACAATACAAGCCTAGACAGGCGCAAGTTGCTCAAGTCAGTGGCGGCTGCTACGGCAGTAGGTGGAGGTGCGGTTGGAAACAGTGCCGCAGCTGAAGAGCCCACCAAGGCCAATTCTAAGACTGAATTTGAGTATCCGGACTGCAGTGACTACCCCGGGCTGGACTGTGCCCAGGTCCCAGAGAAGTCTTGGGGGTACAGAGATTGGGAGTGGACAAATCCGCTCAATACAAAGATCAATGTTGGAATATCACACAACGTGTCGTACTACTTCTCTGGTATGGCTGGTGGGAGGTGGGAACATCAGATGTCACTCACCTCAATGTCAGGAACGTACGACACCCGAGACGGGGTGTTCAACGATCCGGGGCCAATCAGCAGAATTCTTGCAACAGATTGTGCTGTTGAGGTAACTGATCCATCAACGATGGAGGCGGACCCAGATCTCGGGTCCGGTGACCAGGGTGTCTTCCCAGAGGACAACGGAAACGGGACGGTATCACAGTTGTTCGGGTACGGTGTTGACTTCCTCGGAGGGCTGATCAATCCGGTTCTGGGGGGAATCCTTCTGTTGGACGATGTGTTCCAAGCGGTGGAGTCAGTAACCGATGGATTCTCACTGTACGACAACTCGTTCGCATATCCCCACCGCGCGGGGACTGATCCGTTCGGTGAACAGAAGTACTGGAAGAGAGCTGGCGGCTTCAACAGCTTCAGATTCAAGATGGAGCCAGACTACGGGCTGGAGAAGGATCTTAATATCTCCGCAACCACGGAGTACTCTGAGTCGGTGACAGCTCCAACTGGAACCAGTGCTGTCATCGGGAGTCTCGCTCGGATCAACGCGTATGAGGAGTCAGTAGTCATTGAAGAGAACGGCTCACTGGTGATGAGTGAAGAGGAGTTTGCGGAGGTGAAGGATATCGAATCGTTCTCCAGAGAAGAACGAGAGGCGTTCGGTATTGTGCGTGTGGACGAGACACCGTATAGCCCAACCGTAGATGGAGAACGGTTGGAGTACATCGCACTCGACCTGCCAGTTGGCTGTTCGTTCGAAACAATCACCGAGCGTCAGTAGAGTCTCCACAGTTCAACTCACCGCCGAAGGCGAAACCTAAGTCGCCACCCCTCTCTGCATCGAACGTGAGATCCAGACACGGTGGGCCTGAGTACGAACTGTCGTCCAGTATGCCGAGCAAGTACGAGGCCGTGATCGTCTCTGATTCGTTCGGAGTGCTCACCATTACCTCGTACGCGTGTGGTTTTTCACCCCATTCGCCACTCACAGATTCTACTGTAGCATCTCCCCCACCTGCTCCCGGGAGCGTTATTGTTTCTGATACGAATTCATTTCTTTCGCTAAAAATTTGAATTTGAAACTTTTGATCTCTATTCCTATAGTTTCTTATTTCTATCTTTTTTATGAATACTTTTTCTTCTTTACTTTCTACACATCCAGATACTAAGAGAGTGGAGATGAGACCGAGGCCACGCCGACGCGTTATGCAGCTATCACTCATGATGCAACTTTACGCGCCGGGACGGTTCAATTCACCTGTCGATTTCACCGGTCACTTCTCCCGTACAGAAGCCTTACACACACAGCCCGTCAACTTCGAGTCATGACAGACGACGAGTCGAAGGACCACGACTTCTCCGCTGGGCAGGGGCTCGAAGAGGACTACGACGCCTTCACGCTCGACCCAGAGGAGCTACAGGCCGATCCGACCGCGGTCGACCCGGTCGACACACGGGTGGTCACGGACGCGCTTGACCGCCGGAACGTCGCCGCAGACCAGGTCGACGTGGAGGAGTTGGTCGAGGTGGGGTTGTCGTACATGCAGATCAACCAGTTCGAGGCCGCCACGGAGACGTTCGAGCGGGCCGCACAGTTCGCGCCCGACGGCTCGCTGGAGGCACAGGAGGCGTGGACGAACAAGGGGGTCGCCCACGCGGAGTTAGAGGAGTACGACGAGGCGATTGGCGCCTACCGCGAGGCGTTGCGGATCGACGACGACTCCAAACACGCCGCCACGGCACACACCAACCTGGCGTACGCACTGTGGGAGTTCGGCGAGAACGAGACCGCACTGGAGCACGCCGAGAAGGCCGTCGAGGTCGACCCGCGGTTCGCCGAGGCGTGGTACAATCGCGGGTTTTTCATGGTCGAGCGGGGGCTGTCGGAGGAGGCGGTCAACGCGTTCGACAACGCGATCCGGCTGGGGTTCCAGAACGCCGACGTGTTGGAGGAGAAGGCGCGCGCACTCGAAGAACTGGGTGACGACGAGGAGGCGGAGGCGGTCGCCGAGCGGGCCGAGGAGATGCGCGAGCAGGCGGAACGGGAGATGGTCGAGGAGTACGGAGACGGGTAGATGTCGGTCGTCGTCACGGTCCGGGAGACGGCCGAGGGAACACTCGTCGCGGCCGCCGACACGGACTGTCTGGGGGAGACGTACGAGGACGGCGCCGTCTCGCTCACCGTCGAGGAGTCGTTCTACGACGGTGAGGGTGCCGAGGAGCTGTCGCCGGCCGCCGCCGTCGACCGGATTCGGGAGGGTGACACCGCGAACCTCGTCGGCGAGACGTGTGTCGAGGCCGCAGTCGAGGCCGGGCTCGTCGACGAGGAGACGGTGTTGGCAGTCGACGGGACACACCACGCACAGATCGTCTGGCTGTAGTCCGACGCGCTGGGGGTGAGAACACGCCGGCCACACAGACGCCGTCTGGCGGTGGCGCGGGCGTGCGTTGTCCGCGAGCGGGACCGCGACAGACACGTCCACAGAGCCGACACCGGAGTCGGACGGTGGGGTCGTCAGTGAGGCGACTGACAACGTGGCGGAGCCGGTCGCCAACGGCGAGTCGCCGGAGTGTCCCGACTGCGGGAGCGTGACGCTGTACTACTCCGAGGGCTGCAAAACGTGCGAGAACTACAGCCGAAGCGAGTGTTGAGCGGCCGAAACGTGCGTTGAGGCGGCGCGGTCGACGACTCTTTTCTTGTACGGTGTGAACAACGGTCGTGATTCGTGTCGCGACCAGCGAGAGAGAACGCGAAGCGGCCTTCGCGGTTCGGGAGGCCGTCTTCGTCGACGAACAGGGGATCGACCGGGGGTTGGACTTCGACGGGCGAGACGAGACGGCGACCCACCTGATCGCGGTCGCGGACGGGCCGCCGGCAGACGACCGGCTCGTGACGACTGACGACGGGGTGGTGGTCGGGACGACCAGAGTCCGCGAGCCGGAGCCAGGGCGGGCCCGCGGAGAGCGACTAGCCGTGGCAGCGCCGTACCGCGGCGACGGCTACGGGAGCGCGCTCACGGAGCGACTCGTGTCACTGGCCGCCGAGTGGGGGTGTGAGCGGCTGGTCGTCCACGCACAGGCGAGCAACGTCGCCTTCTGTCGGGCCCACGGGTTCGAGGCCGTCGGCGAGCCGTTCGAGGAAGCGGGCATCCGGCACCGGGAGATGCACCACGACCTCCGGTCGGAGGGATCGACAGAGGAAAGTTCCGGCCGCGAGTAACGTCGGTAATGAGCGATCTCGACGCCGACGTACAGACGGCAGACGAGTACGGGGGGGAGGGGCCGCCGGTCGCAGAGAAGCCGTACAAGATCATCTTCGAGGCCAACGCCTGTTTCGGCGCCGGCAAGTGCGCCGAGGTGAGTGACACCTGGGAGATGTCGATCACGACCGGGATGGCGAAACCAGACACCTACTACATCACAGAGGAGGATCTCGACCACAACGTCGAGGCCGCCGAGGTGTGTCCCGCAAAGAAGGGCGACGGCTGTATCCACATCGTCGACCGCCGCACGGACGAGGAGATCGCGCCCGACCCACACGGCGACGGGACGCTGAGTGTCGACTGGTAGTCCCTGTGGTTTGTGCGACCGTTCTCACCACCAGTCAGTTGGGTAGGGAGTGTTGTCAGTCGTAGATAGTGTCACGCGTGTCAACTGCCAACACTCTGAGTTCGTTTTCCTCTCGGAGCCAGTCGACGATTGCCCGGCGTTTGCCGATTCGCAGTGAGTACTCCTCGCGGCCGCGCAGCGGTTTTAATTGACGTTCAGGGTTCGTTCCAGCATCGTCCAGTTTCGACCGGACGCGCGACTCGACATCGTTCGGAAGGTTGCTGAGCTGTTGCTCTACATCCGGGTGTAACAACACAGTCGTCATTGATCGTCACAGTTCTCGCCATTCGTCGGCGCTCGTTCGCCCGTCGACAACAGCCTCGGTCTCGGTGTCGAGTTCGGGCGCGACCTCCGCCCACCAGCCGACGGCACGAGCACCCAGCGTTTTTCGAGCGACGAGCCCGGCGTCGGCCATCGTCTGGAGACGGCGGCGGACCCCTTCTGTCGTCAACTGGATGTCGAACTGTTGGAGCCCTGTGGCGACTTCCGAGACAGTCAACACCGGATCGTCCTCGTAGTCGAACACTTTGAGAATCTCCTGATCCGAGACAGTCTCGTCGAAACGGCCAGCCTCGTCGCGTCCTTGGCTCATGTAGGAGCCAACGAGCCGGGTAGTCATAACCGTTTGGCTCGTGCAAACCGGACCGGACAGCCATCGCGAGCAGAGAGCACTGTTAGTCGCGGTAGGTGTAGAGGCAAATTTGCATCTGAGTCAGACCACCCTACTCCCGTTCAATTTCTTTCCCTGCGGTACACTACGATTCAGACGCGAGCGAGGGCCGCAGGCCCGAGCGAGCGCCCGCTCACGGGTCGTTCCTCCCCGTTCGCGTTGAGGCTCTCCCATCGGTCGAGCCTCGCAGTTTTTGATCGAGCTTTTTTCCTTGGGTGCGCGCAGAGCGCGCACCCAAGGAGTGAAAAAGGTCGTGGTAGGAGGGATTTGAACCACGGTCACTCCGCTACGCTCCGTTCCCTGGTTCAAATCCTCCCGTCTCGTCGCTCCTCACTTTGTTCGTCGCGACTGCGAGGGGAGGGATTTGAACCCACGGACCCCTACGGGAGCGGATCTTAAGTCCGCCGCTTTTGGCCAAACTCAGCCACCCTCGCGCGTCCCTTACTGAGACGGGTGAGGATTTGGTCGTTACGGTCGCCGCGAGCCGCAGGCTTTTGTTCAGCCGCGCCCCCACCGGGAGGTATGAAGTCGACTGAGGGGACGGCAGCGGCGAAGCGCGCGGCGGGTGAACGCGCCGCCGCGGCGGTCGTGGACGGGGACACAGTCGGGTTGGGTACCGGTAGCACCGCCGCGGCGGCGATCCGGGCGCTGGGCGAGCGCGTCGCCGCCGGGCTCGACGTGACCGCCGTCACCACCTCACACCAGTCGCGAGCCGTCGCACGCGAGGCTGGGGTGCCGTTGACCGACCTCGCGGACACCGCTCGACTCAACGTAGCGATTGACGGTGCCGACGAGGTCGCGCTCAGCGGTGCCGTCAGCGGGTCGGGCGGCCTCGCTCTCGACGGTGACGAGACGCTCGCGGCGTCGCCGCCACTCATCAAAGGCGGCGGCGCGGCACACACCCGCGAGAAGATCGTCGCTGGGGCGGCCGACCGCTACCTCGTCGTCGTCGATGACACCAAACTCGTCGAGACGCTCTCACACCCGGTTCCGGTCGCGGTGGTGCCGACCGCGGCGGCGACCGTCGAGCGTCATCTCCAGGCGGCCGGTGGAACGCCGGAACCCCGGGACGCGGCACGGAAGGACGGCCCGGTCGTCACGGACGACGGCAACCTCGTGGTCGACTGTGCGTTCGGCGACGTGTCGGAGCCGGCGACGCTGGCGGCAGAGCTGTCGGCGGTGCCGGGTGTCGTCGAACACGGACTGTTCGTCGACACCACCGACGCCGTCGTCGTCGGTCGTGACGGCGACGCCACTCTCCTGTCGGTGGAATAACGGGAAGAGCCCCCAGTTTACAGATCGCGCGGTTGGACCGTCTTCCGGTCGTTGGCCTCTGCGCGGCGTGCCGCGTCGTCGAGGACCTCCGCGACTTCGTCGTCGAGTGCGTCGTAGAAGTCCGACGCGACGTTCTTGTCGTCCAGGTACTCCTTGACGGCTGCCTTGATAATGTGGTCCGCCATGCACACGGCGCTACCAGTCGGCCACTTATAAACGTTCTCAAATTCCGCCGGGAAGACGGACTCACACGGTCGTTCTGCGCAGTTCCGGGTGAGCGTGGCAGCGGTCGGTGAACCGACGGGTACGTGTCCCCGCGGCACCGAGAGCGCGTATGCGCGAGACGCTGACGGCGGTCGCGGCCGGAGAGCTCACCCCCGCCGAGGCGGAGGCACAGCTCAGAGGGTACACGACGATCACCGACGGCGACCGGGGCGCACGGTTCGACACCGCACGAGAGGGGCGCCGCGGGGTGCCGGAGGGGATTCTGGCGGAGGGGAAGACCACCGCCGAGGTCGCTGCAGTGACGGAGCGAGCAGTCGAGACGACCGGACGGGCCGTGGTCACCAGAGTCGGCGACGAGGCGGCCGCTCGGGTCGCGACGACCGTCCGGGAGCGACACCCCGAGGCGACGGTCGAACGGGACGAACGCGCCCGGACGCTCGTGGTTCACGCGCCGGACTTCGCGTTGCCGTCCGTCGACGGGACGGTCGCGGTCGTCGCGGCCGGGTTGGCGGACGCCCACGCGGCCGGCGAGGCGGCGGTGATCGCCCGCGAGGCCGGGCCGACGGTCAAGCGCTACGACGACGTGGGTGTCGCGAATCTCGACCGGGCGTTGGACGTGGTGCCGGCACTGCGCGAGGCGGACGCGGTCGTCGTCGCGGCCGGGCGGGAAGGGGCGCTCCCGACGGTGATCGCCGGCCGGCTCGACACGCCCGTGATCGGGCTCCCGGTGTCGTCGGGGTACGGCGCCGGCGGCGACGGGCAGGCCGCGTTGCTCGGCCTGCTCCAGTCGTGTACCGTGTTGTCGGTGGTGAACGTCAACGCCGGCTTCGTCGCCGGGACACAGGCGGCGTTGATCGCACGACAGTGACCCCGACGAGGCCGTACCCACCGGTCCGTGGCGAGGGTATTTGTGTTGTCGTCACGTACCACGAAATACGGCAAACGCCAGCCGACCATGCCACGCTGTGACCACTGTGGATCGCACGTGTCCGACCGCTTCGCGCGCGTCTTCAGCGACGAGCGGGGGCGACTACACGCCTGCCCCTCCTGTTCCGCCAACGCAGGAATCGCCGAAGCCGCACGGGCACGGAGCCGCCACGAGTGAACGGAATCGACCGGATCGACGCCACCCCGTCGGAGTGTGTCGTCGCCACCCTGCCGGAGTGTGTCGTCACCCAGCACCGCCCCGTCGAGGGGTTCTCGGCGCACGACAGCCACGAGTGAGCCGTGAGTCATCACTACGTCTACCTGTTGTTGTGTGCCGACGACAGCCTCTACGCCGGCTACACGACCAATCCCGCTCGTCGTGTCGCGGAACACGACGCCGGCGAGGGGGCGAAGTACACCCGCGGTCGGACGCCCGTCGAGTTGGTCCACGTCGAGCGGCACGACTCTCGGGGGGCCGCACTCTCACGGGAACACGAGGTGAAGTCGTTGTCGCGAGCCGAGAAGAAACGACTCGTCGAGGGGGAGATGGGGCTTGACCCCGACCAGTTCCGGCCGGCCGGCGGACAGTGAGACGGCCGGCGAGACGTGGGCTGAACGAGGGTGTTTTCTCCCGGCGGCGACAACTGGAACGCGTGCAACTCGGGATTCTCGACATGATCGGGACGGTCGGGATGCTCATCTTCGCGCTCCCCGTCGCCGGCTATGGGATCGAGCGCGCGGTCGGTGGTGATCTCCTGTTCGGCGCCGGGTTCGTCCTCCTCGCGGCGCTGATGGTGGTGCTCCCACAGAAGCTCACCACACCCGGCGACATCCCCGCCGCAGTCGCCGAACGGACCGTCGGCGGGATCGTCTCCGTCGACGACGACGAGACGGAGTGACTCGCCCGGGGGTCGGTGACGGCGAGGATTCAGCGGAACAACCGGTAAGAGGTGCGGCCGACGGCGATCTCCTTGTTCTCGCCGTCCGGCGCGACACTCGTCACGAGTGTGTCCGTGAACCCCATCGAGTCGCCGGCGCGCAACACCTCCGCTTCCACCCGGAGGTCGGCCGTCGCCGGCCGGAGGTAGGTGACGTTGAGATCAGTCGTCGCCAACGACCCGGTCGTGGGGTCGTCGAACGTCGACCGCAACGCGAACCCCGAGGCGGTGTCGACCAACGACGCCGCGATCCCGCCGTGGATCGACCCCACCGGGGAGCCGGGGTTGACCAGCTTCTCGTCGTACGGCACCGACAGGACGACCCGGCCGCGTTCTAACTCCGTCACCGCCAGGTTCAGCCACGAGAGGAACCCGTGTGAGTCGATGAACGCCGACAGCAACTCCGTGTGTTCCTCGTCCAACGGCGTCGACTCCGTCATACTCCGAGGGAACGGTGCCGGCGTCTTGACCCGTTCGGTCGTTGCCGCTGGCTGGGGTCGGGTGGTCGCGACTGCCGGGAGGGGCGGAGGCGACGGCAGACAGGCTCAGTCGTCGGTCGCGTCCACGGCGTCGTCGCCCGCTCGGTCGGTCGCGTCCACAGGGTCGTCGCCCGCTCGGTCGGTCACGTCGACCTCGGTCCGTGAGCCGTCGGTCGGGGTCTGTGCGTCCTCGACGTCGATCGGGACGCCAGTGTCCTGATCACCGAACCCGGCGGACAACACGCGGGTCAGCGCCTCCTCGACGCGTTCGTCCGTCTCGGTGATGTCGTCCGGGTCGACCTCGATGACGAACCCGGTCGTGATGTTCGGTGCGGTCGGGAGAAACACCGTCTCTCTGCCGTCGGTTGTCTGTTTCCCGGTTTTGAACGCGGTCATCCGCATCCCCGGCCACGGCTCGATTTTCACCGGGGTCTGGAGCTCGTCGGTGCCCGTGAGCGCGGTCTCGACGGCCAGTTTCGACGCGTTGTACAACACCCGCAACACCGGGACCCGGTTGATCGTGTCGTCGATCACACCCTCCAACACCCGGCCGGCGGTCGTCCGCATCAGGTAGCCCGCAGAGAAGACGAGCAACACGAACACAACGAGTGCGATGGCAACCTGTGCTAGCTCCACCGGCACCCACGGCGCGCCCGGGATCATCTCGCTCTCGATGGCCGGGACACCGATGCTGGAGAGCCGGGCGTACACCCAACTGACGACGAAGACGATCACCAGAACGGGGATAATCACGACCAGACCGCTGGCGAAGTCACGCTTCCAGGTTGTCATCTGCGCTACCAGAACGTTTCACCCCGAGGGTATTCAGTACTTTCACATCGTCCGGTGAGGAACAGTCGGCGTCGCGGAGTGACGCCGGCGGTGTGTGACGCCCCCGACCGGTCGCGGGCCACTCGGCAGTCCCACACCGCCGGCGGGCTACACGCCCAACACCGCACGGGCGGCAAACGTCAGGTTCTCCTTGCGTTCCCGCACCCGCCGGTAGAAGTACGAGACCCACTTGTCACCGTACGGGGCGTACTGCCACACCTCGTGTCCCTCGGCCGCGAGCCGGCGTTGTGCGTCCTCTCGGACACCCATCAGCATCTGTACCTCGAACTCGGCGCCGTGGCGCGCCTGAAGCTCCTCGGCGTACGCGATCATCTCCGGGTCGTGGCTCCCGACGCCGATCCCGTCGTCGCGGTGTTCGAACAAGTACGCCAGATCCTCCCGGTAGGCCTCGTCGACCGCCGGCTTCTCGGTGTAGGCGATCTCTTCGTCTTCCTCGTAGGCGCCTTTCACGAGCCGGATCTTCCCCGGAACGTCGACGAGTCGCTCTAAGTCGTCGCGAGTCCGCCGGAGGTTCGCCTGGACACACAAGCCCACACCGCCGCCGTGTTCGGTCGCGAGCGTCTCGAACGCGTCCAGCGTCGTGTCCGTCGTCGTTGCGTCCTCCATGTCACACCAGACGAACACGTCGTGGTCGGCACCCGCCTCCACGACCCGGCGGAAGTTCTCCTCGAACACCTCGGGACCAGCATCGATCCCCAACTGTGAGGGTTTCACCGACACACAGCCGTCAAGCTCACTGGCACCCAAGTCGGCGATCAGCCGCTCGTAGGCCGCCGCGTCCGCGTCTGCCGGTGCCCGTTCGTGGTAGTGTTCGCCCAGGAGGTTGAGGATCACCGCGACCCCGTCCTTGTTGGCGCGCCGCGTGTGTTCGAACGCCGTCGCCGGGTCCTCGCCGGCGACGAAGTTGCTGGCGACTGGTGGAAGCACGTCTCAGCGTACCGGTGCGTCGGGCTTGAGTGTTCCTCCTCCGAACGAAAAATCTGTACCGAGAGGCGAGTGAACGGCGGTCGACACGTCACCCCGGCGTCGGGCGGGCTTAGGGGCTAATTCCGCCCATCCCGTTCTCCAGGCTACCGGGATCGTCACCGTCCTCGCCACAGTCCGGGCAGACGAACCCGCGCCCGTCTTCGCGTTGGACCACCCGGACAGCCTCCGTCTCACAGGCCGGACAGACGCGGGAGACGAACAGTTCGTCACCGTCACGGGGAGCACCCACCGCGAGCAGTTCCGCCTCCTCGTCGCCGTCGTTGACCGCGAGCTGGAACTCACCGCGGGCGAACCGAACGGCGTCGCCCGCCGGGAGGGTGACACTGTCGCCGTCGGCGACGGGCGTGTGGAACGTCAGGGTGCCTTCCGTCACGAGGAACACCGCCTCCCGGTCGACGTACCCCTCGGGCGTCGGCGAGAGCTGCTCACCCGGTCCGAGTCGGCAGTGATCAACCGCCACGTCCGTCGCCGCCAGCGGCCACGTCAGCGGTCGGCGGTCGGCGTCCGTCCGCGTCGCCGTCTGGTCGCAGTCGTCGACTGTGCGGTGTTGCACGGGTTAAGGGCCGATCCCGACCATTCCGTTTTCCAGGGTGTCGATGTCGTCTCCTTCCTCGCCGCAGTCCGGGCAGACGAAGCTGACAGTGCCGTCGTCGTTCGGGACCGCTCGGACGGCCTCGGCGGCACACTCCGGGCACACTCGCGGGAGGAGTACCTCCTCGCTGTCGCGCGGGCCGCCCAACGCGACGATCTCGGCCTCCTCGTCGCCGTCGTTGACGCCGGTCTGGAACTCCTCGCGGCCGAACCGGATCACCTCGCCCGCGGTGACGGTGACGGTGTTCCCCTCTGCCTCGTCCGTGTAGAACGTCACCGCTCCCTCGGTCACGACGAACAGTTCCTCCTGGTCGGCGTGTGCGTGGAGCCCAGCAGAGAGCCGGTCGTCGGGCGCGAGCCGGTAGTGGTTGATCGCGACATCTGTCGTCCCCAGGGCCTCCGTCAGCACCCGTCGGTCGGCGTCCGTCCGTGTCGGTGCCTGATCGAGATCGTCGGTCGTAACGCGTTGCACGGATCGGTGTTGGACCGCCCGGTTGAAGTAATTTCAGGCTGTGTTTCACTCGGTTATCGTGATCATGGTATGCAATCACACTCTAGCAGTCGAGTGAGCGTGTCCGCGAGGACGGTCGTCGCGGTCTCCACGTCCGTCCACGCGACGTGTTCGTCAGGGAAGTGGGCCGCCTCAATGGTCCCGGGTCCGAACAGGACGGTCGGAATCCCCGCCTCGACGTAGTGTCTGGAGTCTGCGCCGTACGTCGCTCCCGTCGGCTCCACGGGTCCGGCGTCGGCGGCCGCCACGGCCGCCTGGAGCGTCTCCACGACGGCCGCGTCCTGTGGTGTCACGGCCGGTTCGAACTGGACGGAGAACCGTTCGAGCGTCGGCGGCTCGATCGACCAGTCGTCGGCGGCCGCCAGGATCTCCAGCCGGTCACGGAACGCCGCCTCCACCTCCGTGACCGTCTCGCCGGGCGCGACGCCGAGCCGGAACTCCGCGGTCAGCTCGGCGGGGACGCTGGAGGCCCACGAGCCGGCCTCGACGGTGCCGGCGACGACCGGCCACGGCGTCTCGAACCGCTCGTACAACGGGTGGGTGACGCGCTCGGCGCGTTCCTGTTCTAGCTCGCGGAACGCCGCCCGGACGCGTTCGAACTGCGGGAGCACCGACTCCCCCCGCCACCGGGTCGCGGCGTGGGCCGACCGCCCCTGGAGGCCGAGCCGCACCATCACCGACCCCTCGGTGGCCGTCACCGGCCTGAGATCCGTCGGCTCCGCGACGATTGCACAGTCGCGTTCGAACGGGTACGGGTTCGACAACGCCGCGGTCGCCGCCCCGCTCCCGCCGGCCTCCTCGTCGACGACGGACTCGACGACCACCCGCCCGTCGACTGTGTCGCCCGCTTGCTCCCGGAGTTCCTCGACGGCGAACAGACACGCCGACAGCCCGCTTTTCATATCCGCGGCGCCGCGTGCGGTGAGGGTCTCGCCGGCCGCGTCCCACGTTGGCTCGAAGGGGTCGCTGGACCACGACGCGCGCTCGACGGGCACCACGTCACAGTGGCCGTTCAACACCACTGTCGGCCCCGCCTCGGGGTCACCGAACGTCGCGACGCCGGCGACGTTCGGCCGTTCTGTGGCGTCGATCTCCGTGGGGTCGTCCGGAAACGACCCGTGGTCGGCGAGCAGTTCGGGGTCGTTCTCCCAGGTGTACGTCTCGAATCCGCGGTCTGTGAGTCGCTCGCGGAACCACTCCTGTACTGCTCGCTCGTTCCCCGTGACGGAGTCGAACCGGAGGAACGACTCGACGAACTCGCGTCGCGTGGTGGCTGTCACGGGTGTGGTTTCGTGTGGTCGGTAGTAAGTTGTCGGTGATGAGCGTGTCGCGGGGTCGAGACACCTGAGTGACAAAAGGGGTATATCCGAAGAAGCCCACAGTAGTGACACGAGATGTCGACTCCCCCGTCAGACGACGAGCCGTTCGCAGGCGAGCGAGCGCTGCGAGCGGACGTGCACGCGGCAATCGAGCGTGCGCTCCGTCGAACGCTGGAGAGTCGTGATCGCGACATCACCAGAGTCGAAGAAGAGAAGTTGGCGTTCCTACTGATCGACGAGTTCGACCTGAATCTGACCTACAGTTGGTACATCGCTGGGACAAAGACAGCAGTGGGGAACGACACGATCAGTACGGGTCCGACTGGTCCGACGGGGCCGTCGCTCACAGACGACGAGCAACGAGTCGACTTCGGTGGGGTCAGCGCACAGGTTGACGACGACCGTGTGCAGAGGTTCACGGACTACCTCGCCGCCGAGACGTTGTTCGACGACTACGAACTGCGGGACGTGTGGTACACCCAACGTCACGAGTTCCTCCACGACTTCTACGACGAGTTCGCTCCCGAGGCGTACGAAGAGGCCTACTTGGCGTCGACGGAGATTCGTCGGCAACTCGCTGATCTCGACGAAGATAGGGGTCGACAAGCCGGAAACGCCTCACTCTCACAGTTCGGCGTCGACGAACAGCCGTTGCTGTCGTCGAGCGACGAAGAAGCGTTCAGACACACCGTCTCGGAGCTCCACTTTGCGCTCGCTCGGAACGAGGATCTCTCGGAGACGACAGAGTCGGTCACCGTCGGTACGGATCTGATCGAGCGCACGCTCGACCGACTCACGCGGGTACAACCGTCGACAGACGAGCAGTGGGAGCTGATCGAAGAACTACTAGAGTTCTTCTTCTACACGGTTTGGCGGCTCCCGGCGCTCGTGATGTCGATACAAACCGCACAGGGGCCAAACGCTGGGGAACTCCAGGGACAACACGGGCAGAAGCTCAACGGATTCGAAGACAAGATGCAACGCAAGCACGACAATCTCCGTGAGCGACTCGCCGACGCCGACCTGTTGCCCACACTCGAAGAAGACAGGAGTTCAGATATCAATCTAACTTACAAAATCTCTTTGTCTGACGGGTGACTGCTAGCGGTGAATGCCGGATGTCAACTTCGACACGTCCGTGCTTGTTGATTACCTCCGTCTTCGACTGGATGACATCCTCGGTGTCGATAGACTCGGCGGTGACGTACGGAGTCCAGGGGAGACACGTCAGTTACTCACGGACGGAGATAACCGCCGTGTCGTCGGCGGGAAGGTAGACGGTGAATTCGGGGCACTGTGTGACCGTCATCAGGCGATATACGGCGATATGTTCGACTGGGTGGTGGAGAACCCAGACGAGCCACTCGTCGAGTACGATATCACGGCACGCGACGTGCGAGTGAGCCAGAACGACCGGGATTTTGTCCGGTTCGACGTGCAGGTCCAGTGGAATGACGACCCAGAAGAGAAGCAGGCATCTGACTTTCGTCGTCTGAATCAGGAGGTACAGAACATTGAGCGGGAACTGCGGCAGTTGTTAGATCGGGTCTATCCACAGTTCGACGACGAAGAGTTGGCCGGCGCGCTCGATAATCTCAGTGTAGATCTTGGACACGACACCGCCGTCGTCGTCGACGCGACCAAGATCGCAAAACGAGACGGGATCGACCTGTTAGTCTCGACTGACAGCGACACAGCGGACGAACAAGAGGCGTTGAACGGCTGTCTCGACGAGTGTGACCGGTCGGTCGAACTGACGATTGCGCGGCCTGACGAGATCTGAGCTACAGCTCCCGAACCGCACTCACCGCCTCGGACAACGGCGGCGCGTTGAACCACCCGTCGCCCGCAGGGTCACCGGCGGCGTAGGCGTCGGCACCGGCGGCGTACAGGTCCGCGACGCGGTCGACGACCGACGCGGGGAGCGCGGGCGGCTCGTGGTCACACAACGGCCGCCAGTCGGCGACAGCCTCGGCGTCGGCACGGGCTTTCGCGTCGGCGACGGCGTCGACCCACTCTGGGTGTTCCCGGCGGTAGAACTGCCGGACGACCTCCTTGGACACCTGTTGGCCGTCGTGTGCAAAGCGGTTCTCGTCGAACGTCCCAGCGACATCCGCGACGCCGACCTCGCCGTCGGCCCAGTAACACTCGATTTTCCCGTCCTGGTGGTCGAGCCCGGCGGCGGCGGCGCGTTCGGTCACGACCGCCTCGACCGTCCGCGCCAGTTCCGCGAGGCGGTCGACGCTCGCTCGGCCGGCCAGCCGGTCGGCGGCCGCGCGGTCGAGGTACCGGTCCCGTTCCTCGAATTTCGTCGAGAACTCCACCACCGGCTCCGGGAGATCGACCGGCTCGTCGGGCCACTCCGCGTGGTCGAGCCCGAGATCGGCAGGCTCGCGGCGGTCGCGCAGACTCGACCCGACGGGAACGGCGTTGCGGAACACCACCTCCAACGGGACGAGGTAGTTGTCGCCCGCGTCGTCGTGGAACGCGTCGTAGTCGTAGCCGTTCGGACCGTCCCCGGTGTACGGCAGCTCCGGCACCGCGACGAGTTCGATCGCCATCTCGTCGGGCGGGGCGGGCGCGTCCGACAACGACCGGACCGGGCCACCGTCGCGGGCGACACCGCGGTAGTGGGTCGGAACGTCCGCCGACTCCAGTAGTTCGAACGTCGCCGCGCCGGCGAGACACAACGCCGCTCCCTTCCCGGGAATCGCGTCGGGCATCTGTCCCCAGTCGAACACGGAGTAGGCGTCCGTGAACTCGAACCGTCCGCGGCCGACAGTCGTCTCCGTCGCCGGCTCCGCGACGGAGAACTGCTTGACGCTCGTCACACCGACCCCTGCGGTCGGGGGGTACCTGTAGCTTTCCACTCCCGCGAGACGGGAGACCGACGGCCGTGTCGGTCAGCCGTCGGCAACAGTTCGGGCGAGTCGGTCACGGGCGTCGTCGACGGCCGCGAGCGTTTCCGTCGCCGTCACCAGAATCGGGTTGGAGCTGTCGAGGTCGGCGTAGATGTAGTCGAACCAGTGTGGGTGGTCGGACGCGTGGGCGTGGACCTCGCGTTGGCGTTCGCGTGTCAGATCCGCCACCGCCGACTCGTGCCAGTCGAGTCGGTCGGCGGCGGCGACACAGTCGGGGACGGCGGCGTCGTCGGGAGGGGTGGCCGTCGCCGCCTCCGCCGCCGGCTCCAACACGTCCGTCGCCTCTCGGAGCCGGCGCTCCTCGGTGTCGAGTCGGGACAACACCGTCTCTCGGCGGTCGGCGGCCGCGTCGGCCGCCCGCAACAACGTGGCCTGGAGCGCCGGCGTCAGGGCAGCGCCGCCGGCGACGGTGGTCGCGACCGCGCCGGAGAACTCCGCCGCCATGCTCTCTGTCGCCGTCTCGTCGTACTCCGAGTCGTGGTGTGGCGTCGACAGTACCGTCTCCTCGTAGGCCGTCTGCACCGCCCGGAGTCCGTCGGCGGCGGCCGAGTCGCCGGGCGGTGGACCGGTCGCACCGGCGGCGCCTCGGGTCGCCGTTCGCGCTGGGGCGCCGGTCGTGGCCACCGACCTGCGGGTCGACGAGTCACCGGCGGGGACCGGACTCGTCTCCAGCCGGGCGACACGCCGGCGGAACTGTTCGAAGGCGTCGCGTTCCGCGACGGCACGACGCCGTTCCGTGGTGACCGCCTCGCGTGCGTCCCCGAGACGAACGAGTGTCACGCCGGTCACCACGAGAACGACCGCGAGGAGAATCGCGGCCGTGAGCAACAGCTCCGGACTGCCACACCCCGTCACGCGACAGACAGAGGAAGCGCCCGCTTCGAGGCTCTGGGCGGACATCCGACCGGCCGCACCGACGGGAGCGTTCGACCCCGGCATCGAACGAATGTGTGAACTAGTCACACATGACTGTTGCCCCTCGTTCTCTCCTCGTGAACTTCGGGTAGGGTCTCCAGACGACTACCGCTCGACAGGTGGAAGTGACACCGCAAGCGCCTGCTCGTCGTCTGCGTCGGACGCCAGAGGCGTCCGCGTACTATCTGCGTCGGACGCCAGAGGCGTCCGCGTACTATCTGCGTCGGACGCCGGGGGCATCCGCGTACTATCTGCGTCGGACGCCGGGGGCGTCCGCGTACTATCTGCGTCGGAGACGACGAGCGCTCGGCGACACCGTCGTGCGTACCGCTCGGCGCCGTCCGCGAACTGGTCGGCAAACGCCGGGACCGTCCACGGGTCGGGCGGCGCCGTCGCCGGCGCCCACGCGCCGGCGGCCGCCGCCAGCCACAGCCGGCAGACGAGTGTGGCCGTCAGCAACGTCGTCGCGCGCGCTGTCGGGTCGGCGACGGACGGCACTGTGGAGAGGTATGCGGCCGCAGTCGTCTCGTCGACCCGGTCACGCACCCACGACCGGATCGCCGCGGGCGACGGATCACCGACCGTCTCGCGGTACGTCTTCGCGAGTCGTGTCTCCTCGCTGGCTACGTCGTGGAACACGTCGCCGACGACCACCGTGTCTGCGCCGGCGTCAAGCACGCGCTCGGCCGCGGCGCGCGACCGGACACCGCCGCCGTACCACACCCGCGCCCACTGGGTCACGTCCGCGAGTTCCCCGAGCGTGGTCTCGGCGGCCTCGCCGCCGAACGTCCCGGAGTACTCCAGGTAGACGATCTCGCTACCCAGTCGGTGTTCGGCCGCCAACGCCCGTTCCCGGGCGGCCGTCGGGGTGAGCACGTCGTCGGCAGTGACCCCGGCTTCCCGGGCGGCGGCGCTGTCCGGGTTCTGGACGACGTACGCCTCCGACACCGCCTGTCGGACGAGCCACCCCGTCAGGAGATCGACGAGCCGTTCCCCGGCGGCGGTCCCCAACAGTCGGTTGGCGACCGCGTCCGGCAGAGCTTCCCGCACCACACCGGGCACCTGGTCGTCGTGGAGGCCGGCGACGCCGGCACCCAAGCGCCCGACGAGCGCCTCACTGTCCCCGTTCAACACCTCCGGGAGCGTCAGAAACGTCGCCGCCGAGCGTGTCTCCCGGGTGACGTGACTCGCCGCGCTGGGCTCGTGGAACGCCGGCACCGGCGCGACCGATATCGCCTCGAACGTCGCGTGCGTGTGCTCGACAGTCACGCCGCGCGAGCCGCCGACGGAGACGGCGTCCGTTGCCGCCAGATACGCCGGGAACAACGTTGGGAGCCGCTTGTCGGGTTCCGGGTCCACCTTCGTGACGTGTGTCCAGTCGGGCACTGGGTTCGTCGCGTCGCCGAACAGCTCCTGGAAGGCGACGTGGACGGCGTCGACGAGCGTGTACGACGAACGGAACACACGGCCACGAGACGGTGGGGGTACTTATCTCACCCGACCCACGGCGACCGCGTCGACGGGAAACCGGGGCGGCGAAACGGGACTGCGCGGAGAACGACAAGACTGAAACCCAGTGTCACAGAACGACACGCGAGACGGACCACCCGTCGACACGACCGATGACCGACGACACCACTCCGCGTTCGCTCACCCGACGACTCGCCGCGACCGCCGCCGGTGTCGACCGACTGCCGACCGCGCCGCGGGCACTCCTCGGCTACTACGCCGACACGGGGGATTTCGCCGCCGGCTCGTTGGCGCTTCGGCGCTACGTCGACCGGTTCCTCGACCGCGTCGTGCGGGAGGCGTTCGACCCAGTCGAGCGCGCTATCGCGGACGCGTTCGACGTGTCCCGCGAACGGGTCGGATTCGACTACGACACCAAGCTGACGCTCCCGGCGGAGTTGACGCTGAGTCACCTGTTCGGGCGGATTCGCCGCGAGACGACCACGCGACTCGACCCGTTGACCGGTGAGCTGGACGACGGGCCGTTGGGGCCGTTGGGACGGCTCCGCGGGCCGACCCCGACCGTGTCGACGCTGGCGGACGCACGCGACCGCCTCGCCCGGGTGCGCGAGGTGACCCGGTTGGTGGTCGTCGCGCTGATCGACGGGGACGTGCGCGACGCCATCAACGACGCGGAGTACGAGGACTTCGTCGTCGGGTTCCCGGTCGACGACGGCGACCGCGCCCAGATTGCCGAACTCACACAGTCCGTGCTCGCCGACCAGGTCGCGGAACTGTTCGAGGGGTTTCCCGACACCGTCCGTGACCACTACCGGGCGGCCGTCGACTACTCCGAGTCCCACCAGGACCGGGACCCGTACTTCCGGGGGCTGATGGCCGACGCACGGGCCGGTGACGCCGACGCGCTGGCGGCCGTCGAGTCGGAGTACAAGTTTGCCGACTTCGACGACCCGCCGGAGCTGTTCTCGGCGGACGAACGTGATCTCCCGTATCTCCGGACCCAGTACGGGCGCGTCGGCGTCATCTACCACGGGATGGTGGAGATGTACCGCGCCGCCGGCGTCGAAATCGAACCCGCTTTCGAACGGTCGATCGTCCTCGCCATCGTCGGCGCACAGATCTGGCTCGACGACGTAGACGACTACGCAGACGACGCCAGTGAGGGACAACTCACCCCCGTCACCGCCGAGTACCTGCTGGCCGACGACGACGAGACGGCCGTCCGGCGGGTGGTGGACGTGACCGAACAGTATCTCGGCGCGGCCAAGACGTACGCCGCCGCGACGGACTCCGGACTCGCCGGGATCGGTGCCGACTACATCAGACGCTCCGGATCGACCGCGCCACTCCCCGGGAGCGACGCAGTGTCAAACTGAGACCGACACCGAACTGAGACCGGTCACTCGCCGTCGGAGTACGGCCGACCGTCGCCGGGCGGGCGGCCGTTCTCGTCGGCGTCGACAGCCGGCGGCGGCCCCCCGCCGTCGTCGGTGTCGACTGGCGGTGGCCCGGCGTCGACACCGGCCGGCGGACCACCCTCCGGCACGGCGTCGAACTCCGGATCGAACAACTGCATCGCGGTGTGGATCGTGTTCCAGTCGTCCTCGGCGGCCGCCTCCCGGAGGCTCTTCGTCGGCGCCGCCAACAACTGCCCGACCAACGAGTCCGCCAGCGCGGCGACGGTCTCGCGTTGTTCGTCGGTCAGCCCGCCCTGCGCCTCCAGCTTCGTCACCGCCTCCTCCAACTCGCGGCGTTTGGTCCGCTCGGCGGCCTCGTACATCGCCGAGACGGCCTCGTCTGCGCGGTCGCGTTTGAACTGCTCCAACAACCGCCCCAGTTCGTCGTCGATCAACGACTCCACCTCACGCACCTCCGCGGCACGGCGTTCCCGCGCCTGTGCGGTCACCGCCTCTAAGTCGTCGATGTCGCGGAGTTCGACCGTCGTCTCGGCCGACGGCGCTACGTCCCGGGGCTGGGCGAGATCGACACACAACGCCACGTCGGCGTGCGCGAAGTCGGCGGCGTCAAGCACGTAGTCGTCCGCGTCCGTTGCGGTGACGACCACCTGCACACTCCCGAGCGTCCGGTCGACCGCCGACAACGGCACCGCCTCCGCGGGGGCGTCCACCTCGCGGGCGACGTGTTCGGCCGCCGACAGCGTCCGGTTGGCGACGAACACCCGCGCGGCGCCGGCGTCGGCCAACGCCCGCGCGGCGAGGGTGCCCATATCGCCGGCGCCGACGACCAACACCGGCTCGTCGGCGACACGCGCCTCCTCGACGGCCAACGCCACCGCAGCCGAGCCGATCGACACGGTCCCCTCGTTGATCGCTGTCTCCGTGCGAGCACGCTCGCCGACGTGGAGTGCCTTGGTCAAAATTGCGTCCAACGCCCCGTCGAGCCCACCGACCTCGCGGGCGACGGCGACCGCGTCCCGCACCTGCCCGATGATCTGGTCCTCGCCGAGCACGAGCGACTCCAACCCGCTGGTCACCCGCATCAGGTGCCGGATGCTTGCCTCGTGGTCGAGGCGGTCGACGACCCCCGTCGGCACCGGCGCGGCGAACCCCGTCAGGGCGTCGTCGAGCGCCGCCGCGTCCGGGCCGGCGACGTACGCCTCCGCACGATTACACGTCGAGAGCGCGAACGCCTCCTCGACACCCGGAGTGGCGAGCAACCCCTCGACGACCGTCTGTTCGTCCGGGCCGCCGGCGGCCTCGATCTGGTCGACCGTGGCGCTGTCGTGTGCGACGCTGACACCGGCGACGACGGTCGTCTCTCTCATTCTGTCACCTCCCGGACGATTCGGTCCGCCTCCCGGCGTGCCTTTGCGGGTTCCGTACCTAAATCCTTCCAAACTGTTTGGGATTCCAACACTTCCCGAACCGCCCGGCGGCGGCGTTCTGGGTCCGGTTCGTCGGCTTTCAGCTCCGTACGGATCTCGCCCAGAAGCTCCGCCATCGCGCCGGCGCCGTCGATCTCGTCGGCCAACTGCTGTCGGAGGTGTCGGGACAGAGCGGGTGCGGTGCCGCCGGTCGCCAACGCCGCAACCACCGGATCATCCCGGATCGTCGCCGGGACGACGACGCTGTCCGGGTCGCGGCTCCCGGATCGGTCGGCACGGTTGCACAGTGCGCCGTGGTCGCGGGCGGCCGCCGCCGCAGCGTCGTTGATCTCTGGGTCGTCCGTCGCCGCGACGACCAGTGCGGGGTCGACGCGTTCGACCCAGTCGGCCATGTCGGCGGGCGCCGGCGCGGCACGCACCAGACTCGCGTCCCCGAAGGCGCCGTCCGCGAACGCCGGGCTCACGACGACCGTCTCGGCCTCGCGGGCGAACGTCCGCGCTTTCCGGGCGCCGACGCTCCCCCCGCCGACGATCAACACACGCTCGCCGTCGAAGTCGTGGAGCAACGGGATCACGGTCAGTGCTGCGAGGTGGTGTCGGTCGACGCCGTGTGTGCGTCGGCGCGTTCGTCCAACCGGATGCCGGTCTTCTTCAGGATCTGTGTCGAGAACAACGTGTCCCAGTCGCCCTCGGTCACGTCCCAGTGGTCCGTCATCACCTCCCGGACCTGCCGGATGCGGCGTTGGCTCTCCGCCTCGTCGCGGCCGTGTGTCATCGCGAAGAAGTTGTACGGCCACACTCCCTCGTGGCGCGGCCGGTGGTAACAGTGGGTGACGAACCCCAGCTCGGCGACGGCCGGCCCGACCTCGGCGAGCCGGTCGTCGGGCACGTCCCAGACGGTCATCCCGTTTTCTGAGTAGCCCAACGCGTAGTGGTTGGGGATCACGCCGACCCGGCGCACCTTCCCCTCGCCGTCGAACCGTTTGATCGTCTCGACAACCCAGTCGGTTGGCTGGCCGACTGCGTCGGCCACGTCCGCGTACGGGGTCCGGCTGATCGGGAGTCCACCCTGTATCTCGACGACCAGGTCGCGTTCCCGCGGTGTCAGCGACCGCCGGTCGGTCGGCTCGACGGCCGGCCCGGCGTCCGAACAGTCAACGCCGCCGTCGGGCACCGGGCCGTCGAGGAGGAACTTCGCGCCGACGTGGAACTCCTCCTGTTTGGGCATGTTGTACGTCTCCTGGCCCGTCTCCGACTCGATCTCGGCGAGCACCTCGGGCACGCGGTCCTCGTCGGCGACCGACAACACGAACCAGACGTTCAGGTGTGGGTGTTCCCGTTCGTAGTTGTGGGCCACCTCGTGGTGGTCGTTGATCGTCTCGACGATCTCCTCGAACTGGTCGTCGGGGGCGTGGGTGGCGACCAACGTCGCCGTCCCGCCGATCTCCTCGGCGTTCACCAACGCGCCGAACCGGGAGAGCACACCCGACTCGTCGAGTTCGCGAACCGCAGTCAACAACTCGTCGGCAGTCGTCTCGACGCCGCGTTCGCGCAACGCCGCCGCCGCCGGCGCCCACGGCTCGGCGACGACCGGGAACCCCCCCTGGAAGGCGTTGACCACCGCCCGGTCAAGCGTCGAGAGACTCACGTCCGACTCCGCGGTGTCCATATCCGAACACGCGTCGTGACGGACATAAGCGTCGCGTTCTCCGCACGACTGGCCGCGGGCTGGCGGGTGGTCACACGTCACGCGGCCGGTCCCACCGTCCGACTTCGCGAGAACCGCGCCACTGTGGCGTGGCTACTCCAGTGCCGCCTCGATCTCGGGGTCGGGGACAGCCGTCACGTCCGGCCCCAACGCCGCCAGATCGGCGACGATCCCTTCCTGGTCGGCGTCTGCCTCGTAGTAGAACACCAGATCGAAGCTTCCGTCCCGGAGCAGGTGTTGACTCTCCCAGACGAACGACTCGTCGTCGACGGTCAGCCCTTGGAACTGGTTCGAAGAGAACGCCGTGTCGTTGTTGCCGGCGTGAATGAACGTCTCGCCGGCGTTGGCGTGGTCGGCGATCACCTCGTTGATCTCGACGACGAGTTCCTGCATCTCCAGATCCTCGTCGCCGGCGAGATCCGTGTGGACGATACAGCCGATCAGTTCCACCTCACCCGGCTCCAACAACGCCTTCGTCCGTCGGTAGAGATCGTGGTCGACGGCCGCCTGGTCGCTCATTAACCGTTGTTGCGGCGGCGCAGAGTTAGGGGTAGCGGTTCTCCAACGCCGTCGGAACGAGCAGTCGAACGGCCAGTGTCACCGTGTGACGACCGCCGTCAGTGGTCGGCCGCGCCGGAGAGCGTGATCGCGAGCCGCCGTCCGAGCACCCGCACCAGTCGGTCGCGTTCGATCACCGCGAACCCACCGACGACGGCCAAGAAGCCGCCAGCGGTCGGCGCCGTGATCGGTTGGCCGAGGAAGGCGGCCGCGACCCCAGCGGCCACAACCGGCTCGAAGTACGACACCAGCGTCGTCTCCGTCGCGCCCGCCGTCGCCAACAGCCGGAAGTACAACAGGTAGCCGAGCGCGCCGGCGACTAAGGCCACGTACGCGAACGCGATCACCGCCTCCGCCGGCACCGCAGACGGCGCCGGCACCACCTCACCCCGGAGCCGGGAGCCGGTCAGGAGGGCGGCGCTGCCGCCGACCATCGCCCACGCCTGGACGGCGACGGTGGGGAGTTCCGGCTCGAACGAACGCGTCCCGACGGCCCCGACCGCGAAGGAGACGGCGCCGACGAACACCAACCCCACGCCCAGTGTTGTCCCGCCGAGGTCGGTGGGGTCCGGCTGTGCGACCATGACGACACCGACCAGCCCGAGGACAAAGCCGACGGCGTCCGCGAGGTCAGTCGACTCGTCCAACAACAGGCCGGCCAACACCGCCGTCACGACCGGCGAGGTGGAGACGACGACACTCGCGACGCTTCCGGGGACGTACTGGGTGCCGACGAACAGGAACGCCTGGTAGCCGGCGATGGTGAACACTGCCGCTGCCGCCGCCGCGCCCAGATCGTCCCGGCTCCGCGGGAGGAGCCGCGACTCCGTCAAGACGGCGTACGGCACCACCACCGCTGCCGCGACGGCGTACCGCAGGCCGGCGAGCAACAACGGCGGCGCGTGTTCGACTGCCACCTCGATCCCGACGAAGCTCCCGCCCCACGCCAACGACAACACCGCGAACGGGAGGAGTACGCGCGCTTCCACGCTCGTCTGTGAGTCTCCGCTCATCTTCGAATCTAATTCGAATAACGGCCACAGATGTAAGCGATCTCTCCAAGCTGCAACCCTCCGAGCGGATCACCCAGAACCCGGAGAACGTCCAATCTGAGTGACCTGTTGCCGGGAGAGTTAGCATAGACTACAAGGATCGACTCCGTTCGCCGAGTCGTGGACGAACGAGATGTCGAGATCCTGAAGGCGATCTCAGATTTGGAGACGGGGAGTATCGAGCGCGTGAGCGAGGCGACCGGGATTCCGGTGTCGACGATCCACTACCGGCTCAACAACCTCCGGGAGGCGGGCGTGATCGAGAACGACCTGTACGATCTCGACCTCGACGAACTGGGGTTGGGTGTGACGGTCGTGTTGGAGGTGTTGACCAGCTACGACGACGGCCACGAGGCGATGGGCGAAGAGATCGCCGGCGTCGAGGGGGTGACAAAGGTGTTCTTCACGATGGGGGAGACGGACTTCGTCGTGCTCGCGCGGCTCCCCGACAGTGACGACGTCGAACGGCTGATCTCCGACTTCGAGGCGCTCGATCACGTCGACCGGACGAACTCCACGTTCGTCGTCGCCCGCGAACGGGACACGAGTCGACCCCTCCAGAGCTACTCGGAAGGCTCACTCGTCGAGGCGTTGGTCGAGGAGTAGCCGGCTCACTCGTCGGCGGGAGAAGACGGTGAGAGCCCGTACCGCCGGGTGTACGTCACGAGGCCAATGAGACCGAGTAAGAGACAGACGCCAGCGGCGACATCAGTCACGACACCCTCGTACGCGGCTGGGGTGTCGTTTGCCAGGTAGATTCCGACGAGTCCGAGAACTGCCGACAGCTTCCCCCAGAGCCACTGAACACGTCGGTTGTCGAGCAGGGGAGGGCCCACAACGCCGCATAGACAGTCGCCTCACTTTTCCGTTTCGGCCGATCTCTCGGTGCGTGTCTCGCCGGGAGAGCCGTCACTCACCCGGGGGAGCCACTCAGCGTTCGGGTGGTGCGGGCGGTGGCAGTCCGTGCCGTCGGACGGAGGTCACGAATCCGACGAGCCCGACGAAGAGACAGACGGCGCCGATAGCGCTGACCGTTCCGGTCACGTAAGGGGTCGGATTGTAGTTTGTCAGGCAGATCCCAGCGAACTGCAGCAGCAGCGATAGCTCTCCCCAGAGCCACCGAACGCGGCGACTGTCGACCCGGGTGGACGCCACAGATCACGTTGGACAGCCGGCTCACTTCGGTGCTTCGACCGAGTTCGGGAGACGTGACTCGTCGGTGAGTGGCACACTCGTGTGCTCTCACGAGCGACACCCTTTCGTCGCCGCCACCCCGTGGCTCGCAGGTGGAGTCGTCACACATTCCGGCGGAGTTTCCGGCGCCCAGCCACCGCGGGAACCAACAACAGGCACTGTGTGACATCCGGGACGCGTTCGCCGCCGGCAACGACGTCGTGCTCGTCCGGGCGCCCACCGGCAGCGGGAAGTCGTTGCTCGCTCGCGCCGTCGCGGGCGCGGCCCGCACCCCCGCGGAGGCGGAGCCGGCAGAGCCGACGGGCGCCTACTACACCACGCCACAGGTGTCACAACTCGACGACGTTGCCGACGACGACCTGTTGGACGACCTGCAGGTGATCCGCGGGAAGTCCAACTACACTTGTATCCTGCCGGGCGAGGAGACGACCCCGGTGAACCGCGCGCCGTGTGCCCGCGAGCAGGGGTACGACTGTTCGGTGAAACACCGGTGTCCGTACTACTCGGCGCGGGCGGTCGCCGCCAACCGCGAGATCGCGGCGACGACGCTGGCGTACTTCATGCGAACGGCCGGCTCGGAGCTGTTCCGACAGCGCGACGTGGTGGTGATCGACGAGGCCCACGGCCTCGCCGAGTGGGCGGAGATGTACGCGACGATCAAACTGTCGCCCCGCACCCTCCCCGTCTGGGACGACCTACGCGTGCCGAACGTCCGGGACGCCGACGACACGCTCTCTCGGACGGTGCGGTTCGCGGAGTCGGTCGTCGGCGCCTGTGACCGCGCGTTAGAGGAGTTGCGGGCCCGACAGGAACTCTCCCCTCGCGAGGCGACCCGGCGGGACCGACTCACCGAGCGGAAGTCCGAACTCGCGTGGTTCGTCCGCGACGCCCGCGACCCGGAGTCGCCGACCACCTGGGTCGTCGACCAACCGGACGGCGCCGGCGGCACGGTCTCGGTGGTGCCGTTGGAGCCGGCGCGGTATCTCCGCCACACGGTGTGGGACCGCGGCCAGAAGTTCGCGTTGCTGTCGGCGACGATCCTCGACAAACGGTCGTTCTGTCGCGGGGTCGGGTTGGACCCCGCAGACGTCGCGCTGGTCGAGGTAGGCCACACGTTCCCCGTCGAGAACCGGCCGTTGTTCGACACCACCCGCGGGAAGATGACCTACGACCACCGCGATCAGACGACGCCGGCGGTCGCCCGGCTCTGTGTCCGGCTGATGGCGGCCCACCCCGACGAGAAGGGGTTGATCCACGCCCACTCCTACGACATCGCCCGCCGGCTGGCCGACCGGTTCGGCGACGCCGGCGTCGGCCCGCGCGTCCGCACCCACGGCCGGCAGGACCGCGACGAACAGTTACAGCGGTGGCTCGCGACAGACGACCCGGAGGTGTTCGTCTCCGTCAAGATGGAGGAGGCGCTCGATCTGGCCGGGGCGTTGTGCCGCTGGCAGGTGTTGTGTAAGGCGCCGTACGCCAACACGAACGACTCCCGGGTCGCCCGTCGACTGGCAGACGACCAGTGGGGGTGGTACTACCGCACGGCACTCCGAACGGTCATCCAAGCCTGCGGGCGGGTGGTGCGGTCGCCGGACGACTACGGCGCGACGTATCTCGCGGACGCCTCGTTGCTGGAGCTGTTCGACCGCGCGGCCAGCGACGTGCCGCCGTGGTTCCAAGAGCAGATCGACCGCATCTCGACGCCGTCGCTGCCGGCGTTCGATCCCGAGGCCGCACTCGCCGGCCACCCCGCGCCGCCGGCACCTGGCCGGTCACCCCGCGGCGGGGTCGGCGAGACGGGTGAGCGGGCGGGCGGCAGTGGATCGGGAGGTAGTGGGTCGGACGGCAACGGCGGTGGTCGCAGTGGGTCGTCTCGTGCGTCGTCTGACGGGTCGTCGGACGAGTCGACAGCCGGTGGGGATGGAGTCGGCGGAGACGACCACGACGATCACCCGTTGTCGGACGTGTGGGGCTGACGCGGCCCGCTGCAGCCGTGATACGGCCGACGGGTGTACGGTTCACTCCCGCTCGACATCGTCAAGAATCATTCGTTGGAACGCGAGGAGAACACGTTTCATCCCGTCGTCGTCGAGCCGGGTGTGTCGGTCGGCAACGTCCTCGCTTCCGACGTTGAACGTTCCCCACGGCGTGACGACGGAGTCGTGTTTCAGCGGAGGAGAACCGTCTTCCGTCTGGTCTCTCGGTACGGTGACGGTCCAGTCGTGTGCAGCGTACTCGCCGGTCTCGTCTTTTGTGATCGTGACCAACGAGTAGATTCGACCGACGTTCGGGTGGCTCGGAGTTTTCATCCCGTCGACGACGACTGCCGACCGAGTTCCGGACGACTGGTACGGGTCGTAGCTGAGGTTGACTACGTCTCGTTGTCGAAGTGCGACCACGTCGGGCGTGGTAGCTATCTAGTCAAAAGGTTTGTTTTGTCGAAGGGAGAAATGTTACAGCTACGATATTTCTTCGCTGATGTCGGTCAGTTCGGTGTCTACATCCGCGTCCGAGAGAGAGTCGCTCTCACCCTCCGAGAGTGTCGTCTCGTCGGCAGCGGCCGTCTTCTGGGCCATCTCCTGTTGGTGGGCACTACCGAGCGTGCGTTGGACGGCGGCGGCAGTCGTGTCGTCTCGCGGGAGGTAGTAGTGCCCGTTGGCGGTGGCCGCCGCCCCCATCTCCGCGAGACGACGGCAGACGGTCGGGGCGTTGTCTGCCGGGATCGACGTGCGGTCGGCGATCTCGGTCGGCGTGAACGCGGTGTCGGGATTGCCGGCGAGAACACGCAATGCGGCCGCTTTCTGTGTTCCCGGAGTGATCGAGAACCCCGCTTCGGCTTGTGCCTCCAGTGCGGCGACTTCCATGGGCATCGGTTATCTGTGTTTCTCTTTGTTGTCGACTGTTGTTAACCGTTGTTGTGGTGCCGGGTGGCGTCTGGACGAGCGAGACAACGATTTCGTCACGGATCGTGGACAACGCCGCGCGGTCGATCACACCGCGGAGCGTGTGCGTCTCCGTGTGTTTCGGAGACGCAGCCACCACTCAGATGGGGATACCGTCTGGAGCGTCGACACCGGGACGGTCGGCGTCGACGAACGACTCGGCCACGAGCGCCCGATTCGTCTGGTCGATTGTCAACGCGTCCGGCGACTCGACGCCGAACCCCGCGGTAGTCGGCCAACTGGTCACGCATCCCTCGACCCGCTCGGCGAGTTCCTCCGTCGAGACGCGGTCGGGGATGTCCGCTGTCTCCCACTCCGCGCCGACCGCCTCGCTCACGCCTCGTCGACACTCTCCTCGGGCAACAGAAACACCTCGTCGTCGAACTTCACCGCCGGCACCGTCTCCCCCTCGCTCACGGCGTCGGGGTCGAAAAACGACGGCCGCGCCACACTCCGTGTCACGAACGTCTCGGGGTCGAGCACCTGCACCGCGTTCTCGTCTTCCACAGCCACGAGCGTCACCGGCTCGCCGTCGTCAGCGTGGCCCAGTCGGTCGGCCGCAGAGAGATCCGCGTCCGTCTGGAACCGGTCGCCGCTCCTGAGCCGGCGGCCGGTGACAGCGTCGCCGACCGTCTCGACGACCACCGGCCCCTCGCCGGACGTGGCGGTCAACCCCGCAGGCGTCGGGTCGATCACGTCACCCGGGCGGAACCGGGGGAGCCGGACGGAGTAGGTGACGCGGTACACCTCGTTGCCGTCGGCGTCTTCCGTGACGAGCGTCGCCGACTCCGAGACGCTCCCGCCGAGTGTCTGGATGATGCGGTCGGCGATCCGGCCGCCGAGTTTGTTCGTCGACAGCTTCATGTTCGGGCCGTCGTCCGTCCGGTCGACCTCGGTGAGAAAGGCGTCGCGGTCGCCGGCGTCCTCGCGTTCCGCGACCACCTCGCGGGCGACCTCGACGGCGCGGTCGCGTTCCTCACTCGCCGGCCGACGGTCGTGGGCACGCACTTGGACAGTCGCGGCGTAGGAGCCGCCGGCGATCCGGCCACACCGGCTACAGGTCTGGCGGGCGATCTTCACCGGCACGGTCGCCTCTGCTTCCACGCCCGACCCGCGGACGATCCCCGCGAACTGGCAGTGCATCCGGATCGTCGTCTCGTCCACCTGTTCGGGCTCGACACCCCAGGTCACCTCCCGGGCATCGAGGTGGACCCCCAACGCCTGTGTCACCTCCTCGACGGCCACGTCAGTGTAGTCTTCTGCGCCGAGATCCACCCACCGGTTGCCGCGGTGGACCGCGCCACACCGCGAACACACCCGGACCTCCACCCGGTCGGGGGCGTCGACCAGATCGAACGACGCGAAGTAACAGTCGTCACACAACAGTCGCGCCTCGTCGCGCGGCGCACCCGGCAACGGCTCCTCCCGCGGCGGGACCGGGTCGCCACACTCCGGACAGAACCCCCGGCGTTCCCGCGACTCACTCATACCAACACAGAGCGGGCAGAGCCTGTTAAGCGGACCGACCCGCCGCGCGGTCGGGGTCGGCCAGTCCCCGCTTGGCGTCGGAAGCGACCAGTCGACCCGCCGCGCGGTCGGCGTCGGCGTTGGTCAGTCGACCCGCTCGGCGAAGCCGAACCGTGCTTTCACGTCCGTGACGACGACTGAGACGGTCTCACCCGGTTCCGCGCCCGGGACGAACAGGGTGTAACCGTCGACGACGGCGATCCCGTCCCCCTCATCGCCGCGGTCGGTGACGGTCACCTCGCGGCGGTCACCCTCGACGACCGGGGCGTCCACGCGGTACTTGCCGATCAGATACCGCTCGGAGGACTCCTCGCGGGACGCTCTCGGGTCGAGCGACCGGACGTACTCGAAGCCGTCCTCCAGTTCCGCACGGAAGTCCGCCAGATCGCGGCCGTCGAACACTTTCACCACGAAATCGCCGCCGGGGGCGAGCACGGTCAGTGCCGTCTCGTGCGCCTGCCGGGCGAGGTGGATCGCACGGGCGTGATCCAGGTGGTACTCGCCGGTGACGTTCGGCGCCATGTCCGAGACGACCACGTCCGCTGGTCGGGCGGCGGGTCCGTTCGGCGCGTCGGGGACCCGGGTCGCGTCCCCGTCGGTCGTCCTCGTGGCGGCGGTGTCTGTGTCCGGCGTCTCCTCGTCACCGACAGCGTCGCTCGCGGGGAGTTCGCTGGCGGCACCCAGCCGAGAGCGTTGCCGGCGGTCGTTCGGCGCGGCGCCGGGCACCCCGAGTGCGGCACGCAGTCGGTCGCGGGTGCGTTCCTCGGTCATGTCCCCGCGGACGGTCTCGACGGCGGTGTGGTCGGGCAACGGCTCGATCTCCTGGCGGTCGACACCGACGACGAGCCCGGCGTCGCCGACCCGTTCGGCGGCGACCTGGAGCCAGCCACCCGGCGCCGCCCCCAGATCGACCACGGTGTCGCCGTGGTCCAACACGTCTTCGGCCTCGTCGATCTGTTGGAGCTTGTACGCCGAGCGGGCGCGGTACCCCTCTTGTTTGGCGCGGTTGTAGTACTCGTCGCGGTTCGACATTCTGGTCGTGGTAGTCGGTCTGGGGAGGTATGGTTGACGGTGTGACGGGGTCGTGGCGAATCGAGATCGGTGAGACGGAACCCGTGTATTTTTCACCCATCAGTCGATCACTGCAGGCTATGCCCTTCCCGTCCACCGACGAGTCGTCGAATGCCTACGGGTTCTCACGGATCAGCCTCGACGACGACGAGTACGAGGTGAAACAACCGGCGATCCGGAACAAGTACGTTGTTCGCGACAGCACCGGCACGGTCGTCCTGCGCGGGAAACAGAAGATGTTCAAGATGAAAGAGGAGTTCCCGTTCGTCACCGACGACGACGAGGAGGTGTTCACGGTGAAGGCCGGCGGGATCATGGACGTGGCGGGGAACTACGCGATCAGGGACGCAGAAACTGACGAGGAGGTGGTTGTTCTCGACGAGGATTTCTCGTTGTTCGTCGAGACGTGGACAGTTCGCGACCCGGAGAGCGGGGACACTCTGGCCACAATCGAATCGAAAAACAAAGTTCTCGAAGGGCTGCGAAGTGTTATTTCGGTTGCGAATCTCATTCCGAACAAGTACGAGATCTTCGACGCCGACGGTGCACACGTCGGGGACATCACCGGCCAGTTCTCGTTGCGAGACACCTACACGGTCACCATCGACAACGCGGGCAACGTGCCACGAGAGGCGGTCGTCGCTGCCGCGTGTGTGCTCGACGCACTCGAAAACCAGTGAGTTGGCCGCGTCTGACAGAGACGATGTAGCCGGAACACACCCCAGAGAGCGCCGACCGGTCACCCTTCGTCGACGGACTCTCGACCGATCCGCCGCCACTCGGCCTCCTCGATGCGGGCCACATCCTCCAACACGTCCGGGTGTTCCTCGGCGTACCGCAGTGCCGCACGCACCTCCGCCGCCGACAACTCCGAGTAGACGCCGTTGCGCAGTGTCTCGACGCTGCGGCCGCGTTCGTGTTTGGCGTAGACGTAGTGGACGGCGACACGGTGGCCGTCGATGCGGGGTTTGGCGTCGAGAACGCCGTCGGTACAGACGATCCGAACGGTCTCGCCGTCGACGAGGTACGTCTCCTCGGGGTAGTCGAACGACGGTTCGGGGGGCTCTTCCATGCCGACGGGTACGTGGCCCCGGTTTAATCGTTTTGTGGAGATTGTCGTGTCGATAGTTTTGGACTCTCCTCCTGCCACAACACCGTGCGGTCGTCGGGACAGCCGGAAATCCCCCGCAGACGGGCTGGAGGGGGAATCGACGGTATTTTCACCCACTCCGGTCGTAGTTCACTCCGTATGTTCACGGCGATCGTGAGCGCGTCGACCCTCCGGGACGCGCTCGACTCGGTGAGTGTGTTGGTCGACGAGTGCAAAATCCGGTTGAACAACGACGAGCTCGTGATCCGTGCGGTCGATCCCGCGAACGTCGGGATGGTCGATCTCACGCTGGAGGCGGCGGCGTTCGAGGCGTACGAGGCGGACGGCGGCGTCATCGGCGTCAACCTCGGCCGGCTGGAGGACATCGCCTCGATGGCCGACAGCGGTGATCTGGTCCACCTCGAACTCGACGAGGAGACCCGGAAGCTGGAGGTTCGGATCGACGGGCTGTCGTACACGCTGGCGTTGATCGACCCCGACTCGATCCGCGAGGAGCCGGACATTCCGGAGTTAGATCTGCCCGCGGAGATCGTCCCGGAGGGGGCCCAGATCGACCGCGGGATCACCGCCGCCGACATGGTGAGCGACTACATCCAACTGCGCGTCGACGAGAGCGAGGAGGCGTTCGTCATCGAGGCGGAGGGTGACACGGACGACGTCGATCTGGTGCTCGACCGCGAGGAGTTGGTCGATCTGACCGTCGGCGAGGCGGACTCGTTGTTCTCGCTGGACTACCTGAAGGATATGAACAAGGCGATCCCGAACGACGCCGAGGTCCGGATGGAGCTGGGCGATGACTTCCCGGTGAAGATGCACTACGACTTCGCCGAGGGGTTGGGGCACGTCACGTTCATGCTCGCTCCCCGTATCCAGGGGAACTGAGGCCGGATAGCGGCGGTCTGGTTCGACCTTGACGGGACCCTCCTCGCCGTGGACGACTACGGAGCCGTGTTGGAGCGGGCCTGTGGGGCGGTCGGGCTCTCCGGCGCGGCAGAGACGAGCTTTCTGGCGGCGTACCACGAGACGTTTTCCGACCGATTCGACGCGCTCGCGTCCGAGCCGTACCGCGACGCCGCCCGCGCCGGGAACGAGGCTATCGACCGGTCGGTCGACCCGGACGCGTTCGTCGACGCACTGTTGCACGCCGAGTGTGTCGAGAGTCGGGTGCCGGCGGTCGTCCACGAGACGCTGGACGGGCTCGACTGCCGACTGGGAGTGTTGACAAACGGGCTGAGTGAGTGGCAGACGGCCAAACTCGCCCACCACGGGCTCGACGAGCACGTCGACGAGGTCGTCACCAGCGAGGCGGTCGGCGCACACAAACCCGACCCGGCGCCGTTCGCGGTGGCCGCCGAGCGGCTGCCGGCGACGGAACGGTGGTTGGTCGCTGACGACCGGACGGCCGACGTTGCCGGGGCGCGTGACGCCGGCTGGCGGGCCGTCCACATCGACGGGCCGGCGTCGGTGCCGGAGGCGGTCGAACAGCTGTAGCCGGCAGCGCCAAGAGCCAGCCGAGGAAGCCGTCGATCAGTCGGAGAGCCGTCTCGCGGCCGTCGTCACCTCGCGACCCAGTTTGAGCGTGCGGTCACGCAGTGAGTCGTCGGTGAAGACGTACGTCGTGTCCGCCGGCGGGAGGTGGTCACCGTCGGCCGAGGTGGTCGTGTCGTTGCCGTCGTCGGTCGGTCGGGACGCGAACCGCGAGGCGGCGTTGCGGATTCCGACCTGGTGGGGGACGACCCAGCCGTGAACCCCGCGGACGGTGCTCCGCATGTGGTCGAGCGTGCTGGCGTAGCTGCCGCCGCCGGCGGTTGCCAACAACCCGACGGCGGTGTCTTCGTACTCGTCGAAGGAACACCAGTCGTGGAAGCTCCGGAACGCCGAGGAGTACGAGCCGTGGTAGACGGGCGAGCCGAGGAGGAGGCCGTCGGCACGCCGAACCAGCTGGAGGCCGTCGGCCACGTTGCCCGCGGCTTCCGCGTCCCGATCCGGGTGGAACAGGGGGAACTCCAGTTCGGGGTCACCGAGATCGAGCAGTTCCGTCTCGGCGCCGGCGGCGGCAGCACCGGCGAGCGCGTACCGGAGCCCCGCTCGGGTGTAGCTCCCCGCCCGGCGGGAGCCACACACCGCGACGACGTGGGGTGTCTCTGGCATACCTCACGGTAGTCGACGGGGACCTCAAGACACCGTCGGAGTGTCGCCCACGGGCGTAGCCGTCGGGGTGTCGCCCACGGACGCGGCCAGCGGGGTGTCGTCCCCGAACACGACCGGAGAGCCGCTCCGTGTGGCGTCTGAGGTAGCTTTTTGTTCGGCCGAGCACACCCCGGAGCCATGGACACCGACGCGATCAGCTTCGGGACGGACGGCTGGCGGGACACGCTCGACATCTTCACCGACGAACGGGTGCGGGCCGTCGGGCACGCAGTCGCGGCCGCACTCGCGGACGACGACGGCGACGGGCCGGTGCTCGTCGGCTACGACGCCAGACCCAGCTCCGAGGGGTTCGCGGAGTCGTTGGCGGACGTGCTCGCACGGGCCGGCTTCGACGTGCTCCTGCCGGAACGGGACCGGCCGACCCCGCTGGTCGCGTACGGGATCGTCAACCACGGCGCGGCGGGGGCGCTGATGGTGACTGCCTCCCACAACCCGGTGTCGTACAACGGCGTGAAGTTCATTCCCGCAGACGGCGCGCCGGCGTTGCCGGCCGTTACCGACGATGTCGTCGCCAGACTCGGCGAGAGACCGCCGGCGGCGGCGACCCGCGGCGCAGTCCGCCGGGTCGACCTCCAGACCCCACACGCGGACAACGCCCGCAAGCTCGTCGCTCGGTATCTCGGCGACACCGACGCGGTCGTCGACGGCGAGCCGGCGCTATCGGACCTGACCGTCGCGTACGACGCGATCCACGGGAGTGGCCGCGGTGTGACCGACGCCCTCCTCGCGGCGGCGGGTGCCGACGTGACGCGGCTCCGGACGGACGCCGATCCGGAGTTCGGCGACGCCTCCCCGGAGCCGTCTGCGGAGTATCTCGACGACCTCGTCGAGACTGTCACCTCTGATGAGGCCGATCTGGGCGTCGCGAACGACGGGGACGCCGACAGACTCGCCGTCGTCACGCCACAGCGGGGTGTTGTCGACGAGAACCTGTTCTACGCGGCCACCTACGACGCGTTGTTGGACGCGGAGACGGGGCCGGCGGTCCGGACCGTCTCGACGACGTTCCTGATCGACCGGATCGCGGCCGCACACGGCACGGAGACGGAAGAGACCGCGGTCGGGTTCAAGTGGGTCGCCGAGGCGATGGCGGAGACGGACGCACTGATCGGCGGAGAGGAGTCGGGCGGCTTCTCGGTCCGGGGGCACGTCCGCGAGAAGGACGGCGTGACGGTCGCGTTGCTGGCGGCCGCGATCCACGCCGTCGAGTCGTACGACGACCGGCTCGACAGGATCGAGTCCGAGTACGGCCGTGTGGTCACAGACAAGGTGAGCGTCGACTGCCCGGACGCCGCCAAGGCGTCGGTGATCGAGACGCTTTCCGACCGTATCCCGGAGTCTGTGGCCGGCCGCGCGGTCGACGACGTGGTCACCGTCGACGGGTTCAAGTTGTTGTTCGAGGACGGCGCGTGGCTGCTCGTCCGCCCCAGCGGGACGGAGCCGAAGGTGCGAGTGTACGCGGAAGCCGACACCGAGACCGCGACCGACGCGATTCTCGCCGACGGGCGCGAACTCGTCGCGCCGGTCGTCGCGGACGTGACCGACTGAGTGGAGGTCGTCGCAGACCTGACCGACTGGGCGAACGGGTCGGGAGTCGACAGCAGAGTTTCAGGGGAGTCGGTCAGCGACCGTCGGGAGACACCCCTCGCCGGGTTCGTAGTACGACCGGTGGTCGGCGACGGCCTCGGACACGTCCACGTCGGTGTAGCCGCCCGGCGGGGTCGCCCCGTCGGGGAGCCCGTCGTAGCCGACCGCGCGGGTGCCGTCGGAGAGCCGGTACACCCAGTCGAGCACACGGTCGTTGCGGCTGTGGTAGTTGCCGACCGGAGCGTCTGTCGCGTCGACGGCCGGACCGTAGCGGCCGTCACTCGCGAGACTCGCCCGGGGGACGGCACCCCCCAGCAGCGACACCGAGGCCACCGGGTTCGGCGTCTCGCTCGCAGCGAACACCCGCAGCGCCTCACAGGTGACACGCGCGCCCAGTGAGTGGGCGACGACGTGGATCGGGCCGTCGGCGTCGGCGAGCCACCCAGCTAGTGCGGGGCCGTTGGCGTCGGCGACGGACTTCGCGACCCCCCACTCCCGGGTCGCGTCCCAACTGTACGCGACCGTCGGGAGCGGTCGCTCCGTCTCGCCGAGTCCGACCGCCGCCGTGTGTGCCTGGTCACGGGCGGCGGCGTGGTCCGTCTGGAACCCGTGGACGAACACCACCGTCGGGGTCGCCGGGAGTTCACCCTCCAGTCGTGGTGTCGGTCGGTCACCGTCGAACCGCGGCGTCCCGTCCTCGGCGAAGGCGTCTCGGGTCGACACCGCGGGGAACGACGCCGGCGCGGTGTAGTCGCCGTCACTGCTCTGGAGCTCCGAGAGGACGTACGCTGCGCCGGTGGCGCCCGTCGTGATCACGCCGCCACCGATCGCGAGCAGGCGGCGACGGGTGAGTACGCGACCCCCGGTGTCTGCGTCCTCGGCGTCTGTCACGAACCGAGACAACGCCTGCCGCCGGGAGTAGCTGACGGTTCGCGGATCGGCCCGGGAGCCGCCGTGGTCCGCGTCTGGTGGTCGCCGGTCACCCGTCGGCCGTCAGTCGCCCGTCGTCTATTGACCGTCGCCTGTTGGTCGCCAGTCGTCCGTTGGCCGTCAGTGGTCCGTCGCCAGTCGGTCGCCGGTCAGCCGTCACCCATCCGCCAGCCGACCAGTCGCTCGCCGTCGGGTGCGGAGACGACGGTGAAGCCGAGCGACTCGTAGAACGGCCGCACCGCCGATCGGAACGCGACCGTGAGCGGAGGCAGGTCGGTACTGGCGTCGGCGGCATCGACAGCGTCGCCGGGTGCGGCGGCGTCGACAGCGTCGGCAGCGCCGACGGCAGCACCAGCGGCGTCGACGGCCGACTCGACCAGCGCGGTGCCGACCCCGTCCCCGCGCCAGCCACGCGCGACCGCGACGCTGTCGACGTGTGTCGCGGCCGTTCGAGCGGGCCACGCCGCGGGGTCGAACGGGCGACGGCTCGGGTCGAGGCTCTCGACGCAAGCCGTGACACGGTCGGCGTCCGGGGTTTCCGTGGGTGCGAGTCGGACGAGACAGCCGACGGCGCGAGTGGCGGACTCGGAGTCGTGGGTGTCGGAGCCAGCGACGGCGACGTGGACCTGTCCCGCGGCGATGGCGTCCGCGAGCGACGGCGGCGGTTGCAACAACGCGGCGGTGAGCAGGTGCCGGACCGCGTCGATCTCGCTGGGTTCGGCGCGACGGACGCGACTCACCCGCCTTTCACCGGCCACAGGAGTTTGACCTGTTCTGTCTCGACTGTAGCGTCTCCCGGCACGGGTGTCCCCTCGGCGGGCGCCGGCACCTCGTGTTGGGAGTGGTCGACGGCGCGACACAGGTCGGCGGAAGTGCCGGCGGCGGCGACAGACACCGTCTCCTCGCCGGCGACCCGGGTAACGTTCACAACTGTGGGTACGGAGGAGTCTGGCTTCAGCGTGGCGGCGTGTGTCGTCTCGGCGTGGCGGCGTGTGTCGTGACTGTCGCCCCGTATCTCGCGGCGTTTATCCGCCCGCCACGCGTAGCCGCTCGTATGAGCGAGGCCGACGACGACGGGGCCGCGGCGCCGGGACGCGAAGTGTGGATCGAGAAGTACCGCCCCCAGACGCTCGACGACGTGAGCGGCCAGGAGAGCGTGATCGACCGACTCGGGAGTTACATCGACGAGAACGACCTCCCACACCTCCTCTTTTCGGGACCGGCGGGGATCGGGAAGACCACCGCCGCCCAGGCGATCGCCCGGGAGATCTACGGCGACGACTGGCGACAGAACTTCCTCGAACTGAACGCCTCCGACCAACGCGGGATCGACGTGGTCCGCGACCGGATCAAGAGCT
>ERZ1034486.21-NODE-21-length-57431-cov-5.179814_pt1 | contig 57431 bp, 60 predicted proteins | sample MGYA00520683_ERZ1034486 | MGnify/ENA primary metagenome ERZ1034486 (study PRJEB33760, sample SAMEA4777685) | hypersaline lake metagenome | biome: hypersaline environment; feature: brines | place: Spain | collected 2012-08 | depth 0 m ...
ACGACCGGACGGTGCCGGGCCAACACACGCTGACGGGTGGGCGGACGGACGACTGGCGGGACCACAACACGCTCCCCTCGCTCCGGGTGCTCGGGCAGTACGACGACACCTACGTCGTCTGTGCGACTGACGACGGACTGGTGTTGGTCGATCAACACGCGGCCGACGAGCGTGTCAACTACGAACGGCTCCGCCGGGCGGCAGGGTTGCCGGCGGACACGGGTAGCGAGACGGGTGCCGACGAGACGAGTGACGACAGCGGGGGTTCCGACGGGTCAGACGACCCGACCGTCCAAGCGCTCGCGGAGCCGGTCGAGATCCCGCTGACGGCACGGGAGGCGGCGTTGTTCGACCAGTTCCGGGACGCGCTGGCGACCGCCGGCTTCCACGCGCGGGTCGTCGAGAGAGACGCGACTGACGACACCGCCACAGACGACCAGTTGAGCGAAGACGCGACCCCGACACACACCGTCGCGGTGACGGCCGTCCCGGCGGTGTTCGACGCGGCGCTCGACCCAGAGCTACTGCGAGACACGCTCGTCTCCTTCGCGGAGGACGTGACGGCCCGCGACCGGCCGGCGGTCGCGGCGGCCGACGATCTCCTCGCGGACTTGGCGTGTTACCCGTCGATCACCGGGAACACGTCGCTCACCGAGGGGTCGGTGACCGAACTGCTCGACGCGTTGGACGGCTGTGAGAACCCGTACGCCTGCCCGCACGGCCGGCCGGTGTTGGTCCGGTTCGACGCCGCGGAGGTGGACAGCCGGTTCGAGCGCGACTACCCCGGCCACGGCGACCGGCGTGAGGTGTCCGGTGACACGACCCCGACTGACGCCCGTCGGGAGTAAGTGTCCGGGCGACGAACCACCCGTGTGACAGTCACAGCCGACGACACGGGCGTCACAGCCCGTTACAGCGACCGACTGGAACGGTACGTCCAGGTCGGGACCGCGAGCGGTCGGGTGGTCGCAGTGTCGTTCCCGACGACGGAGCCGGCCGACGCGACCGCCGGCGGGGCGGTGTTGGACCGAGTGTTCGACTACCTCGGCGGAACCCAGGACTCGTTCGACGACGTGACGGTCGCGTTGACCGTCCCGACGGACCAACGAGCGGCTCTGGAGGCCGCCCGGAAAGTGCCGTACGGGGAGTTGGTCGACGGTGTCCAACTCACCCGGATGGCGGCCGGGCTGGACCCGGACGACGACGGCGACCGCCAGACCGTCCAGACGGCGCTGCGGGGGAACCCGGCGCCGGTGTTGGTGCCGGACCACCGTGTCGAGGGCGTCGACGGCGCGACGCCGTCGGCCGTCGCCGACCGGCTCCGCGCGCTCGAACGGGAGTGAGTTCCCGACGGCAACCAGCCGTAGTCGCTGCCGGTCGTCTCGTGTGATGTCACCGGAGCAACAGGCAAACCTCTTGAGGTGGGCGGACGAGTATGTGGTATGCGTTGGCTCGTGCCGCTGGCAGTCGCGTTGATCGTCGGCGTGGCGCTCGCCCCGGCGGCGGCCGCGGCGCCGGCGTCCACAGACGAGACGGCAGTCGCATCGGACACGGACGACGTCCGACCGGACCCCGAAAACGACACGATCGGGTGGGAGAACGGCTACTGGTACGACGACCCGCTCCCGAACGTCGACCCGAACGACGGACTCAACGAGTCGGAACTGGAGAAGGTCGTCGCCCGGTCGATGGCCCGAGTCGAACAGGTCCGCCAACTGGAGTTCGAACAGACCGTTCCGGTGAACCTGATCAGCCGGGAGACGTACGTCGAGCGGTACGCCTCCGGCGACGGGAGCGGGGCGCCGGCGGACTACCGGACGTTCGACAACGCGAAGTGGGAGGCGTTGTACATCGTCAACGAGTCGGCCGACTCCATCGCGGTCCGCAACCGCAACCGCGGGAGCACCGTCGGCGGCTTCTACAGCCCCTCGCAGGAACGAATCGTCGTGGTGAGTGAGAACACGGAGACGCCGCAGTTGAGCGAGGTGACGCTGTCACAGGAGCTGTTCCACGCGCTCCAAGACCAGCAGTTCGACCTCTCGACGCTGGACTACTCCACCCGCGAGGCGCACAACACCGCCGACGGCGTCGTCGAGGGTGACGGCAACCTCGTCGACCAGCTCTACGCTGAACGGTGTAAGGAGTCGTGGGACTGCTTCGAGGACACCACCGACAACAACAGCAGTGACGGCGGCGGCAGCGTCCCGAACTGGGGGCGGTACTTCGTCGTGTTCCAGCCGTACTCCGACGGCCCCGAGTTCGTCCGGCAGGTGAAACAACGCGGCGGCTGGGAGGCAGTCAACGAGCTGTACGACAGCCCGCCGACCTCGTCGGCGGCCGTCGCGGAGCGGACGACCAACGACGCGGCGCCCGCGGCCGTCGAGATCGACGACCAGACGGGCGAGAACTGGCAGCGTGTCCGTCCGAACGGGCGAGCCGACTACGCGGAACTCGGCCAGCCGGGGGTCGCGGCGATGTTCGTCCGGCCGTTGTACAACGACGCTAACCCCCGCAGTTGGGTGGTCGACCCGAACAACTGGTTCAACCAGACGGACGGCGGTGAACTCGCGAACGACCCGTTGAACTACTCGGTGAGCGTGGCGGACGGGTGGAACGGTGACCGGCTCCACGCCTACCGCAACGCCGCCAACGAGACGGGGTACGTCTGGCGGATCAACTGGGAGACAGAGTCGGACGCACGCGAGTTCGCGGACGGCTACGCCCAACTCGTCGCCCACTACGGCGGCGAGGCAGTCGGCGAGAACACCTACCGGATCACTGACACCGCCTTCGCCGACGCCGTCTGGGTCGCGGTCGACGGCGACACGGTGACGGTCGTCAACGCGCCGACCCTCGACGAACTGACGCAGGTGCGGACGAGCGCGACCCCGCAGACTGCGACGCCGACAGCAACGGAGGGTGGTGACGAGACGGGCGAGACGGCGACCGCCACGCCGGGTCGCACCGCCTCGCCGACGCCGGCAGCCGACGGTGAGTCGACGCCGGCAGCCGACGGTGAGTCGACGCCGGCGGCCGACGATGAGTCGACAGTCGCCCGTGGGCCTGGGCTCGGTGCCGTCGTCGCAGTCGTCGCGCTCCTGATCGCCGGCAGTCTCGCCAGACGGCGCTGATCGCCAGACGGCGCTGATCGCCAGACGGCGTCGACCCTCTCGTGGGTCGCCGTTCGCTCTCCTTTTTGACCGAGCGCAACGCTCACGCGACCGCCGCCCGAACGACAGCCGTGACAGACACAGTAGTCGACGGCGAACCCGTCACGGTCGCACACGCGCCGGGGAGTGTGACAGTCGTGTTCGCGCCGGCGGGCACGGACGGCTCCCGGGGGATCTCGGTCACGACCGCCGACGGCGTCCGGGCACGGGTTCGACCGGCAGCCGAGACGGTGATCACACTCGACGGCGACGGGACCGACTTCGAGCCGGTCGCGGGCGTGTTGGAGCGACTCGGTGTCACCGCCCGGGTCGACCTGACGGCGGAGACGCCGGTCGGTGCCGGCTTCGGTGCCAGCGGCGCCGCGACGCTCGCGACCGCGTTGGCCGCAAACACCGTCTGTGGTCTCGACTGCGACCGATCGACGCTCGTCGCGGCGGCCCACCGCGCGGAGGTCGCCGCCGGGACGGGACTGGGTGACGTGTTCGTGCAGGCGCGTGGCGGGGTGGTGTACGACACCGGCGACGGTCGGGCGCGACGCTCGGTGACCGCGGGGTCGGAGGCGGACGGGCCGACCGTCGAGTACGTCTCCCAGGGCGGGATTCCGACGGCGTCGGTGTTGGACGACGAGGCAACACTCGACCGGATTCGAGCGGCCGCGGAGGACGCCTTCGACGCGTTCGATCCTGCGATGTCCGTCTCGGAGCTGTTCGAGCTGGGGTGGGGGTTCGCGACGGGGACGGGGTTGGTGACCGACCGGGTCCGGGAGACGGTCGACAGCGTCGAGACCGCCGGCGGGGCAGCGACGATGGCGATGGTCGGTGAGACGGTGGTGGCGACGGGGACAGACGGCGTCCTCCCGCGGCGGACTCGGCTGACAGACAGAGGTGTGCGGCTGGTCGACGCCTGACGACTTTTGAGGGAGGCGACACAACAGCCGGTATGGAGTTCGATCCGGCAGAGACGGCGCTCGTCGTCGTCGACGTGCAGAACGGGTTCTGTCACCCAGACGGGAGTCTCCACGCCCCCCACAGTGAGGCGGTCGTCGAGCCGGTCGCCGCGCTCGCCGAGCGGACGGGTGCGGCTGGCCTCCCGGTGGTGTACACGCGGGATGTCCACCCGCCGGGACAGTTCGAGGGCAACCACTACTACGACGAGTTCGAACGGTGGGGTGACCACGTCGTCGAGGGGTCCTGGGAGGCGGAACTGGTCGCGGAACTGCCGACGGAGGAGGCTGCCCACGTCGTCGAGAAACACACCTACGACGCGTTCTACGAGACGGAGTTGGACGGCTGGCTCTCCGCGCGGGGGATCGACGACCTCCTGATCTGTGGGACGCTCGCGAACGTCTGTGTGCTCCACACCGCCGGGTCGGCCGGTCTCCGCGACTACCGACCCGTCGTCGTCGCGGACGCACTCGGCTACATCGAACCGGACCACCGGGAGTACGCGGTCGACCACGCCGACTGGCTGTTCGGGGAGACGGTCGGCCGCGACCAGATCACGTTCCCGTCGGCGAACACCAACGAGTGAGCGGCACGAAGCAGTCGCTTTCCTGTCTGTACGATCAACAGTCCGGAAGCCGAACGAAAAAGGGATTATGCTGTCGGTACGAACGGGAGACGATGGCGTGGCTGGCTCGACGGACGGCGGCGACGGTCGCGGTGCTCGCGACTGGATTCACGCTCGTTGGCGGCCACGCGGCCGTCTTCCCAGTCGTCGCGCCGGCGCCGTGGGCGCTCGGCGTGGGTCTCCTCCCGGTCGCCGCCGGCGCCGGGGTCGTTCTCGTCGGGCGCCTCTCGGGAGACGTAATCGAATCGGTCGCGCGTCCGTTGTTCGCCGGGGTCGCGGCCGTCTACCTGGGTGCAGTCGGCGACACAGTGGGGGTGGTCGTCGCTCGCCCGCCGGTCGTCCGGGTCGCAGTCGGTACGCTGCCGCTGACCGCCGGCGCGGCCGCCGTGACCGTCGCGGTCGTCCGGTGGATCGACGTGGCACGGCGCCGCCGGGAGCTGTTGCTCGACAGACAACAACGCGCGACGGCACAGCGCACGGAGCTGAAACGACAGGCCGACCGACTGGAGGCGTTCGCCAGTGTGGTGAGCCACGACCTCCGGAACCCGTTGGAGGTCGCGCGTGCCCGACTCGAAGCCGCCCGGACGACTGTCGACGGAGACGCGACCCGTGCAGAACTCGACACTGTCGAGGACTCACTCGACCGGATGGAGGAGATCATCGACGACGCGTTGGCGTTGGCCCGGATCGGTCCGGCGGCCGTCGACTCGGCGGAGGTGTCGCTGGCAGACGCCACCCGCACGGCGTGGGACGGCGTCGCGACGGGGGAGGCGACGCTGACGGTCACGGCGCCGGCGGAGACGGTCGTCGTCGCCGACGAGACGTACCTCAGACGACTGTTCGAGAACCTGTTCCGCAACGCCGCGGAACACGCCGGGTCGGCGCCGACAGTGACGGTCGCAGTGACGGAGACGGGGTTCCGCGTCGACGACGACGGGCCGGGGATTCCGCTCGACCGGCGCGGGGAGGTGACGGAGGCGGGGCACACGACGGCGACCGCCGGGACGGGGTTCGGGCTCAGTATCGTTGAGGAGATTGCCGCCGCGCACGGCTGGCAGCTGTCTGTCGAGGCGAGCGAGACGGGCGGTGCGCGGTTCGCGTTCACCGGCGTCGAGATGGCGACGACCGAGACAGCGACGGCCGGAGCAGGGGAGACGGACGACTGGGCGGGTGGCGTCCGAGAGGAGTGACGGGACGGATGAACAGATCACTCACACCGGAGTTTTCCGCCCGCCATCCACAGCCGCACGCTCTCGCCACAGTGCGGACAGGTGTACGTGACGGGTGCGCCGAACACCCGGGGATCGGTTCGCTCGAAGGAGTCGCCACAGGCGCGACACCCGATCTCTGCCGTGTCGTCCACGGTCGGTCGGGTCGCCGTCGTCTGGACGAACTCCGTTTGACGGTCTGAACTCATTGTGTCGGGCCGCGTCTGGCGCGGACCACCTGACGGTACGACGCCACGAGACATAAGCCCTGTGGGCACCGTTGACATACCACGTGACCGGTGTCGGGTCAGTGACCGGAGTCGTCACCGTCACGGCCGGTGTCGACTTCGCCGAGAGTCACTACAGTCGACGCCGGGACGCGTTGTCGTGTCGGTTCGGTCGCCGGAGACGGCCGCGACGGCGTCTGTCGGGCGTCAGACGCGAGGGAACGCTTTTAGGCCGTGGCAGGTTGGGTACCGACAATGGGACTCAGGTGTCTGCTCGGGCACGACTACGGGGAGACCCGGGCCGAGCGCGAACGGGAAGAACGGGGCGACGAGTTGGTCGTCACCGTGACAGAAGTCGAGGAGTGTACGCGGTGTGGCGACACACGCGTCGTCTCCGAGAACACGGAGGTGACCAGCCTGAGCACCCCGAACGAGCCCGACGGGACGGCACCGAGACGGACAGGTTCCACCCCCGCACAAGAGGGTGATCGGACGGCCACCGACCCGACCGAGGCCGTCGTCGACGAGGACGTGGAGGTCGTGATCGACGACGCCGACAGTGGGTTCGGCGACACCAGTGGGGACGGGTTCGACGGACCGGCGGAGTCGACGGGCGAACAGACCGTCGAGACGGACCGGCTGACGACGGACGACGCCGAGATTCTCGACGGTGACTCCTCGGAACCGGACGCCACACGCGACGACCGTGGGCGTGGTGAGTGGCCCGACAGCGACACCACCCACCCCGCAGACACCACGGAGGCGACGGCGAGTGACGGCTCCGTCGCGACGGACGACACCGAGGCTGGGGGGCAGGCGGCGACCGGCGTGGATGCGGGGGTCGTCGACGCGGACACCAACGACACGGAGATTATCGACGCGAGCGAGTCCGGCACGGACATCGCCGACGCGAGTGGGCCAGATACGGATGTCGCCGACGCGAGCGAGTCCGACACTGGCATCGTCGACGCGAGCGAGTCCGACACGGAGATTCTCGACGCAGACGACACAGACACAGAAGCTGTCGACTCCACCAAATCGGAAGCCGTTGACCCGGACGTTCCCGTAGGTGAGGACACCGAGATCGTCGCCCCGGACACCGACGAGTCAGGCGCGGAGATCATCGACGCAGACGGGTCGGTCGACGACGCGGATACGGAGATCGTCGATCCAGGCGGACCTGCCGGTGACACAGACACGGGGATCGTGGACGCGGACGCGGTGGCGGGCGACGAGGCGACCACCGGGAGCGATCCGGCCGGCGACCAGGCGGACACGTCGCCGACCGACCAGGAACCGGTCGTCGACGACGCGGAGATCGTCGAGGGGCCGGGCGGGGAGGACGCAGAGATCGTCGACGAGACGCGGTCCGACGAGAGCCCGGCGGCGCGTGAGGCGCGGAGTGACGTGGTCGACGGCGTCGAGACCGACCCGGCGTCGCCGACGGACGACGCGGAGATCATCGACGGCACCGGTGACTGGCCGGCACCCGACGGCGAGGATCGCGGCTACGACGCCGAACCGGACGACGAGGACGGCGAGGTGCCCGTCGACGGGTTGCAGGCGGACACGGATCTCGACCCCGAGTCGCTCGTCGACGACGAGACGGAGTTTGTCGGCCGGTCGCCGGAGCCGACGGGACAGGCGAGCAACGGTGCGGCCGCGAACGGTGACGGCTCCGCGACCGGTGTGAACCTCTCGACGACACACGAGGACGCCGTCGGGGAGTACTTCTGTCCGAAGTGTGGCCACGCCGAGACGGTCGGCCAGTCGTCGATGCGGAAAGGCGACATCTGCCCGGAGTGTCTGCGCGGCTACATCGACGAACGGGCCGGAAACTGAACGCGGCATGGCGGGCTGGCACCCGGACGCGTGGGTCGACTCACCGGTGTTGCGGGTCGACGACGCGGGTGTGGCGTGTCTGACGAAACTGCTAAACACACCCCAGTCGAACGACCGAACATGAAGGAGTACAAGATGCGTCGCGGCGAACACCTCTCGGATCGGATGTCGGATCTGCGTGCGGAGATCGAGGAGTACTTCGGCGCGGTGGCGGGGACAGAGGAGGCGAACGGCCACGAACTGTACGTCGTCGAAGACCCGGACAACCCGGTGTTCGACCGGATTCTCGCGGGTGCCGCGGAGTACTCCGGCAAGAAGGACCGACTGGCCGTCCACTTCGAGGAACGCGACGCAGAAGATGTCATCGCGGAGGGGAACGCCGACGCCGCCGCGGAGGCGGTCGACCTGAAGAACGACTTCTTAGAGGCGGCGACGGGTCGTGACGCCAAGTCGCGACGCGACTCGATGAAACGGCAGGTGGAAGACGACGCGCCGGACGTCTGAGGCCGACCACAGTGTGTGCACGGACCCGCCGACTCCGGTAGTGTTATACTGACCCCTCTCCGTAACCCCGGTAATGACGGGTGTACGCGTCGCCGGAGTCGGCCTCACCGAGTTCGGCGAACACGCCGGTCGGACGGGACGAGACCTGTTCGCCGAGGCCGCGAACGTCGCCTTACGTGACGCCGGCGTGGACCGTGAGCGGGTCGAACAACTCAACTACGGCAACTTCATGGGCGCTCTCGCCGAGCGGCAGAGCCACCAGGCGCCGTTGATGGCGGAGGCGGCGGGGCTCCACTGTCCGGCGACGCGCTACGAGGAGGCGTGTGCCAGCGCCGGCGTCGCCGTTCGCGAGGCGGTCCGGGCCGTCCGCGCGGGCGAGGTGGACGTGGCCGTCGCCGGCGGGATGGAGCGGATGACGAACCTCTCAACAGAGGGGGTGACGGAGTCGTTGGCCGTCGCCGCCGACGAACTGTTCGAGGTGCGCGCGGGGGTGACGTTCCCCGGCGCGTACGCGCTGATGGCCCGGCGATACTTCGACCGGTTCGGCGGCGACCAGACGGATCTGGCACACGTCGCGTCGAAGAACCACACCCACGCGCTCGACAACGAGTACGCCCAGTACCAACGCGAGGTGTCCGTCGAAGAGACACTGGACGCGCCGACGGTCGCCTCGCCGCTCGGCCTGTTCGACGCTTGTCCGGTGACCGACGGCGCGAGCGCGCTCGTGTTGGTGTCGGAGGCGGCCGCCGAGCGACACGATCTGACCGCGCCGGTCGCGATCACCGGGACGGGACAGGGCTCCGACCGCGCGGCGCTCCAAGACCGAGAGACGATTGCGGAGACGCCGGCGGCGCGGCGGGCCGCGGCGGCCGCCTACGACGACGCCGGAATTACCGCCGACGATGTCGCCGTCGCGGAGGTCCACGACTGTTTCACCATCGCGGAGGTGTTCGCCTTAGAGTCGTTGGGGCTGTACGAGCCGGGCGAGGCGGTCGGGGCGGCACGACGCGGTGAGACCACCCGCGACGGGGAGTTGCCGGTGAACCTCTCGGGCGGCCTGAAGGCGAAGGGTCACCCGGTCGGTGCGACCGGCGGCTCACAGATCGCGGAGCTGACACGACTCCTCCGGGGTGACCACCCGAACAGCGAGTGGGTGTCGGACGCCGAGGTGGGCGTGACACACAACGCTGGTGGGACGGTCGCCAGTGCCGTCGTCCACGTACTGGAGGTGGCTGGATGAGCGACGGTGCCCCCGGCGGCGACGCGGGGTACGACGAGTGGGCCGACGCGCTCGCCGAGGACGGCTACTACCTGTCGTGTCCGGCGGGCCACGGCTCACTCCCGCCGCGCCGCGTCTGCCCGGAGTGTGGCGACGACTCGTTGTCCGAGACGCCGCTCCCGGCGACCGGCGAGGTGGTCACCTTCTCTGCGGTCCACGTCGCGCCCCCGGACTTCGCCGAGCAGACGCCGTACGTCACTGCGGTCGTCGAGTTCGGGCCGGTCCGGCTCACCGGGATCGTCCGCGGCGTCGACGCCGACGAGGTGGAAATCGGCACACAGGTCGGTGTCGACGTGACCCGCAACGAGGCGACCGGGAACCGGCTGGTGGTGTTCCGGCCGCGGTAGCGGCGGGTGAGCGTATCAGAACCGCAGTTCGACCCCGTACTCCGAGGGGTCGCCGTCGGTGTCGACCGTGAGTGCGTCTCTGACGAATCGGTTGCCGTTCGCTCCTGCGGTGAGTACCATGTCGGTCCGCGTGTCGAGCGTCTGTAGATCGAAGCTGTCGGCGTACGGGAGGAGACTGACGTACGACCGGAACCGAGTCGGCGCACCGTCATCCGTCGTGTCGAATTGGACCCCGACGAGTGGTGAACCCGCGTGGTCTGCCAGCCGGAATCGAAGCTCGTGGACCGTGTCGGAATCTGTCTGTTCCAACACCAGTCGCCCGACTGACTCGGGGGTCGGCTCGACTCCGTCCGAGTCGGTCGCGTCGACGACATGCTCCCGTTGTGTCTCGGTGAGTTTCCGACCGACTGCGCGTGTCACAGTGTACGGGTACGCGACGCCCACGGCATCGAAATCGGTGTAGAACGTGAGATAGAGACTCGACCCGCCCGACGAGAGGTACAGGTAGAACTCCTCGGCGTCGGGCCGTTCCGCCGGGCCGACAAACTCCTCGACATCGTAACCGAGTCGCTCGTACTTCTCGGTCACCTCTGCGGCCACGGCTTCGATCCGGCGTTCAGTCGGCATTCGACACGCTCCGATTCGGCGTTGGTCTCTCCGCTCTGCCGGTAGGGATGCTCCCGGTGTCTCCAGCGTTGTCCGCCCGTTCGTCCGGATCTGTTCCGCCGAATCGCTCGTCTGCGACGCCGACCCGCACCGCACCGACCGCGGCGTTCAGTTCCTCCAACTCCCGCAACACGACGCTGTCGTTGACGATGCGGTAGGTCGTTCCGTCGACCGACGCCACAACACCACGGTCGACAAGCACGTCGAGGTGGTCTCGAACAGCCTGTGGCGTGATCCCCGCACGCTCAGAGATCGTTCCGGTGGTGAACTCGTGGCCCGGCGGTGAGTCGAGAATCGCGTCGACCAACAGTGCTCGCGCCGGCGTCATGGCCAGCTCCAACCACCCGCTGGGGTGCTCCTGCCGCATCTGTTTGATCTCATCAAGAGTCGGTCGTTCCCCAACTCGATTTGGGTCTTCATCGTCTGCGCTCATCATAGCGGCTAACTCGCGCGCGATCGAATAAAAACCCTCGCATCAACCAAACGAAATTGGGGAAAGTTCATCGGTGATAGCAGGGCCAACAGACGACGTGACTGGTGACGACCCCGTTCACGCCTGTGCGCTCCTCTCTGTAATGGTCTCACACCACTGCTGGGGGTCGCCAATCTCCCGAGGCGCGGTGGTGAACTTCGCTGCCGTGGCCACCGACGAACTCGGACAGGCCAAGGCCGACTTCGAGACGCTCCGTACGTCCTCGGAGTACCCGTTCGTCGGTAACAGGGGTCCAGAGCAGGCAGTGTTGGAGACAGACGAGTTCGGCGCGCTCGCGCGGTTTCTCCACGAAACGTGCGACTGGCCGCGCTGGAAGATCGACTCGAAGCTTAAACACTTCGAGACAGACGAGTTCGAGTTTTGAGCCGTGTCAGGACCGCTCGACAGTCACGCGCGCGTCGCCGCCGGCGCCGTCTGCGGTGATTGCGTCGCCGTCACCGTCCGCCGCCTCGTCGTCTGTGTCTCCGCTCGCGTCCACGTCTTCCTCCTCGCGGTCCGCCCGCACCGCCGTGACGAACTGCTCGGGGAACTCGACGTGTGGCAACAACATCGCCTCGTCGAAGACGACGAGTCTGGCGTCGGCGGTCTCTGCCAACTCCCGCCCCTCCGCCAACGGCGGGAGGTCGGCCTCCCGGCCCCAGAGGATCGTCGTCGGCACGTCCAGATCGGCCAACGCCGGCCCCAGCGCCAGATCGCTGTTAAGATCACCGGCGATGAACGACGCGGGCGCGAACCGGGCACCCTCCTGGTGGGTGGTGCGCCACTCGTACTCCTGCCACTCCTCGCCCGCCTTCGCGGGGTCCCAGTAGCCGTGGTCGGCGTTGAAGTAACGGATCGACGGCTTCGAGCCCAGCAGGTTGAACACCGCCTCGCCGAGCACCGGCGCACGCAGCAGTTCGCGGAGCCACGTCTTCGGCGGCTCCGGCCCGCCGGTGGCGGTCGGACAGATCAACGCGAGCCGGCTGGCGTCCGTGTCGCCGCGTTCGAGCGCGCTGGTGACGTACGACGCAGACAACGAGGAGGCAAGCACCGCCGGCTCGTCGTACTCGGCGAGGAAGTCACCGACGAAGTCCTCGTACAGCGCCGCAGAGTACCGCAGCGGCGGCCGGTCGGAACGACCGAACCCGGGGAGGTCCGGCGCGACGACGTGGTGGTCCTCGGCGAGGTCCGCGACGATCTCGCGGAACTCGCCGCTGGAGCCGGCAGCGTTGATCCCGTGGACACACACCAGTGTCTCGTCGTCCGGATCGCCCGCCTCGGTGTAGTGGATGTCCATCCCACGCCACCGGTAGCTGTCGTGATCGCCCGACAACGGCGGTTCCAGTTTCCCTGCCCGGGCACGGAGACCGCGCGAGGCCGCGACGGCCGCGCCCGCGGCGAGGAGCCCGTAGCCGGCGTACCGCAGCGTGGATCGGAGCCGTTCGAGTGCCATGCGCGAGGGTACGACTGCCGCCGACTTAACCGGTGTGTGATACTCCGAGACAGTGGCGCCAGCAGGGCCGACTCCCGTCGGTTAGTTCAGCGCCAGAAACCGGTAGGTGAGGACGGCCGCGAAGCCGGCCCACAGCAGGTACGGTACCAACAGGAGTCCGGCGCGGCGGTCGATCCGGCTGAACTGCCAGGCAGTCACGGCGACCGAAAAGACGAGCAGCCCGGCGACAGCCAACGCGCCCGTGATCCACTGGAGCCCGAAAAACGTCGGTGTCCACGCCAGGTTGACGAGAAACTGAAGACCGAACACCGCGACAGCGACCCTCCGCCGACGACCGGTCGCCCCACGGACAACGAGCCAGACGGCGACCCCTTGGAGAGTGAACAACGCCGTCCACACGACCGCGAAGGTTACCGACGGTGGGTAGATAGCAGGCTTTTCTAACGCCGCGAACCACACGGTGTTTGGGCCGGCGACTGTTGCCGGCGCAGCGCCAACGACGTTGACTGCCAACACGGCGAGGAGTGCACCCACCGGCCCGGCGAGCCGTCCACCCGCGTCGTCCAGAGAGTGGTTGTTCACCCGAGCGACGAGACACTCACGATACGAAAAGCTGTGGACCTACCGCCGGAGCCGCACGTCGAGACAGACGTTGAGTTCGTGTGGAGCGTACGACCGCACCACCCGCTCCGTCTCGACGGTCACGTCGTAGTCGTCCTCGCTCGCGGCGGCGGCCGCCCGAATCGCCTGGGCGCCGGGGCCGAACGGGTCGTCTTCGTGTTGGATGTCGTAGTAGTGGAGCACACAGTCGTCGCCGGCGACCGCGACGGCGGTGTCGAGAAACTCGTCGGCGGAGTGTGGGAGGTTGGCGACAAGCCGGTCGGCCCAGTCGCGGTAGTCCACCTCAGTGTCACCATCGGCATCCCCGTCTCGATCGACGACGCTCCGCACGTCCGCCTCGACAGCCCGGAGACGGTCGGCGACACCGTTCCGGCGGGCGTTCTCCCGGAGGTACGGGATCGCCGCGGGGTTGGCGTCGACGGCGACCACCTCCGCACCGCGGCTCGCGGTCGGCACCGCGAACGGCCCGACGCCGGCGAACATGTCGAGCACCCGCTCGTCCGGCTGGACCTGTTCGACGACGCGGTGGCGTTCGGTCGCCAGCCGCGGGGAGAAGTACACCGTCGTCGGGTCGAGTAAGAACCCGTGGCCGTACTCGCGGTGGACCGTCTCCGTCGACTCCCCGGCGAGCCGTTCCCACTCGCGCACCCGGTACTCCCCAGTCACCTTCGAGGCGCGGTTCAACACCGTCTCGCATGGCACGTCCGACGCGACGATTGCGTCGGCGACCGCCCGTGCCTGCTCGGGGTCGTCCTCGTCGATCACGACGATGTCGCCCAGCCGCTCGTACGTCGGCGGCTCGTCCAACAGGTCCGCGGGTGTCGTCTGCTGGCTCCGGCCGCCGGTGGCGCGGTCGACCACCGCGAGATCCGCCGGCACGGCGTCTGCGTCCACGACCGGGACGTAGATGTCCCCGTCCTCGACGGCGATCTGTCGGTCGCCGTCGAACAGCCCGGCGTCGACGAGCCGTTCGCGTGTCTCCTCGCCGGCCTCGCGCGGCACCCGGACGCACGGCGCGTTCACCCTCGTCTGTCTGCGGGGCGCGGGCAAGGGCGTGTCGGTCGTCGGTCACTCCGCGTCCGGGGCGGGACCGTCCTCGGACGGCGTCGACCCTCTGTCGGTGACGGCGGTCACCCGCGGGGTGCCGGTCGTGGGGTCCTCACTCAGCTCCGTCGGGACACCGAAGGCGGTCTGGAGGGCGTCACTCGCCAACACGCTCCCCGGCTCGCCGGCCGCCCGAATCCCGCCGTCCGCGAGCAGGAGGAGCCGGTCACAGTACCGGGCGGCCAGATCCAGATCGTGGATCGCGGCGACCACCGCACGCCCGTCCGCGACGGCGTCCGCGACCAACTCCAAGGTTCGGACCTGGTGGTTGATGTCGAGACTGGCGGTCGGTTCGTCCAACAGGAGCGTCTCCGTCTCCTGTGCCAGCGCGCGCGCGAGGAGCACCCGTTGACGCTCCCCACCAGAGAGAGTTTGAACAGACCGGTCGGCGAACTCGGCCACCTCTGCGGCCGTCATCGCCCGTTCGACCGCCTCGTGGTCTGCCGGCGTGGTCGTCCCGAACCGGGAGACGTACGGCGTGCGACCCATCTCCACCACGTCGGCCACCGAGAAGGAAAAGGAGAGTGTCGTCTCTTGGGGAACGGTCGCGACCTGTCGGGCCACCTCCCGGCTGGACTGGCCCCCGACCGGCTCGCCGTCGACACGGACGGCTCCGGCGTCCGGCAGGCGAGTGCCGTTCAGCGTGTGCAACAGGGTGGTTTTGCCGGCACCGTTCGGGCCGACGAGCCCGACGAACTCCCCACGCTCGACGGACAGGGAGACGCCCCCGAGCACCGACTCACCGCCCAGCCGAACACGGAGATCCGTCGCGTCCAACACGCTTGTCACGGTTCGTACGCCTCCGTCACAGTCTGTCTCTCCGTCACAGTTCGTACACCTCGCGGGTCCGCAGCAGATAGAGAAAAAACGGCGCACCGGCAGCGGCGGTGACGATCCCGACCGGCAGTTCGATCGTGCCGGCGCGGGCGACCGTGTCGGCGGCGACGAGGAAACTCCCGCCCGCGAGCGCGCTCGTCGGCAACAGTACCCGGTGGTCCGGGCCGACGAGCAACCGGACACCGTGGGGAACGATCAGCCCGACGAAGCCGATCACGCCGGCGACGGCCACCGCTGCGCCCGTCAACACCGACGAGATCGCCAACAGTGCGCGTTTCGAACGCTCCACGTCGACACCGAGCGCACTCGCGTCCACCTCGCCCAACAACAACACGTTCAGATCACGGGCGTAGGCGGCCAGCGCGACAACCAACGGCGGAACGACGACGGCCGCGGCGGCCACGTCACCCCAGCCGGCGTTTTTTAGATGACCCATCAGCCAGAACACCACCCGTCGCATCGAGTCACCCGAAAAGAGGATCATCGCCGAGACGACCGCACTCAACAGGGTCTGGATCGCCACACCGACAAGCAACAACGTCGCGGTCGGCGTCCGGCCGTCGCGAGTGGCGATCAGATACACCGCGAAGCCGGCGACGATCCCGCCGAGAAACGCCGCGAGTTGGAGCCCGATCCCGAACGGGAGCGCGAACGGGAGGACGATCGACGCGACCGCGCCGGTGGCGGCCCCCGAGGAGACGCCGACAATCGAGGGGTCGGCCATCGGATTCCGGAAGAACCCCTGCATCACGGTGCCGGCGGCCGCGAGCGCGACCCCGACGAACGCCGCCAGCAGAATCCGCGGGAGCCGCACCGTCCGGACGATCGCCGTGTGGGTGTCGTCGACTGCGAACCCGAACGGGGCGTGTGTGAGGATCTCGACGCTGGGCACGCGCAACAGTCCGCTACCGCCGCCGGTGAACTCGACACCGACCGGGAGCCGGACGGCGTTCAGGATCACCTGTGCGACCTCGACGGCCGGGATCGACACCGGGCCGACTCCGGCACTCACCGTCACCACGAGCGCCAACACCCCGGTCAGCGCGACGGCGTACACTCCGGCTCGTCGCCACGCACCCGACGCGTCCACAAGCGCAGTTGATTTAGACAAGCATATATTGCCTTCGGTCCACCCGGTCGACGTGAGCGATCACACGACACTGGTGGCAGTAGCGCTCGCGGCGTTGCTCGCGGTCGCGCCGGCGACGGCGGCCGCGGGCGGCGTCGGGGGGGCGACAGTGCAGACGGGACCGGCAGACGCCGGTCCGGTGCAGGCACAGACAGAGGCGACGTGTGAGTTTCCGGTGACGGCGACCGACGCGACCGGAACGGAGGTGACGATCTCTGAGCGGCCCGAGCGGGTGACGACACTCCAACCCAGCGCCGCCCAGACGATGTGGGAGATCGGCGGCCGCAACCAGGTGGTCGGGGTGTCACAGTACGCGACCTACCTCGACGGCGCCGACGAGCGGACGAACATCTCGACGGGTGGGTTCGGCGGTGCCAGCGTCGAGAAGGTGGTCGGCACGGAGCCGGCCCTCGTGCTCGCGCCCAACGCCGTCCGCGAGGGAACCGTTGAGTCGCTCCGGGAGGCGGGGCTGACGGTGTTCAAGTTCGAACAGGCGGCCAACATCACGGATGTCCGCGAGAAGACAACGTTGATCGGCAAGCTCACCGGTAACTGTCCGGGCGCCACAGAGGCAAACGCGTGGATGGACGCGAACGTCGAGGCAGCCCGCGAGGCAACCGCCGACGCAGAACGGCCGACGGTGTTGTACCCGTTGTCCGGCGGGTTCGTCGTCGGCGAGGAGACGTTCATCACACAGATGATCCGCGCCGCCGGCGGGGAGAACGTGTTCCGCGGCGAGATCACCGGCTACAAAGAGGTCAACGACGAGGTGGTCCTCACCAGCGAGCCGGAGGTGGTGGTGTTTGGCGACACGACGTCGTACCTCGCCGGGCAACAGCCGTACGATCAGCTGGCGGCCGTCCAGAACAACCGGACTGTCGTCGTGAACACGAACTGGCTCAACCAGCCCGCACCCCGGTCGGTCGTGTTCGCGGTGCGGAACCTCTCGACAGGTGTCGCGCCGGACGCGACCGGTGACGTAACGTTCCCGAGTCGTGCGTCGGTGACCGTCGAGACGGAGACGGCGACACAGACCGCGACGGAGGCGTCGACAGAGACGCCGACCCCGACGCCGGTCGGGTCGACGGCTCCAGAGACCGAGACGACCGAGCCGACGACGGCAACCGACACCCCCGGGTTCGGTGCCGTGATCGCAGTCGTCGCGGTCGCGCTCGCGGGACTGCTCGGGCGTCGGCGCGACTGACTCCCTCGACACCGTCGACGGCGGCGACCTGTCGTGTCGCCCTGCGGTGGGTTACGACACACTGACGCGATCGGTGTGGCGTCGCCCGACGGCAACGGTAACGCACTTACCACTGGCTGTGTCACTCCGGGTATGGTCGAGAACGTCCTGTGGCCCGCCTACTTCGACGCGGAGCTGCCCCGGTCGGACGGGCGGCGGCTCCCCGCAGAGCAGGCGGTGCCGGAGCCGACGGTCGACGAGATCGCCCAGGCCGTCCAACAGGTCGGCTACGACGCGACGATCGAACGCGGGAAGGCGTACTCCCGCGAGTACGACGCCCGTGGACGGGTGTTGGCACAGGGAACGACAGACACCACCAAGAACGACCTCGTGCGCGCCGTTGGCGCGTACGTTGCGGTCGTCCGCGGTGAGTAGCTGTGCGGCGTGTCGGCGAGGTCGTCCGAACGGCCCAACGGCTCGCGGTGGTTCGCGCGCCGGCCGAGGCCGACGACCCACCGTCGATCGGTGACCACGTCGTCGACGAGACGTTGGACGAGGTGGGGGAGGTGGTCGACGTGTTCGGGCCGGTCGACCGGCCGTACGTCGCCGTCACCCCCGACGACGGGGTCGCGTTGCCGCCGTTGGTCGGCGAGCCGTTGTACAGCCGGTAGGCCGTTGGCGCTCGCGCGGTCAGTACTGGCTGTCGGCGACCCGAGCGATAGCGACGCCGGAGGCGACGAGCGTGACCGCGACGGCACCGAACAACGCCGCACGGGTCGTCTCGCCCGCCTCGACAGCTTGGAGCGCGAACGGCACCAACCCCCCGGCGGCGCCGACGTGGAGCGCTACGACGAGCCGCGGGAGCGTCACTGGCCCGGGGAGTGACTCGTCGCCGTCGTCGCCCGCAATCGCCCCGTCGAGCTCCGGATCGAGATGCTCCGAGAGGTCGTCGTCTGTCACGCGCGTCAGTAACGACGCGGTGGGTCAAAACAGTCCCGGCTCTCGGCGGCGAGGGTGTTCGGCTCAGGAGCCGTCGACGATGCTCTCCTGGGCGCGCCGCAGTCCTGGCACGAGCACCCAGAACGTCAGCGGCCCGATGATCGCCATCCAGAACAACACGTCTCCCAGAAAGATCCCGACGGTGTCGAAGACGTTCGCGGATTCGGAGGGCGCCGCGATCAACTGCCGGGAACTCTCGAAGGAGGGGGTCCGGTACCACGAGGCGAACACCATCCACGCGAGGCTGGCCCCGGTGAAGATTCCCAGCCCCTTCATGAACTCGTCGGCCATCTGTCGGTGGTCGGTGCCCACCCGATTTGAACGTTTCTGTTCCGGGCTCAGTCGGCGTCGGTCGTCGCGTCGGTCACCGCCTCGGCGTCCGTCGTCTCCGCGTCCTCTCCAGCCGTCTCGTCGGAGCCGTCCTCACCCATCCCTTCGGCCCGGAACCGTGAGCCGACGACGTAGACGACCGCACCCAGTGCGATGGCGGCGAGTCCGAGCACGGCGAAGACGGGTTGGAGCCGCCCCCACACCGCGGGGTCGACCTGGCGCGAGAAGACGGACAACACCGCGTTGACGACGAACCGGACGATCCCACCGGCCATGACAGCCGCGTCCAGAAGGACGAACCCACCGACGACCCCCAACACCGCCAACAACGTCGAGAAGACGGTGACGGTTTTGTACAACGGCATCGGCACGACCACGTCCCGGCTCCCGCCGTCACCACCCTGTGCGTCGCTCATACTTGCCGTAGACGCGGGCGGTACAACTGTGCTTCGGAGTCGCTACCGCCGGAGCGCCGACAACGCTTCGGCGGCCTCGCGTGCGGCCGCGAAGTGGTCTGCGGCCGTCCGCGGGTCCGTCGCCTCCGTGCCCCGCGCCGCGTGTGTCCTCACCGCCTCCGTCAGCGCCGCGCGAGCGGCCGCCAGATCGCCGCCGCCTGTCGTTCCCGCGTTACCTGCTGTCTCTGCCCCCACGCCACCCGTCGCCGCGGTGTCGACGCCGCCGTGACCCGGGTGGGTGGACCCACCGCCCGTCTGCCGCGCCGTGCCGCCAGCCTGCGACCGCGCCCCGCCGGCAGCGCTCTCGGCAGGCTGTCCCGACTGTGCCGTCTCGGCGGACCGTTCCGGCGGGGCGGCACCGCCGGAGACGCCCGACGGCGGTGTCGACTGCCCACCGCCTGTTCGGGCGTCGGCGCCGCCCGCCGCCTGTTGTCGTTCGCCGCCACCACCCACCGCCTGTTGTCGCTCGCTCCCACCGCCCGCCGCCTGTTGTTGCTTGCCTCCACCACCCGCCGGCGTCTGTTGTCCACCCGACTCCCCGCCGTTGTCGGCGGTCGCCGGCTCCTCGTCGGCCGCCTCGGCCCCGTTCGCTGCCGCGTTGGCGGAACAGGTCGGGCAGAACTCCTGGCCGTCCTGGCGGAAGATCGGGTCGCCACAGGTGTCACAGTGGTTGTTCGTCATCGTCGCGCCCTTCAGGAGGAGGTCGCTCATCCGTTGGGTCGACGCGCGGCGCTGGTCGTCGTCCCCGTACTTCTCTTCTAGCTTCCGTCGCTCCGCCTCGCGGTCGAAGCCGTCGTCGGCGTCGCTCATGTCCGAAGGGTGTGTGTCGGGAGCGAAAAAGCCCGCGTTCGGCGCGGTCGGTCATTATCCCACGACTGCCGACCGGGCGGCCTCACACCACGTCGCCGCGGACGGTCGCCGTCTCCTGGCTCTGCCGGCGGGCGCGGACGGCCTCGGCGACGGCGTCGGCGGTGGACGCCTCCACCTCCAACATCTCGAAGGCGCCCGTCAGCGTCGGGAACGGCAACTCCCCGTCCCGGAGCTTCCCGAGCGTCTCAGTCGCTCGGGTGCCGTCGGCCCACAGCTGGACACCCCGCGGGTCGAGCACCTGATCGTACTGTTGTCGGTCCAACGCCGCTCGGAGCCGCCGGGTGACGTTGTCGTCGAACGGCGCGTTACACACCTCCAGGTGGACCGGCTCGTCGTCCGGCAGGAGGTGTGCGGCGAGACACTGCTCGGGCGCGGCGTGGCCCGCGTCGTTCGCGCGGAGGTGGTCCGGATACTCGCGTGCCCACTCGGCGGAGACGGACTGACCGACGCCGTCGACGCCGTGGGACCGGCGGAACTCCTCGGCGGCGTCTGCGTCCCCCCGGAGGTGGAGGTCTTTCGTCACGTACACGTCTAATCTGTCGATCGGGTCGAGCCCGAGCGCCACGTCGCCGTACACCCACACCTCTCGCACGGGAACGGGCATCGGCTCCGACTCGACGGCGTCGAGCATCCCCTCCACGCAGTCCAAGCCAGCGGTGCGGTCCATAACCCACCCGTCGGAGACGCGACCGCCTGAGCGTTTCGCTCAGCTCCCACGCCTGGCGACCCCGCTCTCTTCGACTCGGTGTCTGACGTAAGTTCTTAAGTCGGGGTTCCCGTGGGTGACGTATGGGGATCATGAGCAAGATTCTCGGCGGCGACGACGGCCGTGCCGCCGGCGACTACGTCGAACTCGACACAGAGGAGTTCGAGACACAACGGGGGACGGCGGCGATGCACGTCCACATTGCCGATCTGAGTGACCAAACCGACGTGATCGACATCAAAGACGCGATCTACGACGGTGACTTCGTCATTGCCGACATCACCCGTCACTCCACCTCCGACGGAACAACGGAACACCTGATCGACGAGCTCCGGCAGGTGACCAAGGAGGTCGACGGCGACATCGTCCGGAAGGGTGACGACCAGCTCGTCATCGCACCGACCGGGGTGAGTATCTCCCGGACGAAGCTCAACAACCAGTGACAGTCGGCGGCGCCGCCGGTGTCGGGCAGCGACCGATCCGGCGGCGTCTCACCCGATCTCGGCACGGCCGGAGGTCCCGGAGCGAATCCGGTCGCGGAGTCCGTCGGCGTCACCGACCGGGACGGCCACGTCGAAGACGACCCGTTCGTCGTACGACGCCTCGAACTCGGCGCCGACACTCTCCAACAACCCGCGGACGGTGCCGGAGTCGTCGTAGGAGACGGTGACGGTGAGATGCTCGCGTGGCCGGCGCTCGGTCACACCCGCGGCGTCGACAGCCTCCTTCACCCCCCGGCCGTAGGCGCGTGCCAGTCCGCCGACACCGAGGTTTGTCCCGCCGTAGTACCGGGTGACGACACAGACCAGATTGCGCAACTCGCGTTGTTGGAGCACGTTCAGCGCCGGCTTGCCCGCGGAGCCGGACGGCTCCCCGTCGTCGCTGCTGTACTCCCGGAGCATCCCGTCACCGGTCGGCGTCCGGCCGGTGTCGTCAGAGGCCCCGTCCACGCCGGCACCGTTCGCGCCGGCTGCGGGCACCCGGTAGGCGGGAACGTTGTGTGTGGCGTCGTCGTACTCCGTCCGGACGCGTTCGAGGAACGACTCCGCCGCCGCCAGGTCGTCGGCCGGCGCGACGTGACCCAGAAACTCCGACCCGCGCACCTCGAAGCTCGCGGTCGCGCGCTCGGCGACAGTTCGGTACGGTTCCACGCACCCCTGTCCGGGCGCCCGGTCGAAGTCGGTTGTGGTCGTCGCGCTCTCACGGTGGTCCGACCCACTCCGACGTGGTCAGAACTCGACTCGCCGGACGTACGGCAGTTCGCGGATCTCGACGAGCAACGCACCCGGCAGTTCCTGATCCGTAATCAGATACAGCTCCGGCTCGTCGGCGAACTCCGGGTCGTCCGACAACACCTGGCGCAGCGGCACGTCGTGTTTCGCGACCATCCCGGTGATCTCGGAGACGATGCCGGCCCCCTCCGGCTCGCCAACCTCGACGGTGACGACCGTGAGCCCCAACACCGGCGCGAGATCCATCAGACTCGGAACGGCGGTGATGTTCCGGAAGATCCGCCGGAGTTCGTCGTCCGCGAGGACGGCGTCGGTGGTGGCGTCGACCACCCGGCGGTCGACCCCTGCCTCGCCGGCGATCCCGGTGTCTGGGATCTCGATCCCGCCGGAGACGACCCGGCCGTCGGCGTTGACGGAGAACCCACGCTCCAACAGGAGCCGCACGACCGCCTGTTGGCCCGGCGAGCCGGCGAACTTCTCCATGATCCGACCGAACTCCGTCTCGACGGCCTCCGTCTCACCCGACTCCCCCACCTCGTGGCCGCCGGAGTCGACCGCCCCGCGGTCACCTCCCTCGTCGTCGGCTGTGTCGTCGGCTGTCATCCGATGCAGGGCGGAGGGCCCGGAGTGACTAAAACGTGGCCGCTCCCGGTGCCGGGTTCCGGGAGTATTTCAGTCGCCCGTCCGAACTGGGCGTCGATGGAGGGATCGGCGTCGTTCACACGCACCGGCAGTCTCGGAGTCGAGGAGGAGTTCTACGTCGTCGACGACGCCGGCCGCCCGGCCTCCGGCATCGACGATCTCGTATACGGCGACCGCGAGCCGCCCGCGCGGGTCGCCGACCGGCTCGCCCACGAACTGTTCGCCTGCACGATCGAGACACAGACGCCGACCATCGAGACGCCCACACCGGACCGAATCGGCGAGGAGATCCGGACCACCCGGACGGCGCTCGTCGACCACGCGGCCGCCGACGGCTACCAGATCGCGGGCGCCGGGCTCCACCCCGCCGCACGCTGGCGGGAACTGGATCACGCGGAAAAACCCCGGTACAGATCCCAGCTCGACCGCATCCAGTACCCACAACACCGCAACACCACCGCCGGCGTCCACGTCCACGTCGGGGTTGACGACGCGGACAAGGCGGTGTGGATCGCCAACCACGCGCGGTGGTTCCTCGGTCCGTTGCTCGCTTTGTGTGTCAACTCCCCGTTCTGGAACGGCTACGACACCGGGCTCGCCTCGGCCCGCGCGACGATCTTCGAGGGGCTCCCGAACACGGGCGTGCCGACCCGGTTCGACGACTTTGCCGACTTCCGCCGGTTCGAACGCCGGATGTTGGAGACGGACCGCGTGCGCGACCGCGGGGAGCTGTGGTTCGACGTGCGCCCCCACCGGGAACACGGCACCGTCGAGGTGCGTGTCCCGGACGGCCAGTCCGACCCGGACGTGGTCGCCGCCGTCGCCGAGTACGTCCACGCGTTGGTCGTCGACTTGGCAGAGCGGTACGCCGACGAGACGAACCCCTCACCGCCACCTGCGGGTGTGTCGGTCGCGAACGACGGCCGCGGACTCCGCCGAGAGTTGCTCGACGCCAACAAGTGGTTCGCGACCCGGTACGGCCACGACGCCGACTTTCTGGATCGTGACGGGGAGACGGTGCTCACCCTCCCCGACCACGTCGAACGCGAGACGGACCGACTCGGCACGGACGCGCTCGTCCGGCTGTTGGAGCGGGAGTCCGGCACTGCTCGGCAACGACGACTCGCAGAGGAGGCGGGGTTCGACGCGCTGTGTCGGGATCTACTCGTCGACGGCTAAGCAACGGCACTGTCTCTTTGTGAGAAACGGGTGGCCAGTATTTTATCCTTCAGTCAGTACACACGAGTGTGAGCAGTGAACTGAGCGATCGACAGTCGCCGGCAGACCACGCGCTCGAACTCCAACCCGTCCTCGACACGCTGAACTTCCCGTCGTTGGCGCTCGACGCCGAGGGGCGTGTCGTCGCCTGGGACGACCAGATCGCGTCGTTGCTCGACACCCCTCGTGAGGACGTGGTCGGCACTGACAGTCTCGGCGCGGATCTGTACGACGAGGACGGTCCGGATGCGACCCTCGCCGAGAAGATCGTCGAAACGCCACGCGAGACACACCGCGCGCACGACGGTGTCGGGCTCGCCGACGAGGAGTACGCGTTGTTGGCCGGCGAGTACGTGTACGAGGACACCAGCGCGCTGGCCGGCTCGGAGCTGTGGTTCGTCGCCACGCCCGTGTTTCGGGATGACGAGTTGGTTGGTGTGATCGAGATCGTCCAGGATCGACACCAGTCGGCACGGTTCCGGACGGAACTTCAGGAACTGTTCGACGCCGTCGTCGAGACAATCGTGGCGTTCGAGCGCGGCTCGTTCGACGCGCGGGTCGACTTCGACGACACGGACACGATCCTCGACGACGAACTGCTCGCCATCGCCGACCGGGTCGACGGTCTCGGCCAACGCCTGTCTGAACACACACAGGAGGTTTCCGCCGATGTCGAACAGCTGTCTGCGTCCGTCGACCGGATCTCCGAGCAGGCCCGCGAGATCGACAGTCTCGCCGGCACACAGGCGGAAAACACCGGCGAACTCTCCGAGGAGGTCGCGACGCTGTCCGCGACCGTCGAGGAGATTGCGACCACCGCAGACGAGGTGGCGACGACGAGCGACCGTGCGGAGTCGCTCGCGGTCGACGGAACGACCGCGGCCGCCGACGCGGCCGACGCGATGGAAGATGTCGCCGACGCGGCCGACGCTGTCGCGGACGACGTGGAGACGCTCCAGACACGCGTCGACAGCATCGACGAGGTCGTTGACGTGATCGACGACATCGCAGAACAGACGAACATGCTCGCGTTGAACGCCTCCATCGAGGCCGCGCGGGCGGGCGAGGCCGGCGACGGGTTCGCGGTCGTCGCAGACGAGGTGAAACAACTGGCCGAGGAGTCACAACGGCAGGCCAGCCGGATCGAGGAGACGGTCGCCGAGATTCAGACGGAGACGGACACGACAGTCGAGAATCTCGGGGAGACGACCGACCGGATCGACGACGGACTCGACCGTGTCGAGCGTGTAGCGACGAGCTTCGAGGAGATCACCGAGACGGTGTCAGCGCTCAACGACGGCGTGGCGGAGGTGTCACGCGCGACCGACGACCAGGCCGCCAGCACCGAGGAGATCGCCTCGATGGTCGACGCGGCCGCCGCCGACGCCGAGACAATCGCCGACGCCGTCGCCGATATCGCCGCCGCGACGGACGAACAAACGGAGATGACGGCCGCTCTCAACGCGTCCGTGCGAGAACTGTCCGGCGGGGAGTGACCTGCTCGGGGACGAGTGACCTGCCTGACGGGGGTGGGGTGGCTGTCACTCGAAGACGAACGCTCTTAGTTTTCTGTTGTCGAACAAGAACAACGAACAACACCCAGCACACATCGAGACCCGTCCGAGACCTCCCGACGACGTCACGCGCCACTCGACAGTGCCGTCTGGGCGCTGTGCTTGGAGAAACCCCGTGTTTGAGTCTTCTCCAGTCTCGACCACACCTGGGTAGACGGCTACCTCGTCTGTCGCCACCACCGGTCCGCTGAGGGTGAACGACGAGAGCTGTCCACACGACAACGGCTCACTCCCCCCAGGCGCATACGTGTACAGCCGCGGCCACGTCACGCCGACCTTTCGTGTCGGAACGTACACCCGACCATGACCGACGGTCGCGCGACGAGTCCGACCCGGTGGGGCACTGTGTGACCACAGTCGATCACCCGAGGCTGCGTCGACGGCAGTCACCCCACTGCCGGTGAGATACACCCGCCCGCCACGGGCGGCCAGTTTGTCGAGCGACGACTCCTCCAACGCGCTGGTCCACAGAAGCTCACCGCTGTCGGGTGCGACGGCTTTCACTGTCTCGTCACTGATCGTGTAGAGCCGCCCGTCGGCCACCACGGGCCCTGCCGACGCCGGCGTGTTCCACTCGCGTTGCCCGTCTCGGAGGGCGTACAGACGACCGCCACCGTCACCACCCGTGACCTGGACGAACACTCGCTTGCCGTCCACGACCGGAACGGAGACCCGCCGCCGCATCCCGAACTGGACGCGCCAGACCACCTCTTGTCGGTCCGGATCGAACGCGACTAGCGTTCCCTCGTCTCGGAGGTACAGTAACTCGGGCCCAGCGACGACTGACCCGGTAATGTTGATCGTGTCGTCGCGCCACAACACACGCCCGTCTGTGGGGTCGATTGCAACCAGCTCGGTCTCCTCGTAGTTGACCTCTGCGACTGCGTACAGCGTCCCGCCAGTGAGCACCAGCCCACGGTCTGCGAGTAGGTACGAACCGTCGCCGCCGACGAACGCTTCCGTTGTTCGACGCCACGCTCGCTTGACCGGTCCGGTGTACCGACCCGACTCGCGAACGAACCGTGTCCCGTCGAACGGACCGTACGGCGTTGGCCACCGACCACTCGTGTCTGTAACTTCGGTGACAGGTGTTCCGACATCGAGTTGATCGGTGCCGCCGAGTTGCTCACACGACCCCTCGTAGCCGCCGGCACAGCCGGCAGTCACCGCAACGACCGACGCAAGGAAACTCCGTCTGTTCACACGACAATACGACAAAACATCATAAAAGTACGTTTCGACACAGCGCCTGCCGTTGTTCAGTTTACTCGCCGTCCCGCCGCTTGTGTGGATCGTCGGCGTCGTCCGCGTCGACGGCGGGGTCGAACCGTTCGTACCACGCCAACAGCTCCTCCATGCGGTGGATCGCCCGTTCCGGCTCCCCGATGTTGTGGTGTTCGTCCTCGTAGACGACGAGTCGTGCGGGAACACCTTGCTTCCGGGCAGCGACGTACAACTGCTCGGACTGGCTGGGCGGACACCGCCAGTCGCGGCCGCCGGCGGCGACGAGCAACGGCGTGTCGATCTCGCTGGCGTCCGTGATCGCGGAGCTGTCGTCGTACGCCTCGGACTCCTCCCACGGGAGGCCGTACTCGTTTTCCGCCCAGACGTGGCTGTCGTCGGTGCCGAACGACGACCGCAGGTCGTAGATCCCGTGTTCCGGCGCGGCGGCGGTCAACAGGTCCGTCTGCGTGACGAGATACCCCTGTGCGATCCCGCCGTACGAGAAGCCGTAGCCGAACACGCGGTCGGGGTCGATCCACCCCTTCTCGGCGAGGTGGTCGACGCCGTCGACGATGTCCGTCACCTCGTGGGTGCCCCACTGGCCGCGCAGTGCCTCGGCGAACTCGCGGCCGTACGAGGAGCCGCCGCGGTAGTTGGGCCGGAAGACGACGTAGCCGCGGGAGGTGAGCACCGTGTGTTGGTGGGAGAACGTCGGCTCGTCGTAGCTGATCGGCCCGCCGTGGATCGCCACCACGACGGGGTGGTCCCCCGCGTCGAGATCGGTGTCGGGGTCGCTGTACACCAACCCCTCGACTTCGACACCGTCCGTGTCCCACGACACCCACTCCACCTCCGGGGTCGGGTGGTCGGCGACGAACGACTCGTTGACCGCGGTGAGCCGGGTGAACGAGTCGGGCTCGGTCGTCGCGTCGAGATCCGCCGTATCGAACGCGAACAGATCCGCCCCGTCGGTCGGGTGTGAGAGCACGGCCACGAACCGGTCGTCGCCGGCGTCGAACGTCGAGATCCCGCGGTCGTCGCCTTGCGCGTCGAACACCCGTTCGACCGTTCCGTCGAGCCCGACCCGGATGAGTCGGGTCTGACCCTCGTCGCCGATCAGCCCGACGAGCGTCGACTCGTCGAGCCAGTGGTACCGTCCGCTGGCCGTCCGGTCGAGATCCGCCGTCAGCGACTGCGGGCCGTCCTCGCCGGTGACGTACACCTGACTCGGGAGACACCAGTTCTCCGGGTCGGTGCCGTGGAAGGAGAGCCGTTCCCCGTCGGGACCCCACTCCGGCGCGCTAGCGGTGAGGTCGCTGTCCGTCTCCCGACGGAGATCCGACCCGTCCGGGCGGACCGTGTACACGTCCCGGACCATCGTGTCGTCCGGGTGGTCCGTCCGACAGGAGAGGAACGCGATCCGCCCGCCCGACCCCCAGGCGGGTTGGAGCCCGGAGAGTTCCCCGAACGCGCCGTCGGCGCCGTACGCGTCGTCCAACCGCCCGACGCCGTCACCAGCGTCGTTGACGGAAACGACGTGGAGGTAGGTGTCGACCGTGTCGAGGTAGCCGACGCCGTCGAGTTTGTGTTGGAGCCGCTCCGTCTCGACTGGCCCGCCGTCCTCGCGGCTGTCGAGGTAGGCGCGTTCCTCCTCGGTCGGGTCGCGAGCGGCGACGACGAGCCGGTCGCCGTCCGGGCCCCAGTCGAACCCCTGTGCACCCTCCTCGAACGTCGTCACCTGCCACGCGTCACCACCCAACGCGAGGTCGAACACCCACACCTGTGGTGTCGGGTCGTCGCTCCTGCCGGGACCGTCATCAGCGTCGTCTGTATCGTCAGTGTCGCCTGTGTTGTCAGCGTTGCCGTCTGTGTCGTCAGCGTCGTCTGTGTCACTCTCGGCGTCTACGCCACCCGAGTCGTCGCGGCCGACACGCCGTCCGGTGTCGGTGTCGCGGGTCGCCACAAAGGCGAGTTGATCGCCGTCGGGCCCCCACGTGGGACTGCTCGCGCCGTCGACCCGGGTCAGCCGGTGAGGGTCACGCGAGCCGTCTGTGGGGGCGACAAACAACGAGGCGACGTTCTCCGCCTCGTCGGGGTCCGCCTCGCGGGCGACGAACGCCACACGACTGCCGTCCGGCGAGAGGGCGACGGAGCCGATCTGTGTGAGGTCGTAGTGCGTCTCCAAGGGGACCGGTGTCTCGGCCATCGGTCACCACTCGCCGGGTAGCCACAAAAAAACGTGTGTGCCGGTGGTCGACGCCGGCGTTGGTGCCGGTCGACACTGGCCGGTGTCGACACTGCCCGACAGCCGACGCCGAGAACCGAGAGGCCGGGGACGGTGAGTGTGGGTGTGTGGGTGTGGAGAGTGGGTCCGCCCCCGTGTCCGCTCGTCGGAATAGGATCAAATAATAACTTGTGGTGGTGGGGTCGCGTCCGGGGCCGTCACCGCCGCAGACGACGAGGCGCTGTGAAACTGGACGACGGAGTCGGCCCGTCGAGCGTCGACCCTGCCCCGACACCGCTCACTCGTCGTCGTCTTCGGAACCCGCCGCGTCGGCCGTGGACGGCTCGGCGTCACCTCCCGGCTCCGTCACGGTCGACTCGTTGCTCCGGTAGCGCCGGACGGCGACCAACCCGCCACCGAGGGGGACGCCGATCACGACCAGGTACGGGAGCGCGTACGCCGCGAAGACGGTACTGGCCCGGAGGAAGACGACGACGCCGTCGACCGACCCCAGGAAGGCGGCACCCACGCCGGTGTCGTACCACTGGGAGTCGTCACCCAGCCGCTCGGGTCGTGGCTCCCGAATCTCGACGGTGATCGTCGTGAACGCCACCTGTCGTTCCAGCTGTTGGAGCTGTGCCTCGGTCTGTTCGATCTCCGTTTGGACACGCGACAGTTCCTGTTGGACCGCGAGCACGTCCTCGGTGGTGTTCGCTCGTTGGTACAACGTCCGGAGCTGTTCGCGTTCCGACCGGAGATTCTCCAGCCGCGCCTCCAGGTCGACGACCTGGTCGGTCACGTCCCGGGTTGACTGTTCACTGGCCCGCACGGTGCCGGTCTCGTTGACGAACGCCAACGCCTCGGAGTAGTTGCCCGTCGGGATTCGGAGCGTCACCCGGCCGACGGTCCAGGTGTCGTTCCCCTCGCCGTTGACCCGGCGGCTGGAGTCACCGACAAATCCGCCGGTCGACCGGGCGTACTCGGTGAGCCGTTCGTTCGCGACCTCGAAGTCGTCCGCCTCGACTGTCACCCGGGCAGTGCGGATCAGTTCGCGGTTCTGGACCGCCTGCCCACCCCCGCCAGCCTCACCCGCGGCGCCCGCCTCCGCGTCCCCGGCGCGAGCCTCCGTCGCTGCCGGCGCCGACGTGGCGGCGCCGTCACCGCTCCCGCTGTAGCCGAGACCGGCCTCGACACCGCTCTGTTGTGATCTGCCCGCTATGTCACCGCCGTTGGCTGCACAGCCGGACAACACGACCACCAACACGAGGACCACACTCGTCACACGTCGCATACCCGGGCGTACTCCACCCCACGACTTCAGCGTTCCCGAGGCGCAAATGATCGCTGTACCGACTCGCGGTCCGGCGGCGTCGGGGGCCAGCGCGGCTCGACTGACCGAGTCAAGCCGGGGGTCGGTCCGGGAGGTTCTTCAGTGGTGCCGACACACTCACTCGCGTGTCTGATCCGCTCACGACCGGCTGTGGGGCGTTCGACGCGGTGCTCGGCGGCGGGATCGAGCGCGGGGTCGTCACCCAACTGTACGGCCCACCGGCCTCCGGGAAGACGAACGTCGCCTTGACCGTCGCCGCGGAGGCGGCCGCCGCGGGTGAGCGTGTCCTCTACGTCGACACGGAGGACCTGTCGCTGACGCGGTTCCGCGACATCGCCGCCGCTCGCGCCGACGAGACGCCCGTCCCAGAGCTGACCGAGCGGCTGATCGTCTCGGAGGCGGCCGACTTCGACGAACAGTCGGAGGCGGTCCGCGACACCGAGGAGTTCGCCGAACGGGTCGGCCTGATCGTGCTCGACTCCGCGACCGGCTTCTACCGGTTGGAACGCACCGCCGAGGACAACGAGGGGGAGACCCTCCGGGCGGTCGCTCGCCAGATCACTCACCTGTTGGCGTTGGCGAAACGCCACGATCTCGCGGTGGTCGTCACCAACCAGGTGTTCACCGACCCGGACGCCGACCGGACCCGACCGTTGGGCGGGAACACGTTGGAACACTGGACGGGTGTGGTCGTCGGACTCGAACGGTTCCGTGGCGGCAACCGCCGGGCGACGGTCGAGAAACACCGTTCGGAGCCGGCCGGGGAACGCGCCCGGTTCCAGATCACCGACGCGGGGATCGAAGCCGCCGACCCACAGCAGTAGCCGACCCACGGCGGCCGCCGTCGGTCACCAGCCGGACCAGGCGCTGGTGATCTGGTCGCGGCCGAACAACCGTTTGATGTCCTTCGCGAAGACGCTCTGGCCGCCGATGTCCGCCTTGTCGAAGGAGTAGCCGTCCGTGTCGTCGCGGACGTGGATGCCGACGACCTCGATCTCCTCCTCGCCGAACCGTTCCGTCTCGCCGACCTCGAACTCCTTGTCCCCGGGGACGTAGATCTTCTCGCTCCGATTCTCACGGTGGCGGCCGTCGTTCGGGTGGATCGTCACGTCGACGCCGACGTTGTCGACCGCCCGCGTCCACACCGTCACGGCGGCCTCGGCGGTCGCCGACTCCGCGCGCCCCTTCTCGACTTCCACGTCCGTCACCCGCACCTGTTGGATCGCCTCACTGGTCTCGGCGACGAACTCGTCGCCGACCGCGAACTCGTGGTCCGGCTCGACTTCCGTCGCCGTCGGCCACGACTCCCCGTCCTGGGAGACGATCACGTTCACCGTCTCCGTCTCCGGCTCCGTCAGCTCCGTCTTGTGGGTGTGGTCACAGGCCGTACACCGCACGGTGGCGTGCCCGCCGGCGTTCAGCAGTTCGTGGACCGTCTCGTCCCCGCAGGCCGGACAGTCGACCGGCACGCGGCTCGTCTCGCTCATGTGTCGGCTTCTGCGACCGAGGCGTATAAGACCGGCGAGCCGGCCGCCACGCCGCCCGAAGCGCTCAGACGGCCCGTAGATACTTGTACCGCGACACCAACCGTCTGGGTGAGGCAACAGCGATGGCGCAAGGAACGGTCGCGTTCTTCAACGACACGGGCGGCTACGGCTTCATTGAGACCGACGAGTCCGACGAGGACGTGTTCTTCCACATGGAAGACATCGGCGGCCCTGACCTCGAAGAAGGGGAGGAGGTGGAGTTCGAGATCGAACAGGCAGAGAAGGGTCCGCGGGCCAAACAGCTCACCCGGCTGTAGCGACACCCGACGGAGCGGTCCGTCACACCTCACCGAGACCGACAACGCTGACGGTCGTCGTCCCGCGGTCGGTCTCGATCGTCGCCTCCTCGCGCAGTGACGACGCCACGAGTGACCGCCACGACTCCGGGTCCGTCCCCGGGTACGGCGGCACCTCCGAGAGGAGTGTTCGCGGGTGGACGTGGATCGGTGCCGGCTCCTCGTAGGTTGCGTCCACGTCGGCCATGTGGAGCCGGGCGCGCATCCGGCCACTGAACGGCGGGGTGATCCGCAACACCGCCGCCCGCCGGTTCCGGTCGCGCGCCTCACAGGCCGCGACCACGTCCGAGACGGTCACGACGACTGTCTCTACGACCGTCGGATCGCCGGGCTGGTCGTCGGTCACGACCCACCGTCGGGCGCCGAGTGACAAAGCGTTGCCGTCCCGCGCCGACTGCCAGCGCCGTCGGGGCTACTGACGGCCGCCGTCCGTGCCCGCGTGTACCGGTTCAAGCGACTCCTCGGAGAGTGTCCCGCCACAGTCGGGACACGCCGCTCGGAACGACCCGGCGCTCACACGGGAGCCACACTCGACGCAGACGAACGGCGGCTGTGACATCGTTCTAATTTGTCGCGGGGCTGTGATAAGCTTTGGCACAGTCCCCGGCAGCCACAGACTCGCGGCCGGAACGACAGAGTTTCTACGCGACCGCCGCCACCTCCTCGCGTGACCGCCATCAAAGACTCCGTTCACGACCACGTCACCCTCTGTCCGGTCGCCGCGGCGTTGCTCGACACCGACGCCGTCCAACGGCTCCGTCACATCAAACAGCTGTCGACCGTCCGGCTCGTCTACCCCTCTGCGTCCCACACCCGGTTCGAACACTCGCTTGGCGTGTACCATCTCGCCTCGCGAGCGTTGTCGTTTCTGGGGATCGAGGGGGACCGCGCACGCCACGTCCGTGCTGCGGCGTTGCTCCACGACGTGGGGCACGGCCCGTACGGCCACCAGACGGAGGAGGTGATCCGTCGCCGGACGGGCCGCGACCACGACGAACTCGGCGATCTGTTGGAGACGACCGAACTCGGCGAGGTGTTGCGCGACCACGATCTCTCGCCGACCCGGGTCGCCCGGCTGGTCCGCGGGGAGGGTGAACTCGGCCAGCTCGTCTCCGGGGAGCTGGATGTCGACCGGATGGACTATCTGGTTCGTGACGCCCACCACACGGGCGTCCCGTACGGGAGTATCGACCACGAACGGCTCGTCCGCGAACTGGAGTACGCTGACGGGGAACTGGTGCTCGCGGAGGGGAACGTCCCCACCGCGGAGTCGTTGTTGCTCGCCCGGGCGCTGATGGACTCGACAGTGTACCGCCACCACGTCTCCCGGATCGCCGGCGGGATGTTGGAACGCGCCTCCGAGCGACTGCTCGAACGCACCGACCTCGACGTGGAGACGTTCCGGCGGATGGCCGACCACGACTTGCTCGTCGCGCTCCGGGAGGACGTGCCGGAACTGGGCCGTCGGATCGAACACCGCGACCTGTTCAAACGCGCGGTGTGGGCCGGCTTAGACGAGGTGCCCGCCGCGGTCGTGGAGATGGACCACCCCGACGAGCGCGCCGCGGAGGCGGACATCGCCGCCCGGGCCGGCGTCGACGAACACGCGGTCGTCGTCGACGTGCCGCCCCGCCCGCGGTTCAAGGAGGCCGGCAGTCGGGTCGTCGTCGACGGCGTCGTCCAACGGCTGGAGGACGCCTCGGACCTGGTGTCTGGACTGCGTGCGGCCCGCCGTGGCGGTTGGCGGATGGGTGTGTACGCCCCCGAGGCGGACGTGCCGGCGGTCGCCGCCGCGACCGTCGAGGTGCTCGGGCTACCCGACAGCGTGGTCGCGTGACCGTCGCTCAGGAGCCGTAGATCGCGTCGCGAAAGGCGGCCAGGGAGTCCACGTCGTAGGTCGGTTCGTCGCCGTCGAACGTGGTGTCCGCCGCGAACGGCCGCCGGACGAACGCGCTGTCGATCCCGGCGTTGTGGGCGGCGGCGACATCACTGGGTCGGTCACCGACGTACACCGCGTCGTCGGCGTCGAGTTCGTCGAGCGCCTGTCTGAGATAGACCGGGTTCGGCTTGCGTTTGTCGTGTTCGGACAGGTCGGGAGCGAGCCCGTACAGCGTCTCGAACCGGTCGACCAGATCGAACGCGCCGAGCACGGTCTCGACGGCGCGTTGGAGGTTGTTCGAGACGACGGCGGTCGGCACCGAGAGCTTGGTCGCGGCGGCGGCGTGTTCGTAGGCGGTCTTTTCGTCGCGGGCGACCGCCGTCGCCTGTTTGTCCGTCACGAGTTCGTCCCGCCGGCTCCACAGCGTCGGGAAGTCGACGCTGTGTTCGGTCTCGAAGTGGTCCGTCGCGGCCTGCGGGTCGGCGTTCAGCGTCCGGACGGCGTGGAACTCGTAGTCGGTCGGGTCGTCGATTCCCGCCGCCGCCAACGCCTCTGTCGCCGCCTCGTCGAACACCCACGACGGTGTCCGCTCGACCAACACACCGTCCATGTCGAACACGACTGCGTCGTACTCCATCACCGACACGTTCCGGCCGGGCGCGTATCAGCACTCCGACCGCGGCCAGAGCCGTGAGTCTGTGTAGTTAGCCACACCGATTAACAGGCGTCGGGAGATACTGTCACGACAGTTGTCGCGACGCGGTCGACGACCCGACCACGCGACGAGACAGACGATGCCGGGCAACCCAGCCGGACGACGAGCGGGAGACGAGCAGTCGACAGCGGCGACAATCGGACTCGCCTCCGCCGACGACAACCCGGTCGTTAGCGGGGTCGACGACCGGTTCTGTTCCCGATTCGGCGACCCCGAGAGGGACCGCCGGCTGGCGGACGTGCTCGCGTTGGCCGTCCGGGCGCCGTCGCCAGAGACGCTCGCCACTCGGCTCGCGGCCGGCGACACGGACTGTTACGCCGCCAGCGTCGACCGGCCGAGCGACGAGGAGCCCCCGGCGCCGGATCTCCTCTTGCGAGCGACCGACGAGGGGGACGACCGTGTCCGAATCTTCGATCTCTCGACCGACGGCGACCCGCCGGGTCGACACGCCGACGACACGGGGAGTCCGGCCGCAGCCGGGAACGAGACCGCGCAGGCTCCACCCACCGGGCGAAACGACGACCCGCTGACCCCGGGCGCGGACGGCGAACTCGTCGCGAGTGTCGTGAGTCACGACCTCCGGAACCCGTTGGACGTGGCGAAGGCCCACCTCCGGGTGGCACAGGAGACGGGGGCGACGGACCACCTCTCGACGGTTGCGGACGCCCACGACCGGATGGAACGGATCATCGACGACGTGTTGACCCTCTCGCGGGTCGGTGAACCGGACCGGCGACAGGTCGACGTGGCGGCGACGGCCCGCGCGGCCTGGGACACCGTCGCGACCGGCGACGCGGAGTTGGTGGTCGACGCCCCGCCGACGGCCGACGCGGACCCGAACACGTTGGAACGGTTGTTCGAGAACCTGTTCCGGAACGTGACGGAACACGCCGGGCCGGCGCCGACCGTGCGGCTGGGGACCGTCGCCGACGGGTTCTACGTCGCCGACGACGGGCCGGGGATTCCGCCGGCGGAGCGGGACCAGGTGTTCCGGTCGGGGTACACCGTCGACGGGACGGGCACCGGACTGGGGCTGGCAATCGTCGGTCGGATCGTCGCCGCCCACGGCTGGGAGGTGCGGGTTGTTGAGGCGGACGACGGCGGTGCACAGTTCGAGATCGTTGGCCTCGCGGCACCGACAGACAGATAGCCGGCGGGTGAGTGCTACCGACGATGGAGAGGCTCTCTGCGTGTCCCGTCGGCGTGTTGGACGTGACCCACGACGGCCGGATCACCGCGGTCAACCGGACGGCCACGGAGTTGCTCGACGCCGACCGGGAGACACTCGTCGACAGCGACGTGACAGAGACGTTCCCCCACTCCGTCGAACGGACGCTCCCACGGACGTTCACGGAGTCGGTGTCGCACACGGCGTTCGAGGAGTACTACCCGGAGCCGGACCAGTGGTTCGGCGTGACGGTCGCGCCGGACGACGACGGCGTCCGGGTGTACGTCGAGGACGTGACCGACAAACACGAACGCGGCCAGGAGACGGACCGGCTCCGGGCGGAACTCGACCGGATGGCGGTGTTGTCGGAGCTGGTGTCGGAGATTCTCGTCGAGTTGGTCGGCGCGACCACCCGCGAGGGGATCGCGGAGACGGTGGTCACCCGGCTCGGGGAGACGGATCGGTACGCGTTCGCCTGGTTCGGCGAACGGGAGATCGGCGGTGACGACGTGGTGATCCGGGCGTCTGCGGGCGCGACGGACGGCGCGATCGACCGGATTCGCGAGAGTCTCGACGGCGACGACACCGGCCCGGAGGAACGGGCGATGGAGACGGGTGCGGTGCGGCTCGTCCAACCGGTCGCGGACGACCCGGCGGTTCCGGAGCCGGTGCGACAGACGGCGTTTGCCAACGGGATTCAGTCGACGCTGTCGATCCCGTTGGTGTACGGCGACACCGTCTACGGTGTCGTCGGCGTTTACGCCACCGAGGCGGACGCCTTCTCGGGACGGGAACGCGCCAGCTTCGAGACGCTCGGCCGGGTCGCGGGGTTCGCGATCAACGCCGCCCGCCACCGGAACCTGTTGTTGTCGGACACGGTGACAGAGCTCACACTGGAGTACCCGGCCGACGGCGGGCCGTTTCCGACCGCCTCGGCGGCGTGTGACGCGGCGTTGTCACTCGACGGGCTCGTCTCACAGGAGGAGAGCCGCCTGTTGTGTTACGTGAGCGTCGTCAGCGCGGCGCCGTCGGCGGTCGCGGCGACGCTGGCGGACGAGCCGGGGGTCGAGCGCACCCGCGTGATCGACGAGGGGGAGACGGACGGCTCCGTCGAGGTGGAGTTGGTCGGGGAGTCGCCGCTCGTCGCCGCCTCGGCGCTCGGCGGGACGGTCGCGTCGGCGTCGTACGACGAGGGACGCGGGGAGATGGTCGTGGAGCTGTCACCCAGCGAGGACGTACGCCGGATCTCCGAGACGATCAAACGGGAGTTCTCCGCGCAGTTGGCGGCGAAACGCGAACGGGAACGCTCCGTGACGACCGAACGCGACGTGCGTGACGCCCTGGGTGATCGGCTCACCGAGAAACAGTCAGAGGCGTTGCGGACGGCGTTCTTCGCGGACTACTTCGAGTCTCCGCGGGGGAGCACCGCCGAGGAGGTCGCTGAGTCGTTGGATATCACCGCGCCGACACTGTTGTACCACCTGCGTGCCGGACAGTACAAACTGCTGTCGTCGTTCTTCGAGGAACACGACCGGGGGTGAGGTGGTCGGGCTGTCGCGGTGTCGGTGCGGGCGGGTGTGTCGGGCTGTCGCGGTCCGGTTGCGAGTGGGTGGTGTCTGTCGCGGTACGACTGTAGGCGAGCTGTCGTCCCTCAGATGCCCTCGCGCCCGATATCGCCGAACGTGTCGAGAATCCCCGGGTCCGCGAGCAGTCGCCTGACACGTTTCTCCAACTGCTCGACGCGGGCGGCCTGTTCACCGTAGCCGTCGTGGTCGGCGCGGGCCTCCGCGGGTAGCTCGGCGGCCAACACCGCTCGTTTCGACTCGGCACTGAAGTACTCCCCCAACAGGTCGTACGCGAGCACCTCGCGGTGGTGGTCGATGGCCGACACCAGCCCCTCGCGTTCGACCGGCTTGCGGAGATAGTCGTCGAACGGGAGGTCCAACACGTCGAACCCGGGGTCGACCGCGGTCAACATCACGACACGCCCGACAAACGAGTGGTCGCGGAGCCGCCGGAGCACCTCGTCGCCGGACATCTCCGGCATCCGGCGGTCCAGCAGGACGATGTCGATCGTTTCCTCGTCGGCCGTCTCCAGTGCCTCTGGCCCGTTGTACGCCGTCTCCACGTCACACACGTCCCGGAGGCGGAGCGCGTAGGCGTCTGCGACCTCCTTTTCGTCGTCCACGACCAGGACACGGACGTCGGACACGTCGGCTGTGTCTGTCTCCGTCACTGCTGGCTCACACCCGTTCTAACTCGGCCCCCGACTATAGTTTTGGCTCACGACGACCGGTCTGACCCCGTCGTGAGCCGGCTCTACGTCTCGTCCCGGTAGTTAGACTGACACGTTCGGGGGCAACTGCGTGGTTAGCCTGCCGACCGAACGGTGTCGAGGCCGTACGTCGGGTCGTCATGTCGACACACGCGCTCCCCGGAGTCACCCCGACGACACTCGATGACCGAACGGCGACGACCCACGCACACGTCATCGCCGCCGACCGGACGTGTCGGTGGTGTGGCGGACAACTGCGGGCGGGCGCCGACGACGGTCAGCTGGTGGTCGTCTGTATCGACTGCGGCCGGGATTTCGTCTGAGCGGACTGCGGTCACCGTTCCCGTCGGCCCACCCGAAGTTGTCGTATCACCGACATATCTGTTGCCGAACACGGTGCGTTGATGTTATCGTGTGGCCGGGAAGACGTGGCGTGATAGCTACCAACACGCCATTTCCCGAGACGGCTCGTGGCGTCGGTGTCAGTAGTTGTGTATCAGTTGCCAATCGTTTTCCCGGTGGAGATGCTATCCGAACTGAATGAGTCGAGTGACATCCGATCCAGCCCGAGTCGGAGTGCGTGTCTCCGACAGCTTCGACGGATTGTCGGAGGAGTTGGTCGCGGAACTCGACGACAGACTCGACTGGCGTGTGTCGGCCGACCCAGCGTCCGGGGCGGAGCGAGCGGTGTTCACCGACGACCCGGAGCGTATGAGCCGGATCGCAGACGACACACTCGTGGTGGTCACAACCTCGGCGGCCGTGGCGCGGGCGGCCACGGAGACGGCGCCGTCGGTACCGGTCGTCCGGTGGGACACCGCCGACCCGCCGTGGGCGTATCTGACGGAACGGATCGAGGCGGCCGTCGACGCCGAGCCGGACACCGGCGGTGTCTCCCACCCGGTGCCGACGCCCGGCGAGACGGAGGATCTGGCCGCCCGGCTGGCGTCTTACGAGCAGTTGATGGACTCGCTGGGGGACGCGGTGTACGTGCTCGACGACCGGGGGCACTTCGTCTACGTCAACGACGCGATGGCAGAGCTGACCGACTACGACTGTGCGGAGATCGTCGGCCAGCCACCGGGGGTGATCAAGACGGACGAGGCCGTCCAGGAGGCGGAAGACGCCCTCGCCGAGATGCTTTCCTCGGAGGGTCCCTCGTGGGCGTCGTTGGAGCTGGACATCGTCTGTGAAGACGACTCCCGGGTGCCCGTCGAGGATCATATGACACTGTTGCCGTACGACGAGGAACTCCGCGGGACGGTCGGCGTGTTGCGGGACGTGACGACACAGAAACGGCGCGAGGCGATGTTCGACGGGTTGTTGAGCGCCACCCACCGGATGATGACCGCCGACGATCCGGTGGCGATCGCCGGGATCGCAGCCGAGACGGCCGCAGAGACGTTGGACCAGGAGTTGACGACGATCCGGTTCTACTCCGACGGGGAGTTGGTGCCGGTCGCGACGACGGAGTCGACCCGGGAGTCGTTGCCGCCGCGCCCCCGGTACGAGCCGGGCGAGGGGGGTGTTGGGGAGGCGTTCGCGACCGGCGAGACGGTCGAACGGTTCGACGACGTGGCGGACGGCTCCCTCGACACGGCGTTGTACCTGCCGATGGGGGACCGTGGGACGATCACGGTCGGCTCTCGGGACGGCTCGTTGGCGGAACAGGACCGGTACTTCGCGGAGCTACTGGCGGCGACGACGGAACGGGCGTTGGACCGTGCCGCGCGGGAACGGTCGCTACGGCGGTACCAGGCGCTCGTCGAACAGATCGACGACCTGGCGTTCGCCGTCGACGACGACCGGGAGTTTGCGTTGTTGACGGACCCGTTCGCGGAGGCGTTGGGGTACGACGCCGAGACACTTGACGGCGAACGGATCGACCGGATCGACACCGGAGTCGTCGACTCCGTGTTGGAGGAGGTGATGGCAGACGACACAGACGCCTCACCGGTGCTCAGAGAGGGGACACTCCGTCGACGAACCGGCGAGGAGCTACCGGTGCGGGTCCACGCCACCCCGGTGTCGACAGCGGCGTTCGACGGTGCGGTCGTCTCGGTCGACGACATCTCGGATCTGTTGTCGGCTCGGGAGGCGGTCGAGCGCACCCGCGACCGGTTCGGTGGGTTGTTCGGCGCGCTGACCGATCCGGTCGTCGAGCTCCGGCTCCCCGACCGGTCGGAGCCGTCGGCCGCCGAGATCGTCCGGGTCAACGACGAGTTCGAGACGCTGTGTCGGGTCGACGAGAGCGACGCCGACACGCTCGGGGGGTTGTCCGTGCCGGCGTCAATCGCCGACCAGCTCCAGACGGCGACGGAACGGGCGCTCGCCGACGGCGACGGGGAACGGACGGAGGTGACCGTCCAGACCGGCGGTCAGACCCGTCACTTCGTCGTCAGAGACGTGCCCTACGAGGTCGACGACGCGACACACGCGTTCGTCGTGTTCACGGAGGTGACGGCGTTGAAGCGCCGGGAGACACACACGGCAGTGTTGACACGCATCCTCAGACACAACCTCCGCAACGAGATCTCCGTCGTCCGCGGGTTCGTCGACCAACTCGCCCGGGAGACGGACGGCCACGACCACGCGGTCGGGCGGATCGACGAGGCGGCAGAACATCTCGTCACGCTGTCGGAGACGGCGGGCGTGATCCAGGAGATCCTCCAGTCCGACGAGACGGTCAAACGGCCGGTCGACCTGGAACGGGTGGTTCAGGAAGCTGTCGAGGACGCGCTCGCTCGCCACGAGCGCGCGCAGGCAGAGATCGACACGGTCGGCACGGAGCCGGTTGTCGCGACGGAGTATCTGGAACACGCGGTCGCCGAGCTGGTGGACAACGCCGTGAGCCACAACCCCGCGAGCGAGCCGTCGGTGACGGTGTCGGTAGAACGCGGGTCGGCGGCGACGACGATCCTGATCGCGGATGATGGCCCCCCGATCCCCGAGGTGGAGTGGGCGGTCGTCACAGACCGCCAGGAGATCACCCAGCTCCGACACGGGAGCGGGATTGGGCTGTGGCTCGTCCGGTGGGTCGTCGACGACCACGGCGGGACGCTCGAACTCCGCGAGAACGACGACGACGGGACGACCGTCGCGGTGCGGCTCCCACACACGGACGCCGAGCCGACACACACCGACGGCGAGTGAGTCGGGCGCGGGACCGTCGGGGCCGGGTCGAGTGCGGGACCGTCGGAGTCGAGTCGGGCGTGCGCCCGGTGTCGACGACAGGGTCTAGTTAGTTAGATTCGTCTCTGACTCCCCGACTCTGTAGTTACACTGTCATTTCACGACGACGTAGCGCCAACAACCGTGTGTGGCCGCGGACGACTGTTCGCGAGGCCACGGAGACGACACGCGACAGCTAGCGACCCGCCCGTCCCCAACGGGTGGCTCTCCCCCCGGTGTCCACCCAGCCGGGACGGGACGACGACCGCCGACGGCTCCGAGACGACGACCGCCGACGGCTCCGAGACGACGACTGCCGACGGCTCCGAGACGACGACCGCCGACGGCTTCGAGACGACGACCGCCGACGGATCCGAGACGACGGACACCGGCGGAGAGACCCACACTCCAGTTCCGTAGGCCAACGGAGCACACACTGAGGGAAGTAGTCAGCTTCAGGTACCGGGCGTGCGAGCAGTTCGACAACAGAATGCGGCCAGACCACGACCACCCCGACGAACGGGCAGAAACAACACTCCAGGCGGGGCACGCAGCGATCCACGACGCCGGTCGGGCGTTGTTCGACGCCGAGACGGCACAGGTGGTCCGGGAACGGGCCGCACGGCTCGTCGCCGACACGCTCAGCCACCGGCCGGTGGGGATCTACCGGCTGGCAGACGGCGTCGCCGAGACGACCCATCGGACCCCGGCGTTCACCGAGCTGTACGACGCCTCGCGGCTCGACCCCGCGCCGGGGACGCTCCGGACGGCCGCCGAGATGGGGCTCCCGCGGACGGAGACGGGAGAGGTGCCGTTCGCGGACGCCGCGGCGTACTGTGTCGCGCCGACCGGGAGCGGCGAGTTTCTCGTCTGTCCGTTCTCGACGGCGTCGTGTCTCGGCGACCGGTTCCAGACCCACCTCAACGAGGTAGCGAGTCTCGCCGGTACGGCGTTGCTCCGTGCGGACGCGGCGCCGCCGACACCTGTCTCCGACTCGGAGGCGACACCTACGCCGGTGAGTGACCGTCCGGCGCGGGCGGCGGTGTTGGACGCACTCGACCGGTCGTTTCCGGACTACGCCTTCCTCCACGACCGCGAGGGGCGGTACGTCGATCTCCTGTTGGGTCGACGGAACGTCGGCGAGCGGAGCCGCGACCAGTTGGTCGGCTCGACCGTCTACGAGACGCTGACGACGGACGCGGCCGACCGCGTCGTGACCGCGATCCGGACGGCGATCGACGACTGGGAGACCGCCTCGGTGGAGTACCCCGTCGAGACCGGCGGCCAGACCCGGCGGTACGAGGGGATGGTCAGCCCGGTCGAACTCGCGGGTGACGACCGGGCGGTGTTGGTCGCCCGGGACGTGACGGAACTCCGGCGACGGCGGGCGCAACTCCAACAACGCAACGAACGGCTGGAGGCGTTCACCTCAATCGTCTGTCACGACCTGAAGAACCCGCTCAACACCGCACAGGGGTATCTGGGGTTGGCGACCGCCGAACTGGACGACCCACCCGAACAGCTGTCGGCAGTCGAGCGCGCGCTCAACCGGGTGGAGGAGATCTCACAGGGTGTGCTGGCGTTGGCCCACCACGAACAGACGGAGTTGGATCTCGACTCTGTCGACGCCGAACGGGTCGCGACGGACTGTTGGACGGTGACGACGACCGCCGACGCGGAGTTGGTGGTGGAGCCGTTCGAACTCTGTGCGGACGAACGGAGCCTCCGGCACGTGTTCGAGAACCTGTTCGGCAACAGCCTCACCCACGCCGGCCCGGAGACGACCGTCCGGGTCGGGCCGACCGCCGACGGGTTCTACGTCGCCGACGACGGACCGGGGGTCGACCCGGAACGCCGGGAGCTGGTGTTCGAGACGGGCGCCTCCTTCGGTGACGCCGGCTCCGGGATCGGGCTGGTCGTCGTGGAGACGGTCGCGGACGCCCACGACTGGACGGTCGATCTGACCGAGTCGTGGGCCGGTGGCGCACGCTTCGAGTTCGCCGGTGTCGAACGGCCCGAGACGGACAGGAACCCCTAGCTTCTCGCCGACGAGCCCCCCGAGATCCACTCCTCCGTCGAGTGTCGCCAGACGAGCGCCCACCCCCGTGTGTTGCCTGCGTCTCACTCGATACAACCCGCCACGTCTCCCCGCCGCCTCCTCCACTCGCCCACGCCGAGTCGTTACTCTTATGCATATCTCTCACCCACAGTATACACGAGAAACATGACCGGCGAGGACAGCGAGGCGGGACGGGAGACGGAGGCGATCCACGCGGGGTTCGACGCCGGGTCGGCGGCGGGGTCGCGGTCGCCGCCGATCCACCAGTCGGCTTCCTTCGAGTTCCCGAGCGCCGAGGCGGCCGCGGAGACGTACGCGCTCCGTGAGGACCGGGACGTGTACACCCGGATCTCGAACCCGACGACCCGGGCGTTGGAACGGCGGCTCGCCGCGTTGGCCAGCGGGACGGACGCGGTCGCGACGAACTCCGGGATGGCGGCAATCGACACGATCACCACCGTGTTGGCGCGGGCCGGCGACAACGTCGTCGCGAGTGCGGAGATGTACGGCGGGACGAGCAGCTACCTCGCACAGACGGCCAGTCGGCGCGGGGTCGAACTCCGGACGGTCGAGACAACCGACCCGGGGGCGTACGCCGAGGCGGTCGACGACCGGACGGCGTACGTCCACGTCGAGACCATCGCGAACCCGTCGCTGACCACCCCGCCGTTGGCGGCGGTGGCGGCGGTGGCTCACGACCACGCCGCGCCGTTGGTCGTCGACAACACGTTCGCGACGCCCGCGTTGTGTCGGCCGATCGAACACGGCGCGGACGTGACCTGGAGTTCGACGACGAAGTGGCTCCACGGCGCCGGCACCACGATCGGCGGCGTGATCGTTGACGGGGGAACGTTCCCGTGGGAGCACCCGGACGCGGACTACGCGGAACTGAGCGGCGACAACCCCGCCTTCGGCTTCGATTTCGTCGAGCGGTTCAGTGACACGGCGTTCGCGGAGGTGGCCCGCCACCGCGGGGTGCGGTCGTTGGGGAACGCACAGTCCCCGTTCGACGCCTGGCAGACGCTCCAGGGCGTGACGACACTCCCGGTGCGGATGGAACGCCACTGTGAGAACACCCGGATCGTCGCGGAACACCTCCGGGACCACCCACAGGTCGCGTGGGTGCGCTACCCCGGGTTCACCGACCACCCGACACACGACGCCGCCGCCGAGTATCTCGACGGCGGCGACGACGGGTTCGGCAGTGTCGTCGTGTTCGGTCTGGAGGGCGGGTACGACGCCGGCGTTCGGTTCTGTGAGTCCGTCGAGACGATCTCGTTTCTGGCCAACATCGGCGACGCGCGGTCGTTGGTCGTCCACCCCGCGAGCACGACCCACGCACAGCTCGACGAGGCGGCACAACGCGCCGCCGGCGTGACGCCGGATCTGCTCCGATTTTCCGTCGGGCTGGAGGACCCCGCGGATCTGATCGCCGACGTGGACCAGGCGATCCAGCAGGCGACGCGCGCGACAGACGGGACACGAGCGACATCGACAGAGGGTGGTGACTCGTGACACGACGCGCCTCGCTTGGCCCGTTCACGTTCGAACACGGCGGCCGCGTGCCGGAGTTGGAGCTAGCATACGAGACGTACGGCCGTTACGACGGCTCGAACGCGGTGTTGGTGTGTCACGCCCTCACCGGGAGCCACCACGTCCGCACGCCGACGAACGCCGACCCCAGTGGGCCACCCTCCGCGCACGGCTGGTGGGACGGGATCGTCGCGCCCGGCGGCCCGGTGGACACGACCGAGCAGTACGTGATCTGTGCGAACGTCCCCGGCTCGTGTCACGGTTCGACGGGGCCGACGACCCCGCATCCCGACCGCGAGGGCGTCTGGGGGAGTGGGTTCCCGACCGTGACGATCGGTGACTGGGCGCGCGCACAGCGCCGACTGCTCGATCATCTCGGCGTCCGGCAGCTGTCGGCGGTCGTCGGCGGCAGTGTCGGCGGGATGAACGCCCTGGAGTGGGCACGCCGGTACCCGGACCGTGTCGACCGCGTGGCGGCGGTGGCGGCCGGCCCGCGACTCGACGCGGAGATGGTCGCCACCAACAGCGTCGCGCGCCGCGCGATCACCGGCGACCCCGACTGGCAGGGTGGTGACTACCACGGCACCGGCCGCCGCCCCACACGCGGGCTGGCACAGGCTCGCCGGCTGGGTCACCTCTCTTACCGGTCGAAGGCGTCACTCGACGACCAGTTCGGGCGCGAGCGAGCCGGTCGGCCGGGCCCGACGGCGGACCCGACCGCCGACGACGGCAGCTACCGCGCGGTGGCGTCGTATCTCGACTACAACGCCGAGCGGTTCGCCGAGCGGTTTGACCCCGTCAGCTACCTCTCTCTGCTCCGAGCGATGGAGGAGTGGGACCTCGCGAGCGAGGCTGGTTCGAACGTGGCCGCGCCGGCCGACTCCGATACGGCCTCGCCAGCCGACTCTGACGCGGCCGCGCTGGCCGACTTCGACGGTGAACTGTTGTTGGTGTCGTACACGGGCGACCGCCACTTCCCGGTCGCGGGCTCGGAGGCGGTCGCCGAGGCCGCCCGCGAGGCCGGGGTCACGGTCACCCACGAGACGGTCGCCTCCGACTACGGCCACGACGCGTTTCTGGCGGAGCAGGCGACACTGGCGGAGCCGTTGGCGGAACTGTTGGCCGACGGTGAGGCAGTTGAGGGGCACGAGCCGTGCGGGCGCGGGCCGTCGAACGCACCCGTCCACGCCGGGCTGTACGGGATCTAACGCAGTTCTTCGGCGACAGCGGCGATCCGGTCGACCGCCTCGTCGATGTCACGCTCATCGACATCCAGGTGTGTACACAGCCGGCAGGTGTGGTCGTCGAACGCCGAGAACGCCACGTCACGCTCGCCACACGCGTCGGCGAACGTCTCGCCGGTGACACCCAGCCCGTCGGTGTGGACCATCACGAGGTTGGTGTCCGGGTTCGGTGCGGCGAGACCAGCGATGTCGTCCAGATCTGCCGCGAGCCGTTCGGCGTTGGCGTGGTCCTCGACGAGTCGGTCGACGTTCTCCAACGCGTCGAGTGCCGGCGCGGCGACGATCCCGGCCTGTCGCATCCCGCCGCCGAACAGCTTCCGGACCCGCCGGGCGCCCGCGACGAACTCCTCGGGGCCGACGACGACGGAGCCGACCGGCGCTCCCAACCCCTTCGAGAGACAGAACATCGCGGTGTCGACCCGGTCGAGCATCTCTGCGGGGTCGGTGTCGAGCGCGACACAGGCGTTCGGGAGCCGTGCGCCGTCGAGATGGACCGGCACGCCCAGGTCGTGGGCCGCATCGGCGGCGGCGTCGACGTGTTCCTTCGGCACCGCCACCCCACCGCGGGAGTTGTGGGTGTTCTCCAACGTCACCAGCCCCGTCCCGGGCCGGTGGAGATCCTCGGCGACGTACCCCTCGCGGATCTGTGCGGGGGTCGGCACCGCGCGGTCACCGGCGTCGACGATCCGTGGTTGGACGCTCGACAGCTGGGGAATCCCGCCGAGTTCCCACTTGTAGACGTGCGCCTGTTCGTCACACAACAGCTCCTGGCCACGCTCGGTGTGGGTGCGGATCGCCGCCTGGTTCCCCATCGTTCCCGTCGGGACGAACACCGCGGCCTCCGTGCCGGCCAACGCCGCGGCACGCGACTCCAGTTCGTTCACCGTCGGGTCGTCTCGGTAGACGTCGTCGCCGACCGGTGCCTCCGCGGCCGACTCCCGCATCTCCGCGGACGGTCGTGTCACTGTGTCGGAACGCAGGTCGATCACGTTCTGCTCCACGAGGCGGACGGTGAAATACCGCCCGGTCGGGGGGGGAACCCACCCGTCGGCCCGCCCACCCAGGTCGTCGATGACAGTACCAACCTTATTTATCACTCGGAGTGAACAGTTGAGTGGCGAGATACCGGGGCACACGGACCGATGCAACCCACACACTCGACGGGACGGCGGTTGGCAACCGTCGCGGTCGTCACCGGCACGAGCGCGGGGTACCACGAGACCAGAACGAACGCTCCCGCACCCGACAGGACGGCGTCTCCTACGACCCCCACTGCGCAGTCATCGGGCGGGTCGGCACCGACGACGAACGGAGACGGACAAACGACTGGAGTGACGGACGGAGACGGCCAGACGACCAGACGCTCGACGGGTGACGGGCAGACCACCGAGACGCCGGGGCGGGCAGACGACGCGGCCGGTCGGGTGGCAGAACAGAAACGAGCGTTCTACTTCCTCAACAACCTCCTCCGACACCACGTGCTCAACGGGCTGAACGTCGTCGACGGCTACGCCGAGCGGTTGGCCGCTGGCGAGACCGACCCGGAACGAGCGACGACGGTGATCCGTGACCGGATCGCGACCATGACGACCGTCGTGGGTAACGTTCGTGCCGTCGCGGACATCTTCGCCGGCGATCCGGACCCGACGGTCGCGGACGCCGCCGGCGTCGCGCGGCGCGTCCGAGACCGCGCGACCGACGCCCACCCGACGGTGACGGTCGACACCCCCGAGGCCGCCGAGGTGTGGTGTGCGGCCGGCGGTGACGCCGTCGTCTGGGAGCTCGTCGAGAACGTGATCGTCCACAACGACGCAGGCGCTCGGGTTCACCTGGCTGTCGTCGAGACGGGCGACGCGGTCTGGCTCCACGTCGCGGACGACGGGCCGGGGATCGACGGCGACAGTGTGATTCCGGCCGTCGTCGACTGCGGTGGTGTCTGTGTCAGTCTCCGGTTCCGCCCGGCCGAGCGACACCAGCCGTCGACGCCCGCGGTCGGCCGCGCTGTCGAACACGCGATCGACCGCCCACACGGCAGCGGAGGTGACGACCGGTGACAGACGACGGCCTCGACGACCGACTGCGTGCGCTCCACGCCGCCACCCGGGAGTTGGTCCGTGCGGGCGACACGGTCGGGGTGTGTGAGGTGGCCGCCGAGCAGGCGGAGGCGGTGTTAGGGTTCGAACTCAACACGGTCCGGCTGTACGACGAGTCGACGGAGACGTTGGAGCCGGCGGCGGTGTCGCCGGGGGTCGAGGAACTGCTGGGTGAACGATCCGCCTACAGCCGTGGTGAGTCGGTCCAGTGGGAGGCGTTGGAGACCGACGAGGTGTTGACGTACCCGGACGTGACGGAGATTGACGACGATGTCGACCGGATGGACTCGGGGAGTCTCCTCGTCGCGCCGTTGGACGGACGCGGGGTGTTGACCGTCGGGACGCGGTCGACCGACGACATCTCGGCGGCCGACGAGGAGTTGCTGGGTGTGTTCACCGCCAACGTCGCCGCGGCGCTCGACCGTGCCGAGCGGGGGGAGCGACTCCGCCGCCGGACGGCCGAGCTGGCCCGCCAGAACGACCGGTTAGAGGAGTTCGCCGGGATCATCGGCCACGACCTCCGCAGCCCGCTCAACACCGCCCGCGGCCGGCTCCAACTCGCAACGGAACGGGACGACCCCTCGGATCTGGCGGCCGTTGACGACGCGCTCGGACGGATGGAGGCGTTGATCGACCGACTGTTGACGTTGGCGCGCAACGGCAAACCCGTGGAAGCAACCGCGCCCGCTTCCGTCGCGGAGGTGGCACAGGCGGCCTGGGAGACCTCCGCGACGGCCGAGGCGACGTTGTCGGTCGACACGGAGTTGGTCGTCGACGCCGACCGAGAACGACTGCGGACACTGTTCGAGAACCTGTTCCGCAACGCCGTCGACCACGGCGGACCGGGCGTGTCGGTCGCCGTCGGCGAGTTGGACGACCAACCGGGGTTCTCCGTCGCCGACGACGGCCCGGGGCTCCCGACGGACGCCGGTGACGCCGTCTTCCGGCGGGGGTTCACCACCGACAAGGACGGCACCGGGTTCGGGCTCTCGATCGTCACGGAAATTGTCGACGCACACGGCTGGACGATCCACCCCGTCGAGTCCGGCGAGCCGTTTCCGGACGGGGGCGCCCGTTTCGAGATCGTGACGACACCCGAGTTTCCGGTCGTCGACGACTGACTCCCACGGACAACTCTCTCGGTGTGGCTCTCACGTCAGATCAGCGACGCGACACCGCCGACGTCGTCGAGTCAGTGGGTCGGCGCCGGCTCCGGATCGGTCGGTGGTCGTTCGTGCGGGCGGGCGGTCGGCACCCAGACCGTGTCGACGCCGGCGCGGTGGCCGGCGACCACGTCGACCGCGTGGTCGTTGCCGACGAACACTGCCCGCGAGAGGTCGCCGTCGAGGGTCGACGAGTCGCCGTCGACTACCGACGGGCCGGCGCCGAGTGTCGACTGGCCGGCGTCGAGTGCCGACTGGCCAGCGTCGAGTGTCGACACCGCTCGCCGGATCGGCGCCGGGTCCGGCTTCGCGGGCACGTCGCCGGACGGGGAACAGAGGACGGTCGCGTCGAAGGCGTCCGCGGTCCCGAGCGTCGCCAGTTTCGCCCCTTGTGTCGACTCCGGGCCGTTGGTGACGAGCCCGACCCCAGCCGGACACCGGTCGCAAACGGCCGCCAACGCCGTCGGCGTCCGACAGCCGCGAGACACACAGCCTCCCGTCGAGGTCGACCACGACGGCGTCGTAGCTCACGCCGGCCGTGCAGCACGCCACACACAAACTCTTTCGGCAGTCGTGTCGAACTACGTGGTGTGAGCGAGACGCCGAGCGACCGTGAGACGGCGGAGGTCGCAGACTACATGACCCACGACGTGGCGACAGTGTCGCCCGAAGACACCGTCAGGGAGGTCGCCGACCGGGTCGTCGAGAGCGACGAACACAACGGGTTCCCCGTCGCGGACGGCCGCCGGGTGGTCGGGTTCGTCTCCGCGCGGGACCTCTTGTTGGCGGACGGCTCCGCACCGATCTTCACGGAGATGACCGACGACATCATCGTCGCCCACCCGGAGATGGCCGTGACGGACGCCGCCCGGGTGATCCTCCGGTCAGGCATCCAGAAGCTGCCGGTCGTCGACGACGCGGGCCACCTCGTCGGGATCATCTCCAACACGGACGTGATCCGGAGTCAGATCGAACGCGCCACCCCCGAGAAGGTGGGGAAGCTGATGCGAACCCTCGAAGAGATCCACGAGGTGGAGGTCAAACAGGACCGCCGCGAGGTGTCGTTGTCGGCGCTCGTCCCCACCCAGTCGCGGGTGTACGCCGACGAACTCGCCGGCCGACAGTACGAACTGGAGCGTGGCCTCGCCGAGCCGTTGGTCGTGATCGACAACGCCGGCACGCTCGTGCTCGCCGACGGCCACCACCGCGTGCTCGCGGCCGACGAACTCGACACTGAGACGATGGACGCGTACGTGATCGTCGTCGCCGCCGCCGACGAGGTGGAACTGGGGATGGAACGCACCGCCCGCAAGGAGGGGTTGTCGGGGATCGACGACATCGAGGTCGTCGACTACGCCCGACACCCGTTGGTCGAGACGACGAAACGGTTCCAGAACGACGACCCGCCGGAGTCGTGAGAGTACTACGACACTAACTGTGCCGCTCACGGGTCATATCTCGCTTTATGCCACATCTCGACACGTAGACACAGTCCGAAACGCGTGAAAACATTCATGTGAGCCGAGTGAGTGAGGCAAGATAATGAGTGACACGAGCGGGCGACAACGGCCCGCCAGCGAACCGACGACGGAGACAGAACGAGCGAACGAACGTCCACCGGTCGTTGCCGTCGAAGATCTCGGAAAGACGTACCCTGGCGACATCACGGCGTTAGACGAGATCTCGTTCGCGATCCGTCCGGGGGAAGTGGTCGGGCTACTCGGGCCGAACGGTGCGGGGAAGACAACCTGTATCAAGTGTCTCCTCGGGTTGGTCGAGCCGACCGCCGGCACGGTCGAGGTCGCGAGCGTCGACGCGCAGGCGAACCCGAGGACGGCGTACAGCCGGGTGGGTGCGATGCTGGAGGGGGCGCGCAACGTCTACTGGCGGCTGACCGTCCGGGAGAATCTGGAGTTCTTCGCCGGCATCGCCGGCAACGCGCCGAGTGAGGTGCGGGACCGACACGACGAACTGCTGGAACGGCTGACGCTCGCAGAGAAGGCCGACGAACCGGTGCGAGACCTCTCACGGGGGATGAAACAGAAGGTGTCACTGGCGACGACGTTGGCCCGGGACGTGGACGTGGTGTTCCTCGACGAGCCGACGCTGGGGCTCGACGTGGAGAGTTCACTCGAACTCCGCCGCGAGTTGGACACGCTGGCGAAGGAACGCGATCTGGCGGTGGTGTTGTCGAGCCACGACATGGACGTGATTCAGGATCTGTGTGACCGGGTGGTGGTGTTGTCCGACGGGGAGATCGTCGCCGACGACAGCGTCGACTCGTTGTTGGAGTTGTTCCGGACCCAGACGTACGAGATCAGCTTCGAGGCGCCGGTCGACACGGATGTCGTGTCACGGCTCCGAACGACGTGTGAGGTGACGAACGTGGATCACCGGTCGACACAGACGGTCGTCACCGTCCAACTGCCGGACGGGAACGATCTCCCGACGGTGACAGCCGAGGTCGTCGACGCCGGCGGCCAACTCCACGGCGTGAGCACCGTCGAACCGGACCTGGAGGAGGCGTTTCTCCGGATCACCGGGGGTGAAGAGTCGTGAGCGACGAGACGGCCGACACGCGGGTCGACGGAGAGACGGACGACGCGCAAGTCGACGCGGCGACGGACGGCGGCCAGACCGCAGGACGACTCGGGACAGTTCCGCCGGCAGAACGGACCCCGACGACGGTCACAGACCGACTGCGTGGCGGCCTATTGTTGTTCTACACCGTCCTGAAGAAGCACTTCACCATCGTGGTGCGGTACCCGGTCAACTTCGCCGGCGGGTTGGCGAGCATGTTCGTTATCTTCCTCTTGCTCGTCGAGGGTGGTCGCCGGATCGGTGGCCCGACGTTCTCGGAGTCACTGGGCGGGATCGTCGTCGGCTATCTCGTGTTTATGTTGTCGACGTTTGCGTACCAGTCGTTGTCGAACTCCGTCGGCAGCGAGGCACAGTGGGGAACGTTAGAACGGCTCCACCTCTCCCCGCTGGGGTTCGGTCGGGTGATGATCGCGACCGCGATTGCGACGACACTGGTGTCGTTCAGCTACCTGTTGTTGATGGCACCACTCGCGATGTTCGCGGCCGGCAAGTGGCTCGCGGTCGACTTCCTCACAGTCATCCCGTTGGCGGTGTTTGGAGTCGCGTCGGTGCTCGGACTGGGGTTCATTTTCGGCGGCGCCTCCGTCGTCTACAAGCGGATCGGCTCGATCTTCCGACTCCTCCAGTTCGCGTTCCCGGTGTTGATCGCGGCCCCCGTTGAGCAGTTCCCGTGGGTACGTGTGCTCCCGATTGTTCAGGCGAACGTGATGTTGGGGAAGGCGATGCGAGAGGGTGTCCGACTGTGGGAGTTCTCCCCGGACGCGTTGGCGACGCTCGTGATCGTCGGTGTCGGCTACTTCCTGGCCGGCTACGCCGGGTTCCTCCTATTTGTCCGGCGTGCCCGCCGGCTGGGCGTGATGGGTGACTACTGAGCGGGGCCACTCCACGCGCTCGAACCCTCCGCGTTCACTCCGCGAGTTCGAACGCCTCACGCATCTCTGCGGCGACCGACTCAGCCGTCTCACGGTCGTCGGCCGTCTCCCGTCGGTAGGCCGGCCCCTCCGGAGCCTGTTCGAGCCGGTCGACGCGGACGACGAACCGACCGTCCGGCCGTTCCCGAATCCGGACTGTCGCGGTCCCGTCGGCGCGTTCCCACTCCGTCACGTTCGTCACTGTCTCCGTCCGTTCCCAAGGCACGGGGTGGGGTGGGTGGCCGGCTCACTCAAGCCCGTCGGTCCCCCTGCCGAATTGACGTTTCGCCGTGGCCGAGATGGGTTCCTCGCGAAAGAGCTATGTTTACGACACGCCATACCTTATCGTATGTCGGTCGCAAACAGACTCTACGAGGAACTACATCAGCCGGAGTACACCGGCGAGAACAGGTGTACGCCGTGTACGGTGACGAACCTCCTCATCACCGCGGTCGTAACGGCAGGGTTGGCAGTCGTCCAGCCGATTGCAGCGGCGGCGTTCGCACTGCTCGGTGTGGCAGCAATCGCGTTGCGTGGGTATCTGGTGCCAGGGACACCGACCCTGACGAAACGGTACTTCCCGCCGTGGCTCCTGTCGTTGTTCGGCAAGGAGCCCGCCGGCGTGACGGACGCACCGGCTTACGAGGGGGACGTAGATCCGGAGACGTACCTCCTCGAAAACGACATCATCACCGAGACGCCCAGTGGCGAGGACTTGGAGCTGGTCGACGGGTTCTGGGCGACGTGGTCGGCGGCGATTGAGGATGCAAAGAACAACACAGAACGCGAGGTCGGGGAACTGTTGGAGTTGGACGACCCGAAGGTGAACCCTGGTGGCGAGATTGAGCCCGCTGAGGCGGGCGGGTGTACCGTGTACGACGGCGACGTGCGTGTCGCGAACTGGCCCTCCGAGGCCGCTCTGATCGCAGACCTGGGTGCCATCGACGCGCTGGCGACACACGGTGTCGATGTCGACGCGATGGACCGCGCCGACGCTGGCCAGTTGTTGGCCGGACTCCGGGTGTTCGCCGAGCAGTGTCCAGACTGTGGTGGTGGGATGGCGTTGGGCGAGGACACCGTCGAGTCGTGTTGTAGTGTCGCCGAGGTGTTCACCTACGACTGTGAGGACTGTGGGACCCGTGTGATGGAGATTCAGGCGGCCTGAATCTCTCTTCGGTAACTGCTCTCACACACTGAAAAAGTATTTTACACGACGGTTGGTCCATTTCGGTGTGCCAACAGTCGTTCTCCCCGAAGCGAGCCGCTGGGACGACCCGACACCACTCCGTGTCACTGGGCTCGATCCGGGCCAGACGGTGACACTCCAGTCGAGTGCGACCGCGTGGTTCGACGGTACAGGCACCACGACTGCGACGTTCACCGCCGACGCGGAGGGTGTCGTCGACACGAGCGACCAGGCACCCTTTGTGGGTGACTACGAGGGTGTCGCCCCGACCGGGTGGCTGTGGGCGCTGAGTGAGACAGACGGCCCCGGTGGTGGGCAGCCGACCGGCGACGCGAGTGATCCGACCGTCGAGATCGTCGTGGAAGCCGACGGCGAACAACTGGCCACCGCAGAGACGACACGCCGACGAGCGACTGAGGGTGTCTCCCACGAGTGGGTCGAGACGCCGGCGTTTGCCGGCGTACTGTTTACACCACCCGAGAACGGCCCACACCCTGGTGTCGTCGCGCTCCACGGGTCAGCTGGGCGGCCGTTGCGGGGTGTCGGCGCCGCACTTGCCTCCCGTGGATACGCGACACTTGCCGTCCAGTACTTCGGTGAACCAGACCCAGTTCCGGACGCGCTCGCCGCGGTCCCAGTCGAGACTGTCGATGCTGCCGCGACACACCTGCGTGAACGCCCGAACACGACTGAACAGATCGCTGTCTTCGGTCGGTCGAAGGGAGCCGAACTGGCACTCGTCACCGCCGCGCGTTGCTCGTGGCCGGCCGCGGTCGTCGCCGTCGCCCCGACACAGTACCGGTGGCAGGCGCTCGACGGTGGCGAGGAGCCACGCAGTTCGTGGACACTCGACGGCGACCCGCTCCCGTTCGTTCCGTTCCGTGCTGCTCCCGGCGAGTGTGACGGCGCGACCGTCTTTCGGGAGACGTACGCCGGCTCCAGAGACCGCGTCGCTCCTGATCGGTTGGACGCGGCCCGGATCGATGCCGACAGCGTCGACGCACCGGCGTTGCTCGTTGCCGGCGGCGACGACCAGATGTGGCCCAGTGGGACCGACACCGCAGCACTCACCGACCGACTGAGAACGGTCGAAACGCGACAGTATCCCGACGCAGGCCACGGAATCAGCCTCCCACACGCTCCAACGACAACGACCACCGCCGCGGGTGGGCTCGCTCTCGGTGGCACGCCTGCAGCAAACGCCCGTGCGTCGGCCGACCACTGGCCGGCGGTGCTCGATCACCTCGCTGCGATGTGCCAGTGAGTTTGGTCGGTTCTGCCGTGCTCACAACCCCAGGTGTGAGGTCGAACTCGGCATTCCGTCGTCGTCGTCCAGTCCGCCCTCGTGTTCGAACGTGAGGTTGTCGTCCGTGAGGTAGACAGTGCCGTCCGTGACGGTCACCTCAACTTCGACCATGCTCTGGCCGGCGGCGGGGCCGTTGTCACAGTCGCCGCTGTCGAGGTCGAACAACGAGCCGTGACGCGGACAGATCACCTGCCCCTCGCGGATCGCCGCCCCCACGTCCCCGCCCCGGTCGAACGGCTGGTCGGGTTCGTGCATACAGAAGTTCTTCCAGGCGCGAACCGGCGGTGTGTCGTCTCCGCCGTTCGTCGCTCGGTTTGTACTGTTGCCTTCTAGCCCCGCGTCCGTCCGGACGAGAATCACCTCCTCCTCCAGCCCGCTGGGGCCGCTGACGGTGAACAGGTAGCTGTCGTCGTCCGGCAGTGTCGCGACCGTGGTCAGCTCCGTCGGGTCGTCCATCGTCTTCGGGTGGGGTCGGGACGGTATTGAACGACTCGCCGTGTGGCAGTCAGTCGAACCCGCTGACGAGCGTCACCACCCACTGTGCGGGGTCCGGCTCCCGCCGGAGTTCGACACGTTCGACCCACTTCACCCACTGGAACCCGCGCCGACCGGGCGCGACCAGTCTCGCCGGCGCACCGTGGCCGTGCGACAACGGGTCGCTGCCGACATGGGTCGCCAACAACGCGTCGCGTGCCTCCGCCACCGGCAACGACCACCGGTAGCCCGTCACGGAGACGAACCGGACGTACTGCGCCTTCTCGTCCACTCCGGCGGTGTCCAACAGGTCCCCGACCCGAACCCCGCCCCACTCCTGGACCGTGTACCACCCGCTCGTACAGTCCAACGTCGCCGTCAGCGAGGTCTCTGGGTCGACATCGTCGACCGTCAGCGCCAACGGCTCGTCGACGTACCCCCCGACCCGGAGCCGCCACGATTCGGGGTCGATCGGCTCTGGGTCGTCCGCGACCCAGGAAGTGACGGGGAACCCGCCGCCTTCGGTGTCGGTGTCGTAGAGATCGCCGGTCGGCTTCGAGCCGGTGAACCGCCGGCGCGCGCCGCCGAGCAGTCGGTCGGCCGTCTCCGTCGCCTGCCAGGCCACCGCACCGACCGCCAGCGTCGCGCCCGTCCGCATCGCCGCCCGGCGGTCCAGATCCGTCTGCCGCGGGAGCCGAAACCGGGCGCGAAGGTGGACGAATAAGAGCGGGACGAGCACTAACCCCAACCCGACGTGGAGGTTCAGCGTCGTCCACCCCAGGATGGGGACGTTGCCGCCGAGCGTCCAGAAGATCCCGGTCGCGAGCGAGCCGACCGCGAGCAACGCCATCAGGATCGACAACGGCGTCTGGCGGTCCCACGACACCCGGCCGACGATCCGGTGACGCACGCGGGCGAGTTTGAACGCGAGCAGGCCGACGAGCGTCACCCCGACGAGCGCGTGGAGCCACACCAGCCACGCGCCCTCGGGCGTGCCGACCGTGAACGACACCAGCCCGGAGCCGACCTCGAAGGCGACACAGCCGCCGATCAGCCAGTCGACGACCGCCGGCGGCGGCGCGACCTGGACGAGTCTGTCGAGTCGCGACACGATCCAAGTGTGGCCGCCGAACGGCTTCACTGTTCGGTCGTGACGATCCGATCCGGTGCGTTCTGGGTACCCACGACGCGGACGGCGGTGCGGTACTGCTGTCCGGAACGGTTGCCGCTCCCGACGGGAGAGTCGGCCGGTGATCCCTAGATTCATCTGTTGGCGGGCGAACAGAGTACTGTGAAACGCCGTGCGCTCCTCTCTGCGGTTGCGGCCGGGAGTGTCGCCGGGTGTCTCTCTGGTCAGTCTCCACCCCAAGTTGTCGGACTCGACAGCAGGCAGG
>ERZ1034486.22-NODE-22-length-56591-cov-3.949430_pt1 | contig 56591 bp, 51 predicted proteins | sample MGYA00520683_ERZ1034486 | MGnify/ENA primary metagenome ERZ1034486 (study PRJEB33760, sample SAMEA4777685) | hypersaline lake metagenome | biome: hypersaline environment; feature: brines | place: Spain | collected 2012-08 | depth 0 m ...
GTCGAATCGGACGTGTCTGTCTCGGCTGAGTCGGACACGTCTGCGCCAGTTGAAGCCGTGTCCGTCGAACGGGACCTCCCCGCGTCGGTCGCGACGGTTGTCTCCGTGTCGCTCGAACCCGACTCTGCCGTCCGTTCGGGGTCGGGGTCGTAGCTCGCGTGGAGACGCTCACTCAGGGCGTCGAGATCGAGACCCTCGCGTTCGAGATCGACCCGACCCCCTCGCGGGCTGGGGAGCGTCGGCACCACGCCCTGGTACCCTTCGTTGTCGTCGGTCCGCAACACCGACTGCGTGGTCCAGGGCGGCATCTGCCAACTGTGACCGTCGTACAGCTCGAACAGTTCGTCGCTGTCGCCGGCCCACACCATGCTGTCGAGATAGTTGTACTTCCCGCTGGCGCCCCGCTCGTGAACGATCACCGTGTGTCGCGGCGCGAGTTTGTCGACGACCGCCTCCAGTGCCGCCGGCGCCGGGTGGTTCGCCAGCTCGGTACTGTGGAGCGTACAGTCGGCGTCGTCGCGTGGCGTCCCCCCGGAGCCGATCACCTGGTAGACACAGGCGTTCGGGTTGTTGGCGAGCGTGTCGAACAACGTCCCACTGGACTGCTCGGTGGGCACGTCCGGCCCGGCGACGGTGATCTCGCCCGGGCCGAGACACATCCCCGGGCTGTCGAACACCGGGACACACTCCACCGCCGAGTCGGCCGGTGCCGCCGTCTCGACGCCGCCGGGGTCGCTCCCGTCGCCGATCACCTCACTCCCGCCGTCCGTCGCCGTCGCTCCCGCGCCGTACAACTGCCGGTAGAGCCGTGCGGTGTGGCCGACGACACGGACCGGCACCTGGAGGCCGAACCCGTTGGCCGCCTGGTCGAGGAGCCGCGCGAGGTGGGCGCCCGTGAGCCCGTTGGCGGTGACGAGCGTCGGCGCACCCGCGCTGGCGCGTTCGAGTGTGGTCGCGACCACGTCCGTGAGCGTCTCCGAGACGCCTGTCGCGGTCGCGGTTGTCAGAAACAGTGCGTCGACCTGCGGGAGCTCCTCAACCGGGAGCCCGGGCGTGCCGCCGGCGTCCCGGAGCGTCCAGTCGCCCGTGACGAGACAGAGCCGTTCGTCGTCGCCGTCGCTGATCCGCACGAGGAACCCGACGGCACCCGGAGCGTGGCCTGCCGGAACCGGCCGGAGTTCGATCCACTCGGAGAGACGAGTCCAGCCGTCGACTGCCCGAACTGCGTCGGCGGTCGACCTGTCGCGTTCGTCGTCGCCGGTCGACCTGTCGCGCCCGGCGTCACCGGCTGACCCACTGCGTTCGCTGTCGGTCTCACCGGACCGCTGTGCCGCCGCGACATCGAGCACGTCACCCAACACTGCGGCGGTGTCCGGACTGGTGTACACCGTCGGATCGGCGTTCTCCCGACGGCGTGCGACCGCCCGAACGTCTTCGAGCGTGTCGTAGTGGTCGGAGTGTGCGTGTGACAGACAGGTGCCGAGGAACACGTCGTCGTCCGCCAGGAGGTCGTCGAGGGTGACGCCGTCGCCGGCGTCGAAGAGGAGACACTGCGTGGGCTCACCCAACACGTCGACACACAGCAGTACCGACTCGTTGCGGCTGCGTGGGTTCGCCCGTCGAAATGCGATTCGCACGGGTGTACTACTCTCTTGCAGTCGAATAGCTCTTGTGATTGTTCACACCAAAAGTGTTAGTAAACTTGTTGGTTCCAGTGTAGCAGAAGGGAACGGTCGTACCCCGACTTTTGTTGGAGTCCTGCTCCCGACAGGCTTTTTATCTATCAGACATCCCTAACGAAACGTTGCAACCTGTCGACTCGGCAAGCGTTATCTGGCTCCTCCCGGTGGTGGTCGGCGCCGGGGTCGCAGTCACGGTCGCAGCTACGACGCTCCGTCGCGGACGCGAGGGGGCGTACACGGAACTCACCCGTCCGTACGCCACGGTGGCGGCCGCGTTCGGCCTCGGCGCGTCGGTACACGCGTCGCTCCGGGTGGCCGAGACGACAGCGACCGGCGAGTGGATCACGTTGTATCTCGTCTTCGTCCCGTGGACGGTGTTTGTGGCGCGGTACGCGGGGTACGCCGGCTACGTGACGAGCCGCCGACAGTTCGGACTCGTCGCCGCCACGCTCGTCTCGTTGGCCGTCGAGTTGACGCTGGGTTTCGAGGGGCTCGCCGGCGTCTCGGTGCCGTTGGACGACCAGATCGAGATACTGTCGTCGTTTCTCACGCTGTCGTTGCTCGCGGTGGCGATGAGTGTGACGGCACTCGTTGGGGTGGCGACGTACCGACACGACCGGCTGTCGGCCGCGAGTGCAGTCGTCGTCGCCTGGCCGTTTCTCCACCCGGTCGCGACGATCCAACTCACTCGGCCGTCGACGCCGACGGCGAACACCGTGTTGCTGGCCGGGTTGTTCCTGGGGACTCCGGCCGTTCTCGCCGTCGGGGTGGGTCGGTACGATCTCGTCAACTACCCGGCGGCGGTCGACACGGCCGGCGAACGGGCCGTCTTCGCGGACGCGGCCGCGGCGGTGGCCGTCGTCGACACCGACGGCCGGATCGTCCGGAGCAACGCCGCCGCGCGGGCGACGTTCGGTGACGTGTCGTCGTTGGCCGACGTGACCGACTGCGGGATCGAGACGCTCACAGACCGCGAGACGGTCGCCTGTTGGACAACTGCCGGCCGTCGACAGTTCGATCCGCGGGTGACGCCACTCTACACGGACGGCGGTGCGACACTCGGCCACACGGTGACGTTCGTCGACGTGACCACACGCGAGATTCGGCGACAACGGCTCTCGGTGCTCAACCGCGTGCTCCGCCACAACGTCCGGAACCAACTCGACGTGATCCGGGCACACGCTGAGGAGGCCGACGCCGCTCCGGCGGTCGACGGCGTCGACCGACTCGACAGGCTCGCCGGGGAGATCAGACGCGTCGAGCGACTCCTCGACCGCGACGAGACGGGTGAACACCGCGTCTCGCTGGCGACGTTTCTGGAGTCGACCGTCGCGTCGGCCACCGCAGACGCGGCCGCAGACACCACCGTCGCCGCACCCGATGAACGGGTCACGGTCGACGCCGACCTCTGTGAGTACGTCGTCACCAACCTCGTGGAGAACGCGGTCGAACACGGGGAGGGACGGCCGCGTGTCGCCGTCCGCGGTCGCCGGACCGACACCGGCGTCCAGGTCGTCGTCGCCGACGACGGGCCGGGCATCCCCGACTCGGAGCGGGCCGTGATCGAGGCCGGCGAAGAGACCCCGTTGTCCCACGCGACCAGCGTCGGGCTCTGGGGGACACGGTGGGCCGTCGGCGCGATGAACGGCTCGTTGTCGTTCGCCGACAGCGACCTCGGCGGCACCGAGGCGGTCGTTGAGCTTCCCGAAGGGTCGTCGGTGGTGGCGGACGCACAGAACGCGGACAGCACGGCGAGAGGAAACGACGACAACAACGACGACGCGATAGCCACACAGAGCGTCACACGAGCCGAGGAGACGACAGCGACACGAGACGAAGCGATACCGGACCCAGCCACGGCCACGAACGCGACAGCCGACACAGATGCGTCCGAGATGCTGTCGGAACAGTCAGCCAGTACGTCGGACCCGGACTGACCGACTGTGGCATCGGTCCGAGCGGTTCGACTCGCGGGTGGTCGACGCGACAACGACCGGCACCAGCGGCGTGTTCCTCCGGCGTAGGCTGACGACCGTCGCGTCGTTCTCGGCGTTGCTGATCGCGCCGTTCGCGTTCTTCCAGAACTTCGGCGTGCTCGTCGTCCCCTGTGCTCACTCCAAGGAGAACGCGGTCCACTCTCGGGGTTGGTCCCGAAATCCGCGGACTCGCAGTTCGCCGTCTGCCGCTGACGCGTCCGGCGGCTCCCGAACCTCGATCCGGCCGTCGACGGCCTGTCCGAGCGTCTGCCCGACCTGTCGGTGGTGTGCGGTCGGATCGAGCGCGAACGCGCCGAACCCGGCGGCGATGTCGACCCGTCCCGCGACCGTCCGGGTGAACCGGAGCAGTGACCGTAGCTCGACGTGCATCGCGAGCGACGACAGCCCGACGACACCGGCCCGCACCCGTCCGTCGTCGAGTCGGTCGAACAACGACTCGTACAGCGCGGCGAAACGGGTAGTGATCCCGCCGAGGTCGCTTGGCGCCGCGACCGTCGCCACCTCCTCGTCGTCCCGGTCGGCGCCAGAACAGTCGACGACGCTCGCGATCTCCGGGGAGAACGTCGGCTGGAGTCGACCACAGGCCGTCAACAACGTCTCGGCGCCCGTGTCCGTCGAGACGAACAACGCCCCCTCCGGCTGTGCTGCGGCGGCGGCACTCGCCACCAACGCGACCGCGAGTTCCTCGGCGGCAGTCGACTGCTTGCCGGCGACGAGCACTGTCGATCCGGCCGGGATCGGTTCGACCGGGAGGTCATCGAACGTGTACGGCGCCGCTCCACCCGCCGGCGTGTCACTCATCGCCCCCTCCGGCACCGCCGGGGTCGACATCACCCTCCGCTCCCCGTCCGTAGAACGCGACGAGATCGGCGGCCACGTCGGCCAGTTCCGAGACGTACGCCCGGTCGTCGTCGTCGAACGTCCGTGGCTCGTCGTCGTACACACACACCGACCCGATCCGGTGGCCGGCGTCGACCCGGAGACTCGCCCCGAGATACGACCGGACACCCATGTCGCCCATCGTCTCTGCCCGCGACGCGAACCGCGGGTCCTCGGCCACATCCGAGACCGTCATCACCCCGTCGTCTTCGAGAATGGTGAATGTGCAGATGGAGTCTTCCCGGTCCATCGTCGCCCACTCATTCGCCGCGCCGTGGGTCCCGAGAAACTCGTACCGGTGTTCACCGACTACGTTGACTGACGCGCGATCCACGTCGAAGTGTGTCGCCGCCAGCGTCGCCACGCGGTCGAGCGCGGTGGCCAGCGCGTCGGCGTCGAGATCGTACGACCGGAGCGCCGCGACGCGCCGCGACTCGTCGTCGGGCAGTGGGTACGACGCCTGCGTTCGTTCCACGACGGTCGTCCGGAGGAGTTCGGCGAGCCTGTCGATACCGAACACACTCCGATCGACGTACTCGACGACCCGCCCAGACGTTCCGGCGGTGTCGATCTCGTCGGGGTGTGTGTCGGTGTACAACACACAGCCGGCGTCCGGGCTCGTCTCGCTCGCGGCGTCGACCACGTCGACTCCCGTCCCGTCCGGGAGGTCGTGTGCCGTGACGACTGCCTCGTAGGTCGCGTCGTCGAGTGCCGCTGTCGCGTCTTCGACGCTCCCGACCCCGTCGACCGTCGGGTCGAGGGCGGTCAGTTCCGTCCGGAGGTGGTCGACCGTCGCCTTGCGGTCTGCCGGGTCCGGATCGACGACCAACAGTCGTGGTTTGGGCATCGACTGTCTGTGGTGCCTAGCGGTATTCAGCCTACCGGCGACACGACGACCGAGCAGACGGGAGTCGACACGGTCCAGTCTCTCCGGTTACTCCCCCGCTAACGGGCGCCAGTGGCACTCACACGGCCGGACGACACCACCGGCACGACCGGCGGCGTCCCGGCCGTGTCGGCAGTTCGACGCCGAGGCGAGCGGAGTAGTCACCGCATTACAATGTCAAAGTACCGTCACATATAGTCAGGGAGGTAGTGTACTTCCCCCCTCACACCTCCCTCCCTCTTCTACGAGGGTTCTGGCGACGAACCCGACTCGATCCCGCACAGACACCCACGAACCGCCCGTGCAGACAGCCGTCCTGCGGCAGTCGTGGCGTGGGTCGACGAACGGTGAGCGACACGGTGGCGAGCGGACGCTCGGTCTGTTCGTCCACCAGCTCCGTCGGCGTCTGCGCTCCCCTCGGCGTGGGAGAGACAGGCGTCTCACCGCGGTACCGTGTGGCTACCGAAATGTAGCTTGCGTGTAACTATGCCCCCACGGCAGACAGTTCCGGTATGGACCACCCAGAGTACCACACCGCAACTGTCGCCCCACGAGCGGCCGTCACAGAGATCGTCGACAGAGACTCCGCTCACACGACCGTCTCTCAAACACACGTTCTCGACCTGATGGAGGCCCGTGGGTTCGGGCGCGAGCAGACACGCCGGGCGCTCCAAGCGTTGGTCGTAGACGAGGCCATCAGTATCGTCGACGGGAACATCGTCACGACAGGGTGACACCACGAACGTGCGCCGGGTCCGACCGTCGGGCCCCAGACGAGACGAGCGGGCGGGTCTCCGTGTCACTCCTCGTGAGCGAGTCGCTCGGCACGGTCGCGGTCGACGGTCGTCGCGGTGCGCCAGTAGTGTTCGAAGTTCTCGCCGGCCCACTCGGACACCGCCTCGTCGGTGCTCTCCAACGCCGCCTGCAACAACCCCTCTTCGTCGCGCACCAGGAGGTTCACCCGGTCGTCCGACAGCGTCACCGCCAACGGCACCCCCTCCTCGCGAACCCGAAGCTCCGCGTCCGGGTGGTCGATCAGCGCGAGCGTCCGTTCCCACGCCGCCGGCTCGGCGGCCAGCGCGGTGTAGGCGCGTCTGGAGAACACGCCCGCGAACGTCTGGTCGCCGTTCGTCACGCGGTCGTGGACCTGCGTCAGCGTCCGTTCGTTGAACGTGTGTGAGAACGCCCGCAGGTCGGTCGCGTCGTCGATCAACGCCGCAGTCGTCTGGAGCGGCGCGCTCGGCCGCGTCCGCGAGGGGGTCGTGATCTCGGCGTCTGCGAGCCGCCGGAGGTCAAACTCCATCGCGTGGGTCGGCAGATACCGGACCACGTCCCGCAGTGTCTGTTCGGCCTGGAGCGTCTCGACGAGGTCGGTGACGGCCGTCGCGACCAGCTCCCCCGTCGCGGTGGCGACGTAGCCGGTCCCCTCGTGGCGAATCCACGACCGCTCGTCGAAGTCGTCCAAAATCCGACCGAGCGTCGCCTGTGACACGTCGACCGCGTCGGCCAACGCCGCACGACTGTGGCGTTCTGCCGCCACCAGCCGCAACACTGCGACCCGGTTCTCCGACCGGGCGAGAAACTCCGCCTCCTCGATTGCGTCCATACGATTCGTACGACTCGGAGGTGTAAACGGGCTTCGCAGGCTCGCCCGACGCAAACGGGCTTCGCAGGCTCGCCCGACGCAAACGGGCTTCGCAGGCTCGCCCGGCGCGGAGAAACCGGATTACACCGCGTGCAACCCCGACACGAGATGAAACGTCACCGTCGCGTGCAACAGTTCACGGCGCGGCTCATGTGTGTGTAGCCCCTACCCGTATTGTGAACGAGACACCGCCAGCGTCGGGACGGACGACACGCGAGATCGGGCGCGAGCGACGCCAACACCGGGTGAGTCGGTAGTGTCGCGGACTCGGAGTCTCGCCGCGTTCGCCCTCACCGCGCTCCTGTTCGGCGGAACGTTCGTCGCCGCCAAGGCCGGACTGGAACACATCCCGCCGTTGTTATTCCTCGCTGTCCGGTTCGATGTGGGTGCGGTGGTGCTCGCGGGGTACGCCGCGGTCCGGCTCTCCGCCGAGGACCTCCGGCCGAAGACCGTGAGCGACGTGATCGGGATTCTCGCCACCGGTGGGCTCGTGGTCGGGCTGACGAACGCGTTCTTATTCCTCGGCCAACAGACAACTTCCAGCGGGGTCGCCAGCATCGTGTTCAGTCTCAACCCGATTCTGACTGTCGCGGTCGCGGCAGTGGTACTCTCGGGGGAACGCCCGACGCCGTTGGGTGTCGCCGGCACGTTGCTGGGGCTCGCGGGGGTCGTCGTCGTCGCCGGCCCGTCGTCGTTGCTCGCGGGCGACGCCGGCGGCGTGGCGTTGCTCGCGGCCGGGACGGTCAGTATCGCTGTCGGCACCGTCCTGCTCCGGTGGGCCGAGCCGACGCTGTCGAGCACTGCGCGGACGGTGTGGGGGGTGCCGTTGGCGGCGATTCTCTCTCACGCCGCGAGTCTGGCCGCCGGCGAGTCGCTCGCGCAGGCGTCGTTCGGCCCGACGGCGTTGGTCGCGATTGCGTACGTCGGGATCGGCTCGGGTGCGGTCGCGTATCTCGCCTACTTCGAGCTGATCGACGCCGTCGGCCCACAACGGGCGAACCTCGCCTTCTACGTCGTCCCGTTGGTGTCGACTGTCGGCGGCTGGGCCCTGCTGGGTGAGTCGGTCACTGCGTCGACGCTGATCGGCTTCGGCGTCGTCGCGGGCGGGTTCCTGCTGGTGTTGGCGGACGATCTCGGGACGACGGGGCTCCGGGCGTTGGTCGGTCGGCCGCCGTCGTCGGAGGATGCCGAGTTGCCGGAGCCGCCGCGGGCGGACTGATCGCCACACACCACCCACACCTACCACGCGCCTTGGTAACTTTCTCCGTGTGAGAATGCCTTTCACACGAGTATATATAGATATTCCTCGGCCTGAACGTATTCAAGCGCGCTGTGAGCGTCGTCTGGCGGCGCACAACCAAGTTGGAGACGGTCGACAGGCGAAGTACGGTCTGACGACCGTATTCACAATGAGACGGCGAACCCTGCTCGGACTGGGCGCGGCCGCCAGCGGCGGTCTCGTGTTCGGGACGGGCGCGTTCACGACAGTATCTGCACAGCGCAGCGTGAGTGTCTCGACGACAGGTGACGAGGACGCACTCCTGACGCTCCAGCCGGGCGAAGAGAACGGTGCCTTTGTCCAGACGGACGACGGAACAGCACAGATCAACTTCGCGGAGGGTGGCCTCGGAAGCGGTCTCGGGACGGACTCCCGGTACACGTTCGACGACACACTCCGCGTTCAGAACAGAGGGACACAGTCGGTGTTCCTGTTCACCGAGGTAGACGACAGTTCGCTGGGAGACGGCAGTCTCCACCTGTTCACGGAGAGCCCCGACACGCCGTTGACCGCGGCGAATGCCGTCGAACTCGAGACCGGCGCGGTGGTTCCTGTTGGTCTGTCTGTCGACACAACAGGACTGGAGACCGACGAGTTCGATGTCGACGTAACGATTGAGGCGACAGCCGACCCGCCGACGGGTGGGTCACCCCCCACACAGCCGGTGACTGATCCGATCCCGCCGTTACGGCTCGACTCCGTGTCGAGTCTGTTGGCGTCGTACGACGACAGCGGCACCGGAGCCACCGGCGACCCACTGACAGACGACTCGGTGATTGTGGCGACGGCAGAGTCGACAGCGAGCAACACGGACACGGACGGTGCCGGGGACGCAGTGTTGTACAACGACGGCACCGACATTCCGGTCGCGGCACTCGACGATCAAGTGTTCGCAGTTACTGGCCCGTTTGTCCCGTCAGACACACCGTTCGGCGACTTCGGTAACGAGGAGTTGTTGCTCAACGTGTTCGACAAACTGCTCGGCGGGACCGGCACCGTGATCCACGACGAGAGTCACGGACAGTTCTATTCGCTGGACCCGAACGGCGGTGACGATTTCCAGTCGTTCGCCGAGTACACTCGGGCCAACGGCTACAGCTACGGGAAGGAAGGTGACGACATCACGACAGTGTTGTCTGGGTCGGACGCCGCCGACGCGGTCGTGATCACGTCACCCTCGGAGGCGTTCACCAACGCCGAACTCGACGCGTTGTCGGGGTTCGTGGACGACGGCGGCGCGGTGTTCCTCCACGACCAGTCGGACTTCGACAACTTCGACGCGACGGACAACCTCAACGAGATCGCGAGCGGGCTGGGTGTGTCGTTCCGGTTCAACGACGACCAAGTGATCGACGAGCAAAACAACGCCGATGTGGAGTATGTCCCAACGACGACGGCGTTCAACACGGACCAGTTCCCCGAACTGTTCGAGAACCGCCCCGGGCTGGGGATCGAGATCGACCCCACACAGGAGTACGAGGTAACGGTGACGGAAGTGACGGACGGGGACACCGTCAACGTCCAGTTCGAGAACGGCTCGTCGGACACAGTTCGAATCGCCGGAATCGACACACCAGAGACCGGTGAGACGGACGAACGGATCGTGGAGTACGAGGGGATCACCGCCGACCAAGCGACCAACCTGAGGGCCCTCGCCGACGACGGCGGCAGTATCGCCAATCAGGGAGCGACCACGTACGCCAAGGATAGGCTGGCCGGCGAGACGGTGACGCTGTCGTTCGACTCGAACGAGCCGGCCCGAGGAGACTTTGGTCGGCTGCTCGGGTTCCTCGAACTTCCCAACGGGGACGTGTACAATCGGGAGATTGTCCAAGACGGCTGGGCGCGCGTCTATTCATCTGGGTTCGGTCGACATGATAAGTACTGGGACCAGGAGGATCAGGCACGGGTAAGCAGCGACGGAATCTGGCAACTGTCGGACCCCGGAAGTATCCCGGAATCAGGTGACAAGGCGGTGTCGACGCTGTTCTTCCCGGAGCCAGTCGCCGTCTCCGGCGGCACGACGGCTGTCGAGAGCGAGTCCGGCGAGCCGCTGGTCGCGTTCGACGACGACGCGAACGTCGCCTGCGTCGGTGGCCCGTCCATCGACGAAGGGTTTGAACCGAGCGAGGCGGGCGACGGGCCGACGAACGAGGATACACAGCCGTACCCGTTCGTCAGCAGCCTGATGGATCGGCTCGCCGACGGCGGGCTCACCGACCGCGTGGTGATCGACGGCGGACACGGACAGTTCGGGTCAGACGCTGCGTTGTCCGCGGAGGGTGTCGCCTACTACCAGCGGTACCTCGAAGGGCAGCCGGACGGCACCGACGGAGACGGGAGTATCTCGCTGGCGGGGTCGAATACGCTCGACAGCGACGCCGGTCCGCAGTTGCTGAACGACGACAACACACTCGCCTCAGACGCATTGATCGTCACGACACCAACGGAAGCATTCACCGACACGGAACGACAGGCAGTCGTCGACTTCGCAGACGCCGGCGGAGCCGTGTTGTTGATCGGGTCAGCGACCGACACGGGGGCACTCGAGAACTTCGACCCACTCGTGACCAATCTCGACGCAGATGTCGGGTTCACGACGACGCCGGTGACCGACAGCGACAACAACCTCGGCGACCAGACGCTCCCGACGACAACTGTGTTCCCGGGCCCGGAGGAACTGTTCACCGCGTTCACGCCGAGTGAGCAGCCCTCCTCGGAAGGAAACCTCTCCGTGGCCGAGATCAACGCCGACGCCGAGGGATCGGAACTCGAACCCCCACAGGAGCACGTCGTCTTCGAGAACACGGGGAGCGAGCCGCTAAACCTGACCGGATACGCGGTCTCGGACGAGACCACCAAGCAGTACCAGTTCCCTGACGGATTCACGCTCGACGCCGGCGATCAGGTGACGTTGTTCTCCGGCACCGGAGGTGACACCGACACGGAGCTACACTGGGGACGGACCAGCAGTGCGGTGTGGAACAACGGTAGTGACACTGTGTTCGTAACCGACGATCAAGGCACGGTGGTAGTCGAAGAGAGCTACGAGTGACTACAATTACAGCAATAACGAACGGCATCGACACACCACAGACCGGGTGAGGGGTGTCGGGAGCGTCCCTCGTTACCCAGCCTCGGCGTCCCCGATGTCGAGTCGTGCAGTGACGATTCCGGCGACAAACAACACCGCGCCGACACCGAACACAGCGAGTTGTGTGTCACCGGAGAGGAAAACGAATCCGGCGGCGATCACGACGGTCGCGACGGCGTGGAGGACGGCTGTGTAGTTCACACGCTCACCTGACCCGCCGGGAGTAAATGTCCTCCCTTCCCGTCTCGGTCGACAACACCGCCACACGGGAACCACCGGACATATGCCGACTCCCGACGAGACTCCCCTGTGTCACTCCACCACGGCCCGCTGGGGACCCCTGGCGGCGCGAACGCGACGACACTGTTGTTGCTCGGGAGCGGCGAACTCGGGAAGGAGCTGCTCGCGGCGGCCCACCGGCTCGGCGTCGAGACGGTCGCCGTCGACAGGTACGACGGCGCGCCGGCGATGCAGATCGCACACCGCTCACACACGATCGACATGACCGACGCCGACGCGCTCCGAGCGGTCGTCGACAGCGAGGAGCCGGCCCTGATCGTCCCCGAGATCGAGGCCGTCGCCACCGACGAACTCCAACGGCTGGCGGCGGACGGCTACGATGTGGTGCCGACCGCGGAGGCGACCCGGCTGACGATGGACCGGGAGTGGATCAGGGAGTTTGCCGCCGAGGAGGTGGGCGTGCCGACCAGCGACTACCGGTTCGCCGACGACGAGACCGCCTACCGCGCGGCGGTCAACGAGATCGGCTTCCCGGCCGTTGTGAAGCCGACGATGTCCTCCTCTGGGAAAGGGCAGTCTGTCGTCCGCGAGGAGGCCGACATCGACGACGCCTGGACAGTCGCCACGGAGGGGTCACGCTCCGACACCGGGCGCGTGATCGTCGAGGAACTGGTGGATCTCGACTACGAGGTGACGTTGCTCACCGTCCGCCACGGCGAGGAGACGACGATCTGTCCGCCCGTGGGCCACCGGCAGGTGGACGGCGACTACCGCGAGAGCTGGCAGCCACACCCGATGAGCGACGAGGCCCTGGAAGCGGCCAGAGAGATGGCCCGTGCGGTGACCGACGGACTCGGCGGACACGGCATCTTCGGTGTCGAGTTCTTCGTCGCCGACGGCGAGGTGTTGTTCAGCGAACTGTCGCCACGCCCACACGACACCGGGCTGGTGACGCTCGCGACACAGTCACTCGACCAGTTCGAACTCCACCTCCGGGCGATTCTGGGGCTCCCCATCCCCGAAGTTGAACTCGAACGACCGGGCGCCAGCAGTGCGGTCGTCGCGAGCGAACCGATTGAACTGCCGGCGGTCGACGGCGTCGGGGACGCGCTCGCGGACCCGGCGGTCGACGTGCGTCTGTTCGGAAAGCCAGACGCCTACGCCGGCCGGCGGATGGCCGTCGCCGTCGCGGGCGCCGAGAGCGTCGCGACGGCACGCGAGCGGGCAGGTGGCGCCGCCGGGGCGATCGACGTGTTCGAAGCGACCGACGGAACCGACGAGAGCGACTGAAATCGCCCCAACCAATTCGATCGACGAGAACAGCTCGATAGACGCGATCGGCCGGGCCGACGGAACGACACGACTCCGAGTTAGTCGTCCGTCACACCCTGCGAAGACGAGCGACGCTCGTCGGCGAGGCCACCAGCCGTGTCGGTGTCGACACTGAACCGCGCCGTCGCGGCGCGGAGCGACGCCGCCTCGTCGGCGACTTCCTCGGCCGTGCGGGCGACTTCTGATACCGTCGCCGTCTGTTGTTCCGCCGCGGCCGCGGCGTCGGCCGCCTCGTCGGCGTTCTCTGTCGCGATGTCGCGCACCTCCTCGACGGTGGCGGTGACCTCCTCGGTCGTCGCCGCCTGATCGTCTGTCGCGGTGTCGATGCTCTGCACCCCGTCGCTGGTGCGTTCGACCGCCTCGCCGATGTCGACGAGCGCGTCGATAGCGGTCTCGACGGTGTCGACCGACGACCGGAGTCGTTCGTTTGCGGTCTGCATCCGGGTGGCCGTGGCGTCCGTCTGGTCGCTCACCTCCCCCACGAGCGTCTCGATGTCGTCGGCGCGGTCGCCGGCCTCCTCGGCCAACGACTTGATTTCGTCGGCGACGACAGCGAACCCGTCACTGTCCGTGTCCGTCCGGGCGGCCTCGATGTTGGCGTTCAACGCGAGCATGTCCGTCTGCTCGGCGACGTCGCCGATCACGTCCGCGAACGTCTCGATCTGCTCGACTGTCTCGACGAGGTCGTTCACCTCGTCGACGGCGGCGTCTGTCGCCGTCTCCACCTCGTCTAGGGCGTCGACGGCCGCCTCGGCGGCGTCGCGCCCCTCGCGGCTCAGATCCGCGGCTGTCGCGGCGTCGTCCGCCACGTCCCCGGAGGTGGCGGCGACCTCCTCGACTGTCGCGGACATGTCGTTCATCTCCTCCGCGACGGTGCCCAGCCGTTCGCGTTGTTCGTCCGTCCCGGCGCTGATCGACTGGACCGTCTCGGAGACATCCGCCGTCGCTCCCTCGATCTCGTCGGCACTGGCGGTCAACTGCTCCATCGACCCCGCGACCTCGTCTGCGAACCGTTGCACGTCGCCGATTGTCGACTCCAGTTCCGCGACGACCTCGTTGAGCGTCTCTCCGATCTCGCGCATCCCGTCGTGGTCACTTTCTGGGTCGACCCGAACGGTGAAGTCGCCGTCGGCCAACGCCGCGATCCCCTCCCGGTAGTCGTCCGCCTTCGCCTCCAGGTGGCTCGACAACGCCTCGGCCTCCTCGCGGGCGGTTTCGGCCTCCTGTGTCGCCTGCTCGGCGTCGGCGATCCGGTTGCGGAGTCGCGTCCGGAGCGACTCCAGCCCGTCGCCGAGGTCGCCGAACTCGTCGCTCCGATCCGTCTCGACTGCCGTCTCCAGATCGCCGTCCTCCATCGCCGCGACCTGGTCGGTCAGCCGCCGGAGTTCACGAACGGCCGGCCGTTCGACGACGAACCCGAAGCCGAACAACGCCACCGTGACCCCGCCGAGCAACAGGAGGATGTTGTCCCGCACCTCGAAGACGGAGGCGAACAACACCGACGGCTCCGCGTACGCGACGGCCCCCCAGTCACTCCCGCCGATCCTGTCGTCGTAGCCGACGACCAACCGCTCGCCGGTCGGGCTGTTCGACCCTTCGACGGTCGTCGATCCGGTCTCGCCGTCGAGTGCCGCCTGGACGGCCGGCGAGTTGACGCCGTCTGTGTCGGTGTGTTGTGTCCCAACGGCGTCGATCGACTCGCTATCGTAGACCACCACGCCCGCGTCGTTCACGACTCGCACCCGCGTCTTGTCGATCAACCCCTCGATCTCACCGTGGACGAACCCGTACGGGGTCCGTTGGACGATCACGGGACCGCGTTCGGTGCCGGCGTACACCACCCAGGAGCCGTTTTCCCCGCTGTCGTCGTAGACGACCCGTGTCTCCTCTGGCCCGACTGCCGGCACGGACAGCTCCAACGACGACGAGGCCGACTCGCCGACCAGCGCCGACTCCGAGGAGGCCAACACCTCGTCGCTCTCCGGGTCGACCAGGTGGATGCCGGCGATGTTCTCCTCTCGGGCTCGTTGTTCGAACTGCCCGTTCAGCTCCTCTCGTATCAGCTCCGACAGCGCGATTCCAGTCCGGAGTCGCTCCGTCTCGCGAGCGGCCGTGGCGGCCGACCCCCGGAGGTCGGCGAGTGTCGCCTCAACCACGTCGTCGACCGCGTCCGCCTCTCCGACGATTGTCTGGACGTTGTCCGCCTCGACGGTGTCACCGACGGAGACGATTGTGAACCCACCGAGCACGGCGACGACGACCAACACACCGAGGAAGCCGGTGATCACCTTCGTCGTGTAGCTCTGCCGCGGATCGAGATTCACGAACACACACCTCCGTGGTGTCTCGGCGACGACTGTAACCCGACGGCCGGTGTCGCTCGTCTGTCGTCCACTCGTTCAGTTCGAGTGTGGATGCGTGTTGGGTTCATGCTGGTTGTGAGAAACCGTGTGTAACTGGTCGCCTGAAGCTTTCGGAGTTACCGCCACTCTGTGGTCAAACTGAGTCGGAGTTGAGAGAGTTTCGAGCGAACCTCGAAATGAACTATCCCGTTGGCGGGCGTGAGTTGCTCTCGCAGGTGCCGTTGGGCGCGGCCAGAGCCGAGGCCGACAGGCCACTCACACCACTGGTGTTGAACAACGCGGACGACTCCGGCGACGACACGGTCGCGATACGGCTCGTCCACGCCGCTCCGGACGCGCCACCGGTGAATGCGGTGTTGGTTGACGACGGCCAGCCGGTGTTCTTCCCGGTGGCCTACGGGGAGGTGGATGCCGTCTTCGCGATGATCGTCGAGAACCCGATCCAGATTCGGACGGCGGAGGGCGACCCGATCGGCGAGTTCTCGGTCGACGCGACGTACGGCGACCTGGTGACGTTGTTCGCGACTGGCTACCGCACGCCTGACGACGAACCCGGTCAGGAGGCGTTCGATCTGTTGTCGGTGTGAGTCCGTGACTTACTCGAACTGCCGGAGCACCGCGGCGAGTGCGGGGAGACAGTCGTCGATCTCGTGGCGGTGTGCCTCCCGTAGTAGCTGATCGTCCGGGCTGTCGAGAATATCCTCGATCCGTTCTTTCAGGCCGTCTCTGTCCTCGACACCACTGTAGAGACTCTGTCGGGAGACATCGCGTTGGCACTCGATCAACGCCGCGATTCCGTCCTCGAAACACTCGAAACAGTCGCCGACAATCGCGGCGTACATCGTTACCTGTGTGGACCCGACCGTCAGTGAGAACTCGTACGCGGAGCTTCCGAGTGTTTCTGTCTCTGTGTCCCAGTTGAGATTCTCGAACTTTGCCGTCAGTTCTCCCTGTGGATCATCACCGAAGTGTTCGGCGTCGACGACGAACACCACCTCGTCGTAGCGTTTGATCCGCTCACGGACTCCGTCGATCACGTCCACACCGGTGGCCTCCTCGGGGTCGGTCTGTCGTTTCTTACTCCCGACGATTCGCAGTGACCCCTCCCTAATCTCACCGCCGTTCGAGGACGGGCAGTACAACACGTCGTCGTGATCGTACTTCGGCGCAATTGCCTCCAGCCGCCGACGCTCCGCCCGCCCGTCACCGGTCAACACGAGGCGTTCGAGACTGTCGGCTTCGTTCGAGTCCCGAACGACTCTCATGGATCGACTGGGAGATACCGCGGATCGTGGCCCGCGTTCTCGATCGTCCGACGGAGTTCCTCGTGACTGAACTCGCGAGTGTGAAGCGTCCCGTCTTCGCTTTTCACGCTCAGGAACGTCATCTGCTCGGCGTCCGCCTGGAGCGCGGCGGTGACCACGTCGAGGCTGTGTGTCGACACCACTGCCTGGGTCGGGCTGTCGACGAGCCACTGGATCAGATCCTCCGTCAGCGTCGGGTGGAGTGACGACTCCACGTCGTCCCACAGCGTCAGTGTCGGCTCCAACAACTCGACTGCCGTGTACACCGGGATCGTCTTCACCACGCCGCGCCCGAGATCGTCGAGATCCAACATGAACGGTGTGCCGTCTGCGGGCGCTTTCCTGATCTCGCCGCGGTCGAACAACACCTCGGTGAACCGCTCGCCGACGCTCTCGCCGACGAACTCCGCGACCTCGGCGTGAATCCCGGACGCCTGGATCTCGTCGAACTGTTCTGCGAGTGCGTCTGTGTGTCTTGAGTGGGGTGTCTCCGTATCGAAGAGGAGTGAAAACGTCTCGTCGACCAGCTTTTGTGGGGTATGAAGCTTTCCCAATCCTTCTGGATCACCTCCCTCCACAGTCACCTCCGTGCCGCCCGAGTGTATCGTCGTTACTACCTCACTCCCCTCTGCTGTCGCGGTCACTGCCGACTCGCCGGTGTACTGGTGAGCGAGACGCCGTCCGTGAGCACTCGCGATCCGGGAGTACCGTCGTCCACCTAATGTCGGGTCTTTTCCACCCATGAGGAGGTACAACGCCTCCAACAACGAGGTCTTCCCGGCGTTGTTCCGCCCGATCAGGATCGTCGGATCACCCAGTGGGATCGGTTCGGCACACTCCGCGATTCCTCTGAAGTTCTCGACAGACAGCTCCGTGACGCTGGACACAGTTCGACTCGGTCGCCACCAAATAAAGTAGTTGATGTTCAGTCTGCTGTATCAGGGCCCAGAGAAGTGGAACGAGGCCAACGGCCCGTCGAGTGACTCCCCACACGAACAGTGAAACGAGAGCACGCCGTCGTCGCCCGCGACCCGGACAGACGACCCGCCGCAGGCGGGACAGGTCCGTTCGTGTGTCGCCGGCGGGTACGTCTCGCGGGCATCGACAGTCACCCGCGGGAGCGCGTCGAGACCAGCCGGAACGAACGGCGCAGAGGGGTCGAACCGTTCGCGAACGAGTCGGCGGAGACGACGCTCCGTCTCGGGAGCCGACCCGTCGTCGTCGGCGAGTGTCACGTTCGCGCCCGGCGTGACACCCCAGTGATCGAGAGCGAATGCGGTGATCTCGTCCGTTCGAGCCGTTATCTCCTCGGCTCCCCACGCACGGCCGTCCGCCGACGACGGTGCTGGCAGTTCGCGCACGAGTGCCGGTCTGTCGACGCCTTGATAGTACCGAGAGTGTTTCAGTTCGTATGGAAGTTCGTCCGTCGGCGTCTCCTCTGCCGGGAGCAACACGAAGTTGCCCAGTCGACGCCGGGTCGCACGGTAGCGCTGTGCTTCCCCGACCGGTAGGTTCGCGGCGGTGCGTTCCCACACCTGATCGAGTCCGAGATCATCTGTCGACACCGTGTCAAAATGGTCGTCGTCAACTGCGTGGTGGTTGTACGAGGCCAGCAGGAACGTGAGCGTGCGGTCGTCGACACCGCTCCAGCTGTCGGCGACGCGTGCTCCGTCGCGTACGTCCTCGCGGGTCAGTGCTCGCTCGAACGCGGCGCGCGGCGCAGTGTGGCCGATAGCGCTCTGGAGTCGCCACCAGGCCCGTTTGTACCCGTCGATCAGTGAGGGTGGAATGTCGAACGGCGGGCTGCGGCCGGCCGTCTCGTACTCGTCGGCGCGTCCTGCCCAGACGAGTTCGAACGCGGCACGACGGAGCTGTGTCTGGATGGCATTCGTGGCTGCATCTCTGCCGCGCACCCAGTTCACGCGGACGACCAGCGTTTCTATCAGACCGAGGAGTTCGGCTGTCTGCTCACCGAGTCCGAACCGCGACGTTGCCGCGAGTTGGACTGAAATGATGGATGGCTCTGTGATGAGACTCCGGAGACGCTCCAGTCGACAATCAAGCTCTCCCGGCCGGGAGTCGCTGAATCGGGACCGTACACCGTCAGTGTCCCCTTCGACCCGGCCGTACGCTTCAATCGTCTCTTGCAGTTTCTGGAGATAGCTGCCGATCCAGTGTCTGACTGCCGTGTCGTCCCGCTCGTTTGAGGCGTACCGCTCATCTTGGAGAATGCGCCAAGCGACACTCTCGTTGCTATCCGGCTCCCAGTCAGGCTCCCAGTACGTTCGCCAGTACATCTCAAGAAGGTCGTCCGCGTTGCGATCGGTCCCGGCAGTCATCGACTCCAACATATTGGCGAAGTGTGTGACTCTGTCGGCGAGGTACACGACTTCGTCGGCGATGCCTGGGGCACCCACCCGTCGACATCGTGTCACGAATCCGTTCGTGACCCGCTCCGTCTCCGTCGTCCCTGTACCCGGTCGTGTCGCGGCGGCTCGGACGGCACCTGCCTCAACCGTGCTATCGACGCGATGGACCGTCACGGTCACACCGTCGAGAAGCGTGTCGACGGCAGCGTCGCGGCTGTACTGAAACTCGATCCAGTCTGACGCAATCTCGAACAGTTCTCGTAGGTTCGAAACGAACTCACTCGACTGTGTCTCGGTAATACGCGTAGAGTCTGGATACGAGTGGATGCTGTTCTGACCACTCTCAATCGGCCGAAGTAAGACGACTCCCGGCAGGTCGACTCGTAACTGGTCCAGTACCGCAGTCACCACGACCAGTCGAGCGTAGCCGTCGACGACTCTGATCCCGTCGTCGGTCTCTCGAAGCACTACCGTCCCGAGGTGGTGTGTGGGGTCTTCGTCGTCGCTCGCTTCTTGACGTCGTTCGTGAAGCCATTCAAGATCCGCCAGCAGGTCCTGGGCTGTCGCTGTCGTCCAGCCGTAGCCGGGGTGTGTGTCGGCCGGCCGGAGTTCGTCGGCCAACAGCTCTCGGAGCCGCACCTGCCGCGTGTCTGGCACGAGCACATCTTTCTGTGGCGGACACTTGAGGATGACCCCCGATCCTCTGAACACGCTCGACCAACGAAACGGAGGCCATCGATCCCGAGAGCGCTCTGTTCGATTACTCTACTGCACTGCGAACGTCCGCGAACAACTCCTGAAATGCGTCCCGTGCCTCGGGAGCGAGATCGTCGACTGTCCAGTCGTCGTGCGCGAACCGCCGGTCGAGATCCTGCGCCATCGCGTCTTTTGCCACGTCGCCGCGCTGGAAGTCGGCGTCCGCGCCGTTGCGACCCTGCACCCCGTTGACAGCGCTACACGCTCGCCGGGTGAACTTCTCCGTGCCGTCGAAGGCGTCCGCAAACGCCTCGCAGTCGACGGCATCGTGGTTCGCGGTGAACAGTTCGACCAGACGCCCGTCGCCGAACAGGTCCTCGATCTCGGCGTTCTCGAACCCATCGGGCAGGAAGTCAGTCACGTAGCCGAACTGCTCGTCTGCGGTTCCGATCTCGTCGAGATCTTCGCGAGTTACGTCACCGGCTCTGTCGTCGTCGAGCAGGACGTAGTAGTCGTACCCCTCTGCTTCCAACAGCCGGACGAGTGCCGTCGTATTGCCCGCGCCGGACATCTGGAGCACCGAACACTCGTCAGGGAGGCCTGCGGCGGTGTCCCCGTCTGACGCGTCGCCGTCCGTCTCGTCTGCGGCGTCGGCGAACACCTGCGAGAGTCGCTTGAGGTACGTCTCGTCACTGTACCCCTCGACGAGCAGGTTGGCTGTACTGGCGAACAACGAGTCGGCATACTCCGCACCGAGCGCGGCCCGCACCGGCGCGAGGGTGTCGTACCCCGGCGCGTCCGCCTGCGAGAGATCCGTGTGGACGGTCGTTCCCGGTGTTCGCTCGCTCTCGTCTGGGTCGTCTACGTCGTCGTTGCGCTGGACGAGTCTGATCTCTCTGGTCTCGTCCGGATCGAGCATATACGGGGAGTGTGTGCTGTAGACGATCTGTGTGTCCTCGGCGAGTTTCTGTAGTGCCTCTCGGAGGTCCTTCTGCCCCTTCGGGTGCAGGTACGTCCCGGGGTCGTCGAGCAGGATCACGTCGTCGTCTACGCCGCCGCTCCCGTCGAGACTCATCAACTGGAGGTAAAAGGAGAGGAACCAGCGGAAGCCTTCGCTGCGGTCCTCAGAGTAACTGAGCACTTCTCCGTTAAAACCTGCCTCTTTTATTTCTATAGCTATTTTATCATTATTGTAATCAATACTAAACTTTATATTTGCTTGGTCCCAGTACTTATTAAAACCCTCAGTAAGTGTGCTTGATATCGAGTTTAGTAGGGCACCGCGCCTGCGGCGGCGACGATTGTCATTAGCTTCACTATTTTCGTTAGAAACTGCTTTGCTCATATGCTTGTACGGAGAGCTAGCTTTTTCTACAGTTACAGATGAAGAATCTTCTATTAACCCAAATTTTTTTCTTATATCTATTTCTGGTAAGATTTGTTTTTCGAACTCTGTTAGCAAAAAGTCGGAGTTTGCTGATTCTCGGAGGAGGATTTCTGTTCGCTTTACTGCTACAAAATACTCTGATTGTTGTATTTTACTGACATAATTTGATTTTTCCATAGCTTTGAAAGATTCATCTAAAAATAATCTTGTGGCTCTTATTTTTTCTTTTCTACTTGCACCAGACTCAAATGTTTTTAAAATATTTTTTGATTCATGAACAAGACCATACTTTTTCAATTCTTTGTTTTGCTGAAGTTTTTCGAGGCGAGGTTCTACTGGATATTTTTCTATATTGATAATACCATCATTTATTTTTGATAAATAGTAAGATAAAGATAAATCTATCTTTACTATATAACCATCTCCAATTCCTGATTCTTCAAAGAAAGTTTGATGTGAAAGTAAACTTGATGAGAGATTGATAGAGATAAATTCGTACTCAGAACGGTCTACATTCCACCGATCATCAACACTCTCCTTGCACAGGTGTTCTCGTGGTACTTCTCCCTCCTTGCCAATATACGACAACGCCTCCAAGAAGTTGGACTTCCCAGCTTCGTTCTCTCCGACGAGCGCAGTGAGATCGTCCTCCAGGGACACCCAGCCAGAGTCCTGAATGGACTTGAAGTTCTGCACGCGGACTTTGTCGATCTGCACGCTAGTACAACGACACCGCCGAGCACAAATCTCCTACGGTCGGGGAACCCTACGGCGTGATCACCGCTCGCCCGTCGATCGCCCCGTGTTCCAGTTTCTCGGCGACCTCGTTCACCGCCGTCAGATCGTGCCGACTCGTGTGAAGCTCTACATCGCCACGCTTGACCAACGCCACCAACTCCTGCAGTTCCGTGTACTGGCCGACGATATTCCCCTGGTAGGCGAACTCCCCGTCGACGAGCGCCTGTGCGGGTTCGTGGATGTGGCCGCCGTAGCCGACGATGTGGTGGTCGCCGCCGGGGGCACACACCTGCGGGGCGAGCGCCGTCGTCTCGTCGGAGCCGACGAAGTCGAGCACCTGCGCGGCACCGCGCCCGTCCGAGAGGTGGTCGATCTCCGCGGGAACATCCTCGGTGGTCGGGTCAAGCGTCGCGTCGGCGCCCAAGTCGCTCGCGAGACTACGGGCCGACTCTTTCACGTCGACCGCGACGATGTCGGCGGCGCTCATCGCGTCGACACACTGGAGGCCAATGTGGCCGAGTCCGCCGACGCCGACCACGACCGCCGTGTCACCGGGAACGAGTTCGTCGACTGCCTTCTTCGCGGCGTGGTACGCAGTGATCCCCGCGTCCGCGTGGGGCGCGATGTCGACCGGGTCGACGCCGTCGGGCAGTGGGACGACCGACCGCTCGCTGGTCGCCAGCAGGTCCGCGAAGCCGCCGTCCGTCGTCAGCCCGTTGAACGCGTCGTTCTCGCAGTACATCGTCTCCCCCTGCCGGCAGTACCGACAGGTGCCGCAGGTCTGGACCGGGTGACACACCACCTGGTCGCCCTCCGAGACCACACTCACCTCGTCGCCCGTCTCGACGACCGTGCCGGCGTTCTCGTGGCCCAGCGTCATCGGCAACGGCTGAGGAACGTACGGCTCCCACATCCCCTCGATGATGTGGTTGTCCGTCTGGCACCACCCGGCGCCCTCGACCTCGACGATCACGTCCGACTCGCTGGTCACCTGCGGCGCGTCAACCTCGTCGATGGACAGCCCTGCGGACATCTCCTCCGTGTACTCGTGGAGTCGTGCTGCACGCATGAGGAACGGTAACGCACCACTTGGAAATAAGTCCTACACAATCGATCACTCTAGATACAAAAGTATTGCCGGCCAGGCGGTGGTGAGATGCGACGGCCTACTCCTCGAACAACGCGTCGTAGGAGGCCGCGATCGGGTACCGCCAGCCGCTGTCGAACGCCTTCCGCGTCACGCGCAGCGCCGGCGGGGTCTGCTCGCGTTTGAACTCCGAGCGGGTGAGTCGGCGGATCACGGTCTCAACCTGTTCGCGGGTCGCGTCGGTGTCGGCGACGATCTCTGCGATCGATTCCTTGTCACCGACGTAGCGTTCGACGACGGTGTCGATCACGTCGTACGGCGGGATATCGTCCTCGTCGGACTGGTCTTCCGCCAACTCTGCCGTCGGCGCCTTCTCCAACACCCGCGTTGGAATCGGTGTGTCGGTCGCCCCATCGGGTGGGTCGGCGTTGAACGAGTGCGCGAGTTCGTACACGCGGCGTTTCGTGCAGTCACCAAGCGGGGCGATTGCGCCGACCGCGTCACCGTACAGTGTGCAGTACCCGACGGCGGCCTCGCTTTTGTTGTCGGGCGTCAACACCAGTGCTCGTTCGTCGTTCGCGAGCCCCATCAGCACCGTCCCCCGGGCGCGGGCTTGGAGGTTCTCGCGGGTGATCCCCGCGAGTTCCTCGCGGTCGCTCAGTTCTCCGACCGCACCCTCGAACGCGGTCACCACCTCGCCGATTCCGGCCTCGCCGAACCGGATACCCAACCCGTCGGCGACGCCGGCGGCGTCTGTTCGGCTGCTCTCGGCGGTGATCCGACTCGGCAGCATCACTCCGTGAACCTGTTCCGGGCCGAGCGCCTCCGCAGCGAGGGCGGCCGTCACCGAGGAGTCGATCCCACCCGACAGGCCGACGATCACGCGGTCGAAGCCGGTCTTCGAGACGTAGTCCCGAATCCCGACCCCGAGCATCCGTCGGAGCTGTGCCGTCTCGTCGCGGGGTTCGGCGACAGGTGAGTCGCTGGCAGCGTCGTCCCAGTCGACGACCGTCACGCCCGTCTCGCCGAACGGCGACCGCGCGACGGGTTCGCCCGTGGCGTCGACAACGAACGACGCGCCGTCGAACAACAGGTCGTCGTTGCCGCCGAACTGGTTGGCGAAGACGACCGGCGCGTCCACGTCGGTCGCGTGGCCGGCGAACCGCGTCTCTCGTTCCCCCGGCTTCCCGGCGTGGAACGGGCTCGCGGAGATGTTCACCAACAGATCGACCCCCTCGTAGTCCGCGATCGGGTTTGCCCCGTGGCGACGCTGCCCCGTCACCTCGTGGTCGTACCACGCGTCCTCACAGATCGTGAGCCCGACCTCGCTGTCGCCGACCGTGACCGTCGCGGGCTCGCCGCCGGGGTCGAAGTACCGGTGTTCGTCGAACACGTCGTAGGTGGGGAGGAGTCGCTTCTGGTACCGGGCGACCCGTTCGCCGTCGCGGAAGACGCTCGCGACGTTCACCAACGGCGGCCCCTCGTCGTCCGGGTTGGGCGCGGTGTGGCCGACGACGAGGGTGAACGCCGGCTCGCTGTCGGTGGCCGCACGGAGGTCGTCGACGGCGGCTCGTTCCGCGGCCAGGGTCGCGTCGCGGTGGAGCAGGTCCCGCGGCGGGTAGCCCAACAGGCCCAACTCCGGCGTCACGACCAGCTGTGCGCCTCGGTCGACGGCCGTCTCGATCCCGTCGAGGAGGCTGTCTCTGTTCGCCACCACTGCACCGACGGTCGGATCGTGTTGGACGGTCGCGACCGTCGGGAGGTGTCGGTTCACGGTTCCCGTTCGGGCTTGAGCTACATTACTCTTGGATCTCTTTCACCGTCAGGTTCAGCTCTCACGGGGTGTCCGCCGTCCGAACGCGGATCGCGTTCATCCTGAAGACCACGAGGACGACGGCCGTCGACACTGGTTTCCGAGTGTTTTTCTCGATTTTCGTATCAATACACCGAACTAGTCCGGATAACGATGGGTTAGGCATACAAACGGCGAAACGAAAGGTGTGATAACAGATCACAATGGCGGGAGACAGATCACACGTCAGTCTCGTTCGAGCGTTTCTGGACCGAGAGGGGTGGGAGGTCGACATCGGGGATCAGACGAGTCGGGCGACACTGTTGACCGCACAGGAGCGTTCGACAGACGAGACTGCTGTCGTTGTCGTTCCAACGAGCGGCGTCTCGACGACCGTCAGTCACGTCGAGTCGGCGTACAAGATCGCCAGTCAGCGCGGCGCAGACGCCGCGTACGTCGCCTCCAACGGCGAGTTGACAGACGATGCACGCGACACGCTCCGGTCGTCGGCGGTTCAACATCTCTCTCCCGAGCGACTCGAACGGGCAGAGTCGGCAGTCCAGGCGGACGGCGGCACGCCGAAGACGAGGGCAGTGACACGCAGGCGGCTCGTGGTCGTCGGCGTCGGCGCTGTCAGTGCCGGTGTCGTCGGGTCGATGGTGTTGCCGTCCGGCGACGGCGGTAGCGAAAGCGGGGCTACCAGTCCGTCGACACCGACGGACGCATCCCGCACACAGACCGAGACCGAGACAACCACGGCAGACAACACACCGACCCGGTCTCCGGCCGACACGGCGACAACGTCAGCCACACCGGAGTCGACCGCGACGCCCGAGTCGACTGCGACACCTGGGACAACAGCTAGGACAGTCGATGTCGTTCTCGACGGTGCTCCCGACGGGCTCCAGAAGTACAGCCTCACGCTGTCGACGAGCGGTGAAGGAACGATCAGTGGCATCACGCCGGATCTCATCTCCGGCAACCAGTTCCAGGTGACGGACGGCGGTGTCGGTGCGTCGGCGGTCGTGGTTCGTGGTGCCGATCTGGTCGGCAGCGTCGGTGCGACGACCGAGTCACAGACCCTCCTCACCGTGACGTTCGAGTCGCCGGTCCCGGCCGGTGCCGTCACTGGCACCGTCACCGAACTCGTCGACGACAACGGAGAGCCGTTCGACACGGACCGTGTCGCGTTCCGGACGGCGTGAGACAACTACACAGGCGTCTTTGCCGCCGACTGGACTCTCGTCGACCCGACTCTGGCCGAGATTTGTACGGAACTGACTGAATTTCTCTCAATTTCTGAGTTTGTTACCGCAAAATCGCTAAATGTCTGGGTGAACATGTTTCCCATCTGAATCAACTGTTATGTGTCAACAGTTCTCAGGGAGGATGTCGCATGAGACGGAAGACGTTCGCAGTCGTGTTCGGGGCGTTGTTGCTCCTCAGCTCGATCCCGGTCGGCGGGGCTACGGGCGGAGAGACAGTGTCTACGGAGGCACAGACGAACACCGTACAGACCGATGTCGAGACCGGTAACTACACTTACAGGGTGCCGTTTAGCCTGAACGAGCAGAAGCTGTCAAGCGCGTGGGGATCGAAGTTTGTTGTTCGGGCACAGAGTCCACAGACTGTGGTGTCGGTAGACACTAACGCCGACGGAACGTTCGAAAAGAGTGTAACTCTCGATCAGGACGAGACAACGAGTGTTGAGACCCCGAGCAAAGGGGCAGCGATAACCTCAACGGCACCAGTCACAGTTAGATACAGGTACGGCTCTGCGAACTTCGGTGCCTACGAGGACGGTCGAATGACCTACGGCTTGTTGAATGATCGGCAGGCGGGTACAGAGTACTACTCACCAATCGACGCCGAAGCGCTGTGGGTAACACCGACGACGGACACAGAGATACAGGTTGACGCCGACGCAGATGGAACATACGAGACGACGCGTTCGGTAGCGTCCGGCGAGGTGATCAGCGTTGCAGATGTGGCACGGGGAGCACATCTCAGTGCTGAGAATACAATTCACGTAGTTGCGAAACAGAGCCGTTGGAGCAACCTCGACAACACGTACACAACGACATTACTTCCCGTGTCGCAGGCACAGACAAGCTACGAGATTCCTGGTGAGCCATCGTACAACGCACAGAACCCGACGAGTAAGAGTGGTGTTTATCTGACTGCGACAGAAGACGGGACCGAGGTGACAGTCGAGCGAACGGACGGAACCGGTACACAGACCGCTACACTCGACACCGGGGGAACTGAAAAGTTCGAGATAGCTCAGAATGGTACAGTTGCGGCGAGTGCGCCGGTCTCAGCGGTTTACACATACCATGTTAGTGCCGGTGACTGGTGGGGGTCGGCAACGCGCGAGTTCGTCGGGGCGACGCAACCTGTTGGACCGAGAGAAGAAGTACTGGTTAGACAAGCGAAGTGGGGTGGAAAACACTGGGATGGCGGGCTTCACATCTGGAACAGCTACCAGGCAGTCGAAACTGGCGACAACCCGGTCGTCAGCGTCGAACCACAGTCAGTCATGGAAGACGAGCCAGCGACCGCGAACGTCACCCTCTCGGAGGCACCCAACGGGCTCCAGACGTTCGAGGTGACCGTCACTCTCGACAACACGTCGGTCGCGACCGTCGACAACGTGTCGGCAGGCGCGGTCGGCGGGAACGCCTTCGAGGTGGTCGAACAGACCGACGAGACGGTGACGTTCCGGGCGGCAGACTTCGCCGACTCCGTTCAGCCGGGCGACGAGTCGGTGGTGCTCGGGGAGATCGCGTTCACCGACACGACAGGCGGCGAGTCTGGACTGTCCGTGTCGGTAGACGATCTAACGGGAGAGAACGGCTCTGCGGTGCCGGCAGAGATCCGGTCGTCGCCGTTGGTCGTCGAGACCCACCCGTTCGACACCGGGCTTCCGGGCGTCGGTGACCGACGGCCGACCGACCCGGACGGTGACGGTCTCTACGAGGATATCGACGGCGACGGGGAGGTGACGTTCGGCGACGCCACGGACCTGGCGTTCGCCGAGACGGACGGCTTGACCGACCGACAGATCGCTGCACTCGACTTCGACGGCGACGGCGACCTAGACTTCGACGACGCCGTCGAACTGGCGTTCTCCGTCTGAGACGGGGGACGTTCCACGCTCTCGGCACACAGCGTGCCGACATCACAACTGTTTCGTCGCCGAGGCGACGAGAACAGATCTTGCGAGACGCGACAGTTTGGCCGGTGACGGCTACGAGACGGTTGCGGGGGGTCGAGGAGGCAGTTCCGATTGGGGTGACCGGCGGTGAGTGACGGCCATGGCGGCTTCGAGAACGTCCGGGAGAACGTCGACGGCCACCCGATGGTCAGTTTGTTGCGGTACGCGACGCGGTACTGGCCGCGGTTGTTGGTCGGTATCCTCGCGGCCGTGTTGACCCGCGTGTCGCGGCTGATCCCGCCGATCGTCGTCGCGACGGCAATCGACCGGATCGTCCTCGAAACTGGGAGTCCGGGGCTGCTCGCTGACGTGGGGCTGCTCCCGGGTACAGCAGTCGTCGGCGAGGGTGCCCGACTGATGTTACTGGAACGGCTGGTCGTGATCGCCGTGCTCGCGTATCTGGTGCGGTCGGTGACGCGGTTCGCCTCCCGGTATCTGTTGCAGTCGTCGGCACAGAAGATCCAACGCGACCTCCGGAACGACAGCTACGACCACCTCCAACGGCTGTCGATGGGCTTTTTCGCGGACCACCAGACCGGCGGGATGATGTCGATCCTCAACAGCGACGTGAACCGACTGGAGCAGTTCCTCAACACGGAGTTCAGACAGGCGATCCGGGTTGTCGCTACCGTCGGCGGGATCTCGTTGGTGTTGTGGTACTACTCCCCGACGCTGGCACTCGTCGCGCTCGCTCCCGTCCCGTTGGTCGGGGTCGCCAGCGCGTTGTTCCTGCGGGCGATCGAGCCGCGGTACAAGTCGATCCGGGAGACGGTGAGCCGGCTGAACGCCCGGTTGGAGAACAACCTCGGCGGTGTCGCGGTGGTGAAGGCGTTCGACCGCTACGACTTCGAACTGGGTCGCGTCGAGGCACAGAGTGAGACGTACCACGACGAACAGGTCGGCGCGCTCCGCATCCGGCGGGCGTTCTTCGCGGCGCTCCGGTTCACCACCGGCGTCGTGTTCGTGATCGTGCTGTATCTCGGTGGGCGGTCGATTGTCACCTCGGCGCCCGGGGAGGCGCTCGTCTCGACGGGCGCGTTCGCGGCGTTCTTCCTCTATCTCCGTCGGCTCTACTCGCCGATGCGACGGATCGGCCGGTCGGCCAACAAGTACCAACAGGCAAAGTCCAGTGCCGAGCGCGTGTTCGGCCTGCTCGGTCGCGAACGGACGCTGACGACGCCTGCGGACCCACACAGCCCGGCGACGGTCGACGGCGCCGTCGCCTTCGAGAACGTCTCGTTCGGCTACACGGACGAGGAGGAGGTGCTCCACGACATCTCACTGGATGTCGAGCCGGGCGAGACCGTCGGTTTGGTCGGCGAGACCGGTGCCGGAAAGTCGACGCTGGTGAAACTCGTCCCGCGGTTCCACGACGCCGACGCGGGCCGGGTGACAGTCGACGGTGTCGACGTTCGGGAGTACGACCTCCAACGTCTGCGCGGGGAGGTCGCAGTGATCGAACAGAACCCGTACCTGTTCTCCGGCACCGTCGCCGAGAACATCGCGTACGGTGACGACGAGACGCTCGCCGCCGAGACGGGTGAGGAGGCGCTCGTGGCTGGAGACGACGACACACTCGTCACTGGGACAGACGAGACGAGTGGAGCCAACTCGGAGCGACCGCCACACCGCGAGGAGATCGTCGCCGCCAGCCGGGCGGCCGCGGCCCACCAGTTCGTCCGGGAACTCCCCGAGGGGTACGACACACAGATCGGCGAACGCGGGGTGAAACTCTCCGGCGGGCAACGCCAACGACTCGCCATCGCCCGGGCACTGCTGAACGACCCGGCGATCATCGTCTTCGACGAGGCGACCAGCGATGTCGACACCAAGACCGAAGAGGAGATCCAGTCCGGTGTCGACCGGCTGATCGCGGACCGCACCGCGTTCGTCATCGCCCACCGGCTCTCCACCGTCGAGAGCGCCGACCGAGTGGTCGTCTTGGACGACGGGGAGATCGTCGAGAGTGGCACCCACGAGGAGTTGCTTGCCGCCTCCGGCGAGTACGCCTCCCTGTGGGCCGCCCAGTCCGGGGAGGCCGACCCGTTCGACCGCGTCGAGTCGGAGTGACGCGGTCGCCGAACGCGACACCGTCGGGCCACAGCGAGCGAGACAGTCCAGTCGATTGAAGTATCTCGTCTGAAACCGAACGGTATGGTCCTCGTGCGCTCACTCTCGGAAGCGGTCGGTGCCGTCCGGACGGCACCGTCGTTGTTGCTCGTGTCGTTTGCAGTCGTTGCACTCCAGATCCCGACGCTGGTGACACAGCAAGCGAACGTCGCCGCACCGTCTGGGGTCTCGCTGGTGTCGTCGGTCGTCTCCTTTCTCGCCGGGCCGATCGTGCTTGCGGGCGGGGTCGCGCTCGCCGCGGACGCACTCGACGGCGGCGGCGATCTCGGGAGCTTCGTCGCCGGTGTCCAAGACCACGCCGTCGGCGTGTTTGTCGGCTACCTCGGACTGTTGTTCGTCGCGGCCGTGTTCGGCGTCGTCGGATTCGTGGTGTTTCTGGTCGGTGGGCTGTTCATCGGGGTTGGTATCGTTCTGGGTGGTGGCGGCACCGGTGTCAGCGTGCTCGGGGCGCTCGCGTTTCTGGTGTTGTTGTTCGTCGTGTTCGTTGTGCCGTTGTTGTTCGTCCACTTCTTCGGACACGCGATCGTGCTCGACGACCAATCAGTCGGTGACGCCTTCGGGCGGAGCTTCGCCGTTGTCCGCGGGAACTTCCTCGGGATGCTCGGCTACGGGGTGGTCGTGTTCGGGTTCAGCATCGGCGGCGGGTTGCTCGGTGCCGTCGGCTTGTCCAGCAGTGGTTCTGGGTCGCCGAACACGCCGTCAGTTGCACAGACCGTCGAGTGGCTGCCGGCGCTGTCGGGGACGGGGGTGCTCGCGCTCCAAGCCGGCGGGCTGCTCCTGTCGGGGCTGTTCAGCGCGGTGTACTGGCCGTTCTCGGTCGCCGTCTACCGCGAGTTCCGCGACCGTGTCGTTGAGCCGGGGACCGACGAAGCGCCGTGAGCCGACGGCCACAGAGCGGTCAGTCGTCCGACAGAAACGGGAACGTCCCCTGATCGAACGCGTCGGCACCGAACGACGTGATCGTCTCGTGGGGGAGCAGTCGCGGGAACTGACAGACGGCGGCATCCTTCCAGTCCGGGAAGATCACGCGCTCGCCGGCCCGGTGTTGCTCCCATGTCGTCCGCGCGATGTCGACGGGGTCGTGTGTCAGCCCGTCGTCGACACCGCTGTCGGCCATCCCGCCGCGTTCCACGAACTCCGTGTCGACTGCCGTCGGGCAGACGACCGACACGGTCACCTGTGGCTCCAACTCTGCGGCCAGCCCGCGGGCGAAGAAGTTGACAAACGCCTTGCTCGCGGCGTACGTCGCCGCCCGTGGCGCGGGGTAGTAGCCCGCCGCCGAGCCGACGAGCACGATCCCGCCCGCGCCGCGGTCGGCCATTTCGGGTGCGATCCGCCCGGCCAACTCCGCAGTCGCGGTCGCGTTCACCCGCACCTGGTCACGGAGCCGTTCCGGTGCCGTCTCTGCGACCGGTCCGTAGGTGGGGAAGCCGGCGCTGTCGACGAGTCGGTCGACCCGGTGGTCCGTCTCCGCGACCCGGTCGTGGAGCCGTGCGACACCGTCCGGGGCCGCGAGATCTTGTGGGAGCACCGTCGTCGCGACACCGTACTCCTGGCGAGCCTCGCTGGCCACGTCGCGGAGTCGTTGCTCACGACGAGCCGTCAACAGGAGATCGTAGCCGTCTGCGGCCGCCTCCAACGCCAACGCCGCACCGATCCCGCTGGAGGCGCCCGTCACCAGCGCCGCGCCGTCGTCTGTGTCGGACACGATACGCAGGTGGTGACGGTCGTACTTCAACGGGTGGGAAAGCAGTTCCTCACCCGCACTCGGTCACGAGACGAGGATCAGTCGGAGTGGCGGGCTACCGGTTCGTTCACCGCCGGAGCGTCCACAGCCCCTCTCGTCGGCGACACCGGCTGTGACACGCCAGACAATACAGCAGCCGGCGGTTCGGCCGACACCGACCGCGTAGCGTTGGTGGTCGGCACCGACGTGTTCGTCGTCTCGTTCGATCCGGCAGTCATCTGCGGATCGAGGATGATCGGCGTGTTGCCGCTCCCGTTGCCGCCGGAGCCGACGACGAAGACGGAGCCGCCTTGGAGCGCACTGATGTACTGTTGTCGAAGGACGATCGGGTTCTCGCGGAGCGCCTGCCCCTCGATCTCGATCACGTCAGCCTCCGCCTGTGCCTGGACGCGCTTCTGTTCGGCGCGGGCACGTTCCTGTTTGACGCGTTCCTGTTCGACCTGGACGCGTTGTTTCGCCTCCTCCTTCTCGTCGAGCGCCTGGTCGATGGAGTCGGGTAAGTCGACGTTGCGGATCTGCACCTCTTCGAGGATCACCGGCTCCTGTTCGAACGACTCATCCAGCGCCGTAGCGGTGATCCGGCCGAGCCGTTGACGGCTCTCCGTCTTGTAGATCGCGCCGTCGCCGGTCGTCTGGAGCGACGACGCCTCGTCGCGCAACACCGACCGGATCGTCGGCCTGATCAGCCGGCGTTCCAGCTGATCCTCGTCGTTCCAGTCCTCGACGAACGTGTCTGCGGCGTCCGAGTCGATCCGGTAGCGAACCGTCACGTCGATGTCGACGGACGACCCGTTGACGGTCTTGACGGTGATGGCGTCCGCCTCGTTCCGTTGGCCCTCACCCTGTGTGTTCGACATGGTGTACGTCCGCGGGCGGATCTCGACGTTTTGGATCTGCTCGACGACCGGGATCACGAGGTGGGCACCGCTGTCGCGGGTGTCACCCGTGACGGCGCCGAACTCCTTGACGACACCCTCGTGGCCCTCTGGGACCTGGTTGTACGCGAGGCCAGCGCCGATCAGGCCGACGACCAACAACACCGCGACGAGGGACGCGGTGACCTGTTGTCTGTCTACCATCCGTCCTCCGTCTGTGCCGAGTCGTTAGGGGTGGTGTGAGCGGTACGTCTGGGGACCAACCGCGTGACAGCCGTCGCGTCGACGACTGTCGGGGTCTCTCGCACGCAATTCCTTTTGACAAAGCCCCAGTTAACGGGTTCGACTCTGTCGCACGGGCGAAACCTACCACGGGGAGCCAAGTGGCCCGAGCGACAGCGAGCGCCGAGACGGCGACTCGACGCGAGCCTCTCGTGCGGGGCGTCCAGAAAACTGCGAGTCTCTGACTGCTGTAGGATCAGCGACGTTCCGTGAGCGGCTCGTCTCGCCGCTCTGTCCCGTCGTCCCGATCTGTGTCTCGACCCGACCCGCCACGGTCGTCCCGCAGGGCACGCTCCAGCCGTCGTTCGAACTCCACTTCGCCCACGGCGTCGGCGAGATACTTCTCGCGGAGGCGGTCGACGGCCCCGTTCGTGCTCGTCTCGTGTGTCGTCTCGCGGGCCGCGTCCCGACTGCCCGGTGTCTCGTCTGCGGTGAGGAGCTGTGCCGCGTAGCCACCGAGCGCGCCGAGACCGGTGTTGTACAACACGAGCGCGATCGTTCCGGCGAACACGGCCGCGGCGAGCGGCCACGCGGTCGCGGCGGCGGCGACGCCAGCCGCGAGCGCCACCGGCAGGCCGATCAACGACGCGACGGCACCCGCGCCTGCGCCGACCAACGCGCCCCGCTCCGGGGAGTCGTCGGTGTACCGGCCCGCGAGCCCGCCGCCGAGCAACGGCGCGATCAGCCCGACGACCGGGAGGATCGACAACGCGACGATTCCGGCCGCACCGATCCCGATCTGTCGCCGCACGCTCACCCCTGTGCCGCGACCGTGTAGCCGGTCGCGTACGTCGCGATACTCACACCGAGCAACACGGTGCCGAACCCCCACGGCGGCGAGATCACCGCCGAGATCAACGCCGTGACCACGCTGGCGACGACTGCGCTCGTGAGACCCGCTGCAGTTGTTTCGTTCACACTGATGGTCGGTGCCGCGAGGGTCTAACCTCCCCGCGGTTCTAACTTGGTTGGAACGGCCAGTCGAGCGAGAGACGCACGAGAGTACTGTACGCAACGCGAGTATCGACAGTCGACGACGCCGACTGGGCGCCGTCAGGTGACTGTCGCCCACGCTCCCGATGCGACGCTCACACTGCGTAGTTGTTCACAAAACGCACAACACTTTTGCCAGCACAAGACGTACAGGCGTGTATGGCAAACTCCATCGACGGCTACCTCCAACAGGACATCGAGTGTGAGGGGTTGTTAGAGTGTTTCTACGGGTTGAAGGAGCTCGACCTGGTCGTGTTCGACGAACTGGCAGAGGCCGAGGCGGCGTTGACGGTCGACGAGGTCGCCGAGCGGGTCGACCGAGAGCGGTCGACGGCCTACCGGTCGGTGCGACGGCTCGTCGACACCGGGTTCGTGGAGCGGGAACAGATCAACTACGACCAGGGCGGCTACTACCACGTGTTCACGCTGACCGACCCGGACGAGGTCGCAGACGAACTCAATCGGATGCTCAACGACTGGTACGCGAAGATGGGGCAGTTGATCGACCAGTACCGCGAGGAGTACGACCAGCCGGCAGTCGCCGCAAACGGGTAGATCGTTCCCGCCGACTGTCGACCTACCGTCGTCCGTTCCCGACGGCTGTCAACCTGCTGTCGTCCGCTCCCGCCGGTTGTCGGCCGTTACCGCCGCCCACTCCCGCCGGCCGTCGCCCGCTCTCGTCGGCTGGCAGTCGTCACCGCCGACCGTCGGTCGTCCGTGGAGTCGGTTCACTCGCCGTCGGCTGGTGGTCGACGGCCAGATCACGGAAGTTGTCGAACAACCCCTTCGTCGCGTCGGCGGCCGCGACGGCCTCGTCGGTGATCGTCTCTCGGGCCGCCGCCAGCCGCTCGTCGGGCAGTTGTTTCCCGTCGATCACCCACGACGCCGTCTGGCGGTCGTACTCCGGGTGGAACTGGACGCCGTACGTCCGACCGACGCGGTAGGCCTGGACGCCGTGGGGGTTGCGCGCGAGCGTCGTCGCCCCCGGGGGGAGTTCTGCGACCCGGTCGGAGTGTGTCTCGAAGCTCGTGAGCGTCGCCGGCAGGCCGTCGAATAACGGGTCGTCGCCGAGCCGCTCGACAGACTGGTAGCCGAGTTCGTACTCCCCCATGTCGACGACGCGACCACCCAGCGCCTGCGCGAAGAACTGGTGGCCCCAACAGACACCCAGCGCCGGCACGCCGGCCGCGTGGACGCGACGGCCCCACTCGGTCAGTTCGTGAATCCAGTCGCGATCGTCGTAGACGGCAGTCTGGGAGCCGCTGACGACCACACCGTCGAACGACCAACGACGGCTCGCTGGGGTCGGCGGGCGCTCCCCCGCGCTGGCTTCGAAGACGGTTGTCTCCGCGTCCAGTTCCCGCTCGAAGTTCTGTTGGGCCGGTGTGTCGCCGACCGACGCGTCGACGACTGCGATGTGTGCGGTCACAGACCCAGTAGTCGCTCGACACCGATAACTATTGCTCGAAATGCACAATTCTAGTGACTGTCCGACCACGCGTTACGGCGAACAGCCTACCGGTGAGAAACCGCCTGGTTCGCTTTCGGGTTCGTCTAGCGATAAACCAGCAACAGTGTCCGGTAGTAGTGGGTTCAGGTACTTGTGGGAGTATTGTTAGATATGGAAAAGAACGTGGGCGGTTCCGACAGACTGGTTCGGGTGCTCGCGGGTGCAGTGTCGGGTGTGTTGTCGTTGGCCGTGTTGGGACAGATGGTCGCGTTGCCGGCCCTCGCCTCCCCGGTGTTGGGTGTGTTGGCGCTCCTGTTGCTGGTGACGGGAACGGTGAACGTCTGTCCGTTGTACAGCGCGCTCGGGGTCGGTACGCGCGGCAGCAGGCGCTGAACGGGAGTCGACGCGGCCCGACGCGAGTTTTCTCCAACACTCTGGCGGCAGAGACAGATTACGAGACGCCGAGAACTGGCCGGCGGTACCGAACTGACGGCGCCCGGACTCAGTCGTCCGCGGTCGCGGGTGTGGCGCCGCGCTCGCTCCCACGGGACCGCCAGACACCCTGGAGATACGCGCCGAGGAACATCCCGGCGAATGCCCACAGGATGGTGACGTTCCCGATTCCGATGCTGGCGTACGCCGCGCCCGGACAGATGCCCGAGATTCCCCAGCCGACGCCGAAGACGACCCCGCCGACCGCAACGTTACGGTCCATCGACTTCAGCCGGCGGCCGTAGGTGTCGCCGGTCACCGGTGCGCGGTCACGGAGTCGCGGGACGACGAAGAAGACCAGACTCGACACGACCGCCGCGCCGCCCATCACGAACACCAGTCCGAGGTCGTCGAACTGGAGGAAGTCAAGCACGATTTCGGGGCGCGCCATCCCGCTGTACGCGAGCCCGAACCCCTCGATCAGCCCGCCGAGAACGATCAACGGGTAGAACAACGGGTGTCTGTCGCTCACGGCGTCACCCCCAGGGCGGCGACGACGGCGGCCGTCGCGATGGCGACCCCGACGAACACGGCGACGTTGAGGATCGAGGTCCGCGATCCGGAGCCCAGCCCACAGACGCCGTGGCCGGCCGTGCAACCCTTCCCGACCCGGGTGCCGATCCCGACGAGAATCCCGCCGAGGAACAACCGCCACGGCTGGACCTCGGTGAGGAACGGACCGGGGTCCAACACCAGCCCCCACAGCGCCGCGCCGGCGACGATGCTGACGGCGAACACGACCCGCCAGTCTCGCGACTCGACGAACCGCCGTTGTTGGAACTGCGACTGGTCGGAGACGTACGACAGCGTCGTCTCCAGGAACGTGCTGTTGCCGGGCGAGATCGCGGTCGCGACGTAGATCACGCCGATCCCCGTCGCCACCAACAACCCACCGATGGCGTACTGTCCGATCCCACGCGGGAACAACGCCTCCAGGCCGCCGAGCTGTGCGAGGACGCTCGTCACCATCGTCTCACCCTCGCCGCGTCCGTCGTACTCATGTGGTCTCTCCTTGTTCCTGAATTGCAATAAGGCTTCACATCTACAACGCTATCGGGGCGGTCGTTACTGACAAAAACCCGCTAATCTGCCCTCGTACCGCCTCTGCGGGCAACCGCGAGATACGACCCAAGATTGACTGGTGAGAAACCCACAATACAGCCGACATCCTTATACCAATCCCTACCCAACGAACAGGTGGATGAGTTCGACTGTCGACGCGACGGAGACACTTGACGTACAGGGACAGAACTGCCCAATGCCGGTCGTCAAGACGAAACAGGCGGTCGACGAGTTAGACGCGGACGGCGTGTTGGAGGTGCTCGCGACGGACCCCGGGAGCGTGAGCGACATCGCGGGGTGGGCCGAGTCCGCCGATGAGTTCGAACTCGTCGATCAGAGCGAGGACGGCGACGTCTACCGCCACTACGTCCGGCGGACGGTCTGAGATGAGCACCGACACACCGGCCGGGCCGACAGACGAGCCGAGTCGAGCGGAGCTTGCGGCTCGCGTCGCCGAGTTAGAGGAGGAGTTGGCAGATCTCGGGGAGGACGTCGCCGCCGCCCAGACCGAGGAGAAGATGGTGATTGTCGCCACCCAGGGCACCCTCGACATGGCGTACCCGCCGTTGATCCTCGCGTCGACGGCCGCGGCGTTCGGCTACGACGTGACCGTCTTCCACACGTTCTGGGGGTTGGAGATTCTCCACGAGGACCACGCGAGCGAGCTGTCGTTGTCGGCGGTCGGCAACCCCAACCTCTCGGTGCCCAACGCCGTCGCGGCGTTGCCCGGGATGGACGCCGTGACGAGCCGGATGATGCGTCAGAAGATCGACGACGAGAACGTCGCCAGCGTCGAGGAGTTGATCCAGACCTCGTTGGACACCGGTGTCGACCTGCAGGCGTGTCAGATGACGATGGAGCTGTTCGACTACGAGGAGACGGCGTTCTTCGAGGGTGTCACGACCGGCGTAGGCGCCGCGACCGCGTTCCAAGAGATGGCCGAGGCGGACATCCAGTTGCTCGTCTGAGACGACTCCGGCAGGTGAAGCGGGCGGTGTTTCTGTAGTTCAGTTCTCACAGGTGCGTCGTCGACGTTCGAGACCCGGATCACTCCGGGTTCGGAGCCGTGATGACGCCGGGCTCGACGCCGAGATTGCGTCGAGTTCGACGTCGAGACGACAGCGAGCCACGAGGAGCGCTCACCCTCAGTCGCCGGCCATCGACCCCTGACTGGCGGCGCAGTTGTTCGGCCCGAGTTCCAGCCGGAACGCCTCGTCGTCGTCGACCGCCTGTTGGCCGAGGTTGGTCGCGATGATCTTCTCGTAGTTCGCCGGCCGGGGCGGCATGTCGGCCAACACCGTCTCGACAAACCGATCTTCCTCGTAGGTCAGCGCGTCCATCTCCTCGACGAGTCGGCCGATGGGTGCGGTGTAGCTCCCGTCGGCGGCCGGCTCTGCGGTATCGCTGACGTGTGCGCCGCCGACCAACACGTCGTCGTCGAGCGAGAGGACACGTTCCTGGAGCGTCTCGTACAGCTGTCGGGCGGCGTCGGGCGCGCCGTCGTCACCCTCTTCGAGATCCGGCCGGGCGACGCTCTCGACGAACAACCCGTCACCCGTCGCCAACAGCGAGTCGCCGACGAGATACGAGGTCATCCCGGAGGTGTGGCCGGGCGTGTGGACCGTCTCGATCTCGATGTCGCCGACGGTGAACACGTCCCCGTCCGCGGCGGTCGACACCTCGTCGTCGTAGGTGACGCCCCGCGGGACGGCCTCGGACGGGATCACGCCCACGCTTGTCTCGTTCAGATCACGCACACCGCTGACGTGGTCTGCGTGGACGTGTGTGTCGAGTGCGTACACCAACTCTGCGTCCAGCGCCGCGGCGTCGTCCGCGTACCGGTCAGTGAACGACCGCAACGGGTCGATCACCGCCGCCTCGCCGTCGGAGACGACGAGGTAACCGAGACAGCCGGAGGAGGGACGGTGGTACTGGTAGGCCGTCCCCGGGCCGTCGTAGCCGGCGATCTCCGTGCGTTCGTAGATCCGGGCCCACGCCTCCATCCCGCCGTCGAGGTGGACCACGTCGCGGCCGGCCGCGATCAACTCGCCGGCGACGTACTCGCTTGCGCCACCCTTCGCACACAACACCACCAACGGGTCGCCGACCGGCACCCGGTCAAGGAGCGCCTCGTCGATCTCCTCGCCGAGGAACTCGTAGTAGGGGACGTTCACGATTTCCACGTTCGGCCCGTCGACGTGCCACTCCGCGAAGTCGGAGTCGTTCCGCGCGTCAAGAACGGTCACGCTGTCGCCGTCGGTGATCGACCCTCTGAGTTCGGTCGCGGTCGTCGACTGTACCTCGACATCCGGCGTCGGAAAGTCCTCTGGGTTCATCTCCACCAGAGGGTAGGGCCGGGGGCTACTTAAGAATTGTGAGCCAGTTACAATACTATGAGAGAGAACGCGACGCCACACGTCTCACACCGGACGCGACTCTCGATACTTTCCCGTAAGCGTTCGGCTTCGGTCGAAATTCGTCTCTGGTGGCGACGCGGGTCACGCTGATCGGATTTGCAGTACGTTTTCACAGCTACACAGTCGGTGTCGTGGTCGGAGCGTCGCGGAAGTCTCTGGTCGTCACCCACCCGCCACGCGGGTCGTGACGAGCGTCGTCACCGCGAGCACCGGGATCGTGAGAATTGCGCCGGTGATGACGACGAACGGTGCCGTCGACGCGACCGGGTAAGCCAACACGCCCACCAACACGTCGACGACCGAGACGAGAAGTCCGTACGCGACCGCCGCGAACGTCACCACCACCGCGAACACCGGCACCGCGACCGCCAACGGTGACTGCCCTGTCTCCTTGTCGTCTCCCGACTCGGCTTCACCGGCTGTCGAGCTGTGTCTGTCGTCTCCCGACCCGGCTCCGTCGTTTCCTGCTGTCGTACTCACGTAGAATTGTACGTTTTCTACACTTTTCAACCCGTCTACTCGGCTCGCTCACTTCGCACTTCTCTCTGCACCGCTGTCATCTGCACGATGTCACTGTGGATAACCCACAATTCTTTCTGTATCCGTGTCCTCGTACACACGTGGCAACACGAGATCAGACGACACTCGGTGGAACCGGACTCTCGACACTGGAGGCGGCGGCGGTCGGACTGCTCGCGCTCACGGGGGTGTTCCACCTCTACGCAGGCGTCGTGGAGGGCGCACCGCCGGTGTTGCTGGCCGGGCTTGGCTTCTTCGGCGGCGTCGGGCTCTACCTGTGGGGGTGGCGGCGCCGGCTGTTGACCGCGGCGGCGATCCCGTTCACCGCCGTCCAGATTCCGCTGTGGTACGTCGTGAAGGCCGGCAACTTCACCGCCGTCGGCTACGCCGACAAGCTGACGCAAGCCGTCGCGATCGTCGCATTGGTGGCGTTGCTCGTCCGTCGGTAGCGGCGTGCCGGTGCCGATAACTGTCTCGCGTGAGAGTGTGACGTATGGCATCTGCGGCAACCCCGATCGAAGACGTGATGAGTGCACCCGTCGTCACGGTCGACTCCGACACGCCCGTCGACGAGGCGGCACAGACGATGTTAGACGAGGAGATCGGCTCGTTGCTCGTCGCCGACGGTGACGACACGGTCGGCGTCGTCACGGCGACGGACCTCCTGTCCGACGTGGCAGCCGGCGAGATCGACCCCTCGGCGACCGTCGCGACACACATGTCTGAAGACGTGGTGACCGCGTCAACCGAGACCAGCGTCGCGGCCGCGGCCGGACGGATGGCGACAGCCGACGTACAACACCTGCCGATCACCGACGAGTCGGGTGTCGTCGGCCTGGTGTCGGCGACCGACCTCACGGCGTACCTCTCGTACAACGAGGCCAGCGGAACGGAGTGACGCCCGGCTGACGGTGACGGACTGCTCGGACGACCGGTGACACCGCTGGAGCCTTCCGTCTCGTCGCCCACACGACGGTATGCAACTCGGAGTCGCCGTCGGACCGTACCTCGAACAGATTGAGCAGCTGCCGGACCGGTTCGAACACGCCGAGATCGGACTCGGAGAAGGGGAGGTGTCGCTCTCGGCGTTCGACCCCGCGAGCGTCGCGCGCCGGACGAGCGAGGGCGGACTCGATCTCGCCGTCCACCTGCCGTACCGACAGCCGGTGTCGACGCCGGTCGACCGGATCGACCGGGCGACGCTGTCGTATCTCGACGACCTGCTCGCGGCCGCGAGCGAGGCGGGCGCCGACCGCGCGGTTGCACACCCCAGCGCTCGCGGCGGCGGCCACGAGACCAACCAGTTTGCCGACCGACTCGCCGTGCTGGCCGCTCGGGGACGCGACCACGGGATCGAGGTGTGTTTCGAGACCACGGGGTACGCCGGCGGTCCCGACCTCCCGCGGCTGGGTGACCTGATCGACCACGCGGACGTGTCCGTCTGTCTCGACGTGGGGTACGCCTACCTAGAGGCGGGCACAGACGGCATCGAGTCGTTTCTCGCGACACACGGCGACCGGGTCGCACACCTCCACATCCACGACGCGCGCCACCGCGGTGACACCCACATTCCCGTCGGCAGTGGCGACGTTGCGTTCGACGATCTCGCGCCCCTGCTCGATGCACACGTCCGCGACGACGCGACCGCGTCACTGGAGGTGTTCACGGACGACACCGACCTGTTGGCAGACTCCGCGCACCGGTTCGAACGGGCGATGGACGACAGCTAACCAGACGAGAGGTGAACTGCCGTAATATCCTCTTTTTATATCAAAAACATACAACACTATGAGGGAGATTTACGGTGTCGGGGGAGAGTCGGTGTGGTACAGTGACAGACAACAGACTCGATCTCGGACGACGAGCGTTGTTGCGGACAGTCGGTGTCGCAAGTGTCGGCTGTGGTGTCGTCGGGACCGCGGCCGCGACAGGCGACGGCGTTGTGTCGACAGACGACGCACAGGACACGGCCGCACGGACCGTCCAACGCGTCTCGGGCCGGGAGACGTTCGCCGAGTGGGAGGGAGCGACAGTCGGAGCGCCGACGACGTTCCACGCCCGCAACGGCGCGGAGGGTCGGCGGTACGTGCCAGCAGCGCACGTCTTCCCCGTCGAAAAGAACGGGGAGGCGGTGGGGTACGTTACCACCGGCGCACAGTCCGAGTGGGCGGACGTGATCGAGTACAGCACCGCCGCCCCGCCACAGAGCCGGGTTGAGGCGACCCGCGCGGCAGTTCGGGCTCGGGGAGCGCGGCCGACCGACAAGCTCCTCTACCACGGCGGGGTGAAGTACGGGGTCGAACTCGCGGACGGACGCGGAGTGAACGTCAGGAACGGACGCGCGACACCACTGCGGGGGATCGACCCCGACGGGATGGCGTCGTCGTCGACCGGCGCGCCGAGCGCCACGAGTCACTTCGACCAGCTCTGGGGCGTGCCCGCCTGGACGGAGAGTGACGACGACGACCCGTGGGACGAGTGGGACGGCTGTGTCCCGGTCGCGGCGTCGATGCTGCTCGCGTACCACGAGGGGGCTGGCTTCCTGGAGAAGGAGGCGTACATCGACGACCTCCACGAGGACATGAACACGAACGACGCCGGGTCGACGTTCCCGACGAAGATCGACAACGGGTTCAACAAGTTCGACACAGGTAACAACTCCTACAACGGCCGGAACATCTACATCTGGAGTCACCCGAACTTCGTGAAGAGTGAGATCGACGCCGAGCGGCCGTTCCTGCTCAACATGACCAGCGGCGACCAGGCAGACGACAGGAACCAGAACTACGGCAACCACAGCGTCTGTGTCGTCGGCTACGATCAAGGCGGTGACGAGTTGATCCTTCACGACACCTGGGACTACAGTTCACACCACCTCGACTGGGGGAGTTGGCTCGTCGCCGCCTACACCAAGGTCACCGTGGAGTGAGGTGTGTACTTTCCACGGCAGAGGACACCCCGCTGGCGGCCGGGACTGGCGGCTCACCCCGTCTCGGTGACGCTGAGCGTGTAGTTCCCACTCCCGGCGTACGAGTCGACGGTGATGTACAGTCGTGTCGACGTGTCGGGGTTCTGGATCGTGAGACTCTCGTTGCTGTCCGTGGAGACGAACCGTTTCGTCGCCGTGTCGTTCGTCGGACAGTCTGCCTCCCCGTCGTTGACGTAGAGGTCGAAGTCCGTCCCGTCGTCGCCGGTGAGTTGGACATCGACGGAAGCGGGGTCGTCGAAGGAGAAGCTGTAGGCGTAACAGTCGGAGTCGCTGAACCCGGAGAGGTCGCTGGAGACAGTGTCTGTCGTCTGTCGGCCGCCGTTGCCGCCGCCCGATCCTGGGGGCGTCGGCGTTGGTGTCGCACTCGGAGTCGTCTCGACGGCTGCCTGTGCGTCGATGATCCCGGCACCTTCCTCGTCAGTAGAGAGGTCAGTGTCGTTGGCGGTCTCCCGGAGGTGTTTGCGTGTGGTCGCGCGGTTCGTCCCGTGTTGGGCGATAATGAGTGCGGCGACACCTGCGGCACACGGCGACGACATCGACGTGCCGCTCTTCGGATAGTACTTGTTGCCGAAGTAGCCTTCGGCCACGGTCGAGTTGTATCCCACGCCCGGTGCGGCCACCTCGACCTGCGAGCCGGTGTTCGTGAAACGCGCTAGGTTGCCGTCGGAGTCGACAGCCGAGACGGCGACAACCTGATCGTACCCAGCGGGAAACCCAACGGAGTCGTTGTCGTCGTTGCCTGCAGCCGCGATCAGCAACGACCCCTCGTTGTGCGCGTACTGGACGGCGTTGCGCTCTACGGTCGATGCAGACGGTGATCCTAACGAGAGGTTGATGATGTCAGCATTCTGGTTTGCGGCCCACTTGATTGCGTCGGCGACATCCGAGCCGAACCCGGAGCCATCGGCGCCGAGCGCACGTCCGAAGATCAACTCCGACTGGCTCACTCCCGTGACACCTGTCCCGTTGTCTGTCACTGCCCCGGCAATCCCGGCGACGTGGGTGCCGTGTGTCTGTGGTTGGCCGTTGTCGCTGGTTCCGTTGATCGGATCGTCGTCGCCGTCGGCGAAGTCCTTACCGGGGTTCGACCGGACGTTCGCAGCGAGGTCCTCGTGATCGTAGTCCACGCCTGTGTCGATCACGGCAATCCGAACGTCCGAGGAACCCAACGTCGTGTCGAACGCCGCATTGGCGTTGATCAGGTCCAACGAGTCCTGTGTACTCCGGAGCGGATCGCTCGGCTCGAACGACGGTCGTTGTTGTCGGTTGCGCTCCGCGTACCGGACCATCTCGTGGCTCTCGGCGGTCTGGACGTAGTCGTGTTCGATGCCGGTCGGCGTGTCCGGCGGGAACTGGACGGTGACGTACCGGAGCGTCTCGTCGGCGTCGAGAATCGCCGCCGGCTCCGGCAGTGTGTCTTCGACCGGCCCGCGGAGGCTGTCGGCGGCCGCCGACACCCCGACGAGCACCTGGTCCGCTTTCGAGACCTCGGGGGTGGCCGCGCTGGCACGGCCGACGGTGGCCGCGGCCGCCACCGCGCCGGTCGCCTGGAGGAACCCGCGCCGCGAGAGATCGTCTGTCACTGTCGCCACCCTCGACTCGGTTGGTCACGCGTCGGTGCGTCTGGCCGTCTCGGCTCCGTCTCTCCGATCATAGCTCGATGATGTCGTTGGGACCGAGTGACTGCGGGACGACAAGTTTGATCTCCGTCCGGCCGCCGCTGGGCGTCACGAAGACGATTCGTGCCGTCTGCCCGCCGGTCATCGGGTCGAGATCGACTCGGCGGCGGTCGTCGGCAGTCCCGCTCTCGACTGCGGCGACGTTGATGTAGATCGACACCAACTCCCCGTCCGACGACAGCGTGGTGTCGTCCGCGGAGTTCGGGGAGAACGCGTGGTACGTCAGATGCGGGTCGGTGTCGCCGTCGAGTTCACTCGCTGGTGGTGGGTCGCCGTCGTCGGTGTCGCCCGTCTCGACGGGTGAGAGCCCGCTCGTCGCGTCGGCACCGCTCGTCGTGCTCGCGCCGAACCCGTTTCCACTCCCCCGACCGGGGGCGTGTGACTTGTTGCCGCCGTACTTGAGCGCGACCGACTCGTTGGGACCGCTCCACAACACTGTCGTGTCCTGAACGTCGATAAACTCCCCGCCGGGGCCGCGTTCGGCGGTGATCTTGACCGTGTTCACCGTCCCGTCTGCCAGCGCGTCGTCGCCGGACTTGGGACGCTCGTCGTCCCGGTTGGCGGTGACGTTGCCCACGACGGAGACGGTCGCGAGCCGCGAGGTGACGCGGTCGGCCGCCTCCTCGCTCGTCTGCCCGCCTTTCGCCTGGAGGAAGTCACTCGTCTCTAAGAACACTCCGGCGGCGAGCATCGCCACGATCACCATCGCGGTGAAGACAATCAATGTCCCGATCCCGACCTGTCCCCGTTCGGCGTCACCACGTCGTAGACACATCTGGTGTCTCTCCCCTCGTTTCTCTCACGCGTTACTGTTGAATCTTTATATGAGAGAAACCAAACCGGGGAAAATTACGATTTTGCTAGAAGTATACACACTGACGGATTGGCCAGACAACGACTGGTAAGTGCGGCCAGCACGTACCGACGGTGAGATGGGACAGACCACACTCGGTGACGGCACGCACAATCTCTCCGAACTCCGAGCCCGTTACGACGAACTGGTTCACGAGCGACTCCCGGAGACCGCACAGGCGGGCGAGAACTGGCCCGTCCACCTCGACCATTGTTTCGGGCGGATCGTCCTCGACAACCTGTTCGGCGACGAGTGGTACGACCACGTCGACGGGCGGCCGGCGTACGAACAGCTCTCGGCGGACGAACTCGCCGACGCAGTCGAGATCGCCGAGCGGATGCTCGACGGCGGTGCCGGCGTCACGCGAGAGCTAAACCGGAACTCACTGCGGTGGCGTGGGAAACTCGACGACGCCGAAGGGTAAAAACGACTCCCGACGGTGACGACGGCTCGTCACAGCGTATTGACAGGAGCCGGCGGTCGATACCCATACATTTATTTAAAAAGCACAGACAAATACGAACCGCATGCAGAAGGATATACCCGATCCAGCGGAGTACGCGTGGGAGTTCGAGACACACGGCGATGTCGGTGTCTGGAACATTCGCGGGTGGGACGGCTGGGCCGACGAGACGTTGGAGGCAGTGAGCCAACACTACCGACTGCGCGGGGCGGAAGACGACATCACCGCCACTATCGCAGTGTTCGGTGACAAGACCCAACTCCCGCCGGAGACGCAGGAGTACATGGCCGAACAGTGGTCCGACAACGGACAGTACGTCGGTGTCGACAAGATCGGCTTCGTCGCCGAGGGGATCACCGGGATGGCGATCAAGTCGAACGTCGAGGTTCCCGGAGCGGAGTTGGACGACTTCGACACGCTTGAGGCCGCACTGGCGTGGGCACAGTCCTGATCGACTGGTACCAACTGGCTCCGGATTCGACTCTCCACAGAACTATGTGCCGAACATTGATAGGTTCTACTACTGTTGACCCGTTCATTACCCTTTCTTGTCTACGGATAAGTTACTGACACGTGAGTCAGTCAGACCCAGCGATGTTGCAGCTTCCGTCGGCGCTGAACGACCGCGAGAGTTGGTTGGAGCCGTTCGAGTGGTACGAACAGATGCGGGCAGACACGCCGGTTCGGTACGACGAGCGTCGTGGGGCGTGGGACGTGTTCGGATACGACGAGGTGAAGTCGGTGCTTGACGACGACGAGCGGTACTCCGTCGATCCGCGGAATGCGGCCGGTCCGCGCGGTGACGACGACGGGCCGATCGGCGGGACGATGTTGACGCGTGACCCGCCGCGACACGACGAGCTTCGGAGTGTCGTCGAGGAGGCGTTTCGTCCCCGACAGCTCCGGGAGTTGGAGCCACGGATGCGGACGATCACGAACGAGCTGCTCGACGACGCGCTCGCCGAGGCCGACGGGCAGTTCGATCTCGTCGAGGCGTTGTCGTACCCGTTGCCGGTGGTCGTGATCGCCGAACTTCTCGGGGTGCCGAGCGACGAGCGTGAGCAGTTCAAACGGTGGTCAGACACCCTCGCCCGAAGTGCCGACGACACGACCGACACCGAGGCGATCGTCGAAGACCAACAGGACGCCGGAGAGGAGATGGCCGAGTACTTCGGCCGACAGATCGAGGAGCGTCGTCAGAACCCGCGTGACGACCTCCTCACCACAATCGCGACCAACGAGGGGGCGGGTGGTCGGCTCTCACGGCGTGAGGCACTGGGGATGTGTACGTTGTTGTTGACGGCCGGCAACATCACCACGACGAATCTGATCACGAACGCCGTTCGGTGTCTCGACACGCAGGGCGCCGAGACGCACGCACGCCTGGCGGACGACGAGGCGGCGCTGAAGAGCGCTATCGAGGAGACGCTCCGGTACCGGTCGCCGGTCCAGGCGATTCTCCGGAACGTGACCAGCGAGACGAACTTGGGCGGGGAGACACTCCAACCGGGCGAAGAGGTCGTGCTCTGGGCAGGGTCGGCCAACCGCGACGATCAACAGTTCGACGACGCAGGGTCGTTCCGTCCAGGCCGGTCACCGAACCAACACCTCGGGTTCGGCTACGGGACACACTACTGTCTCGGTGCGCCGTTGGCCAGACTGGAGGCGAAAGTCGCACTGGACGTGTTGTTGGACCGACTCACGGGAATCGAAGTCGTCGACACCGAACTCCAGCCGGTTCGGAGTTCGTTCATCTACGGGGTAGAGTCGTTGCCGGTGAGCTACGAGTCGGCAACCTGACGCCGAGTCGTTGCCGGTGAGCTACGAGTCGGCAACCTGACTCTCACCGCGGAGTGTCGTCGGCCGGGTCGGCCAGTAGCTCGGCGAGCCGGTCGGTCGCGCCGTCTGGCCACCCCGTAGAGTCGGTCGTCGCACGGTGGAGTCGGCGGCACAGATCGACCGTCACGGCTCCGTCGAGTGTGACGACGGGGTTCGTCCGGCGTTCCCACGCGAGCCGCCAGGGTGCCGACGGGTCGAACCGGACGTAGCTCGTGTCGTCGGTCTCAGTTTTCGAAACCGGAATCTGTCGGCGGCCGGCGACGCTCGTCGTGTCGACCGTGACCAACGGATCGGTGGTGTCTGTTGTCTGTTCGAGCGACTCTGCCGCCTGCTCGACGGCGTGACGGAACTGCGAGAGGCCCTCGGCCTGCCACGCACAACTCGTGTGACTCGGCACCCGTTCGACGTAGACGGTCGGCGCGACTGGCAGTGGGACGCCCACGACGACGGGTTAGAGGTCGAGCCGGACGAGGCTATCGGCTCTCCGGCTCCGCCCGCCTGTCGAGTGTTCGCGTCCGGATCGGGCTGTCTCACGCCGCGACGACCGGCGGAAACGTTGAATCCGTCTCCGGGCGCAGTGGTCGGTGTGAACCTCGCAGTCGACGGCGGGAAGCTGCTGTACGTGCTCGGAGTCGCCTTCGCACTCGGCGCACTGGTGTACTTCACACGAGACGTGGTGTTCGGGCTCTCCGTCACCGTCACCGCCCTCCTGTTGTTCGTCGGGTTCCTCGCCGCGTTCGTCGCCGGGCTCGCGCTCGACCACGACGTGCTCGACGTGGTCGCGTACGCGCTGAGTGGCCTGTCGTATCTGGTGGGGGTCGGCTACGTCCTCACGCGGTACACGGTCGGCGAGACCGGGACGTTCCTCCTGTTGTGCGTGTCTGCGGCGTTGTTCCTCGGACTGGGGTACGCCGTCCGCGAACACGACCTCGCGGTCGACGGCCGCACCGCCCGGTTCGTCCTCGTCGGGACGCTGGCGGTGAGTGGTGTCTTCGTCGGCGCGGACGCCGCCACGGGCGGCGTGACGTACACGACGGAGCTCGACGACGAGACGACGGCACGACTCACCCCTGCGGAGGCGGCAGAGCCACGGAGTGCCGTCGAGGTGTCCGTCGGGACAGTCGTCGCGCGTAACGACTCGCCGTTCACCCGCCCGATCGACCTGCCGTCGGGGCGTGCCTGTGCCGTCGGCGTGGACACACAGAGAGTGACCGACCGGCTCGGCCTCCGGTACGACCCTCGTCCCGACGGGACGCCGCTGGCCGGCGGAGACGAGCGGAGCTACGAACTGCAGGTGATCGTCCCGACACCCGCCGGGAACGAGACCAGCGTGACGTACAGGATCGAGCGCGGGGAGAGCTGTGACGTGCGCCGGGAGACGCCGACGATCCTGCTCGTCGACAGCGAGAAGACGGCAGAGTGACCGGATCACGGGTCAGTTCGACCGGCTCCCGTGTGGGTCCGTCTCCCCCTCGCCGAGCACCATCTCGTGGGTCGGCGGGAACCGGCCGTCGACGAGCAGGCGTGCCCAGTCCGTCTCGATCTTGAAGAACACGCTCTCGTCGTTGTCGAGGTACGCGCTGTGGCCGTACTTGTCGACGTAGTTCGATCTGATCGCGGCGGCGTCGTCGCCGAACACCTCCCGCGCGACCCCCTCCAACTGGAGGTTGTCGTCGCCGTCGACGACGACCGCGACACGCGGGTTCTCGGTCATGTTGTCGTACTTTCGGTACGGTGACTCCGTCGTGATCTGGACGTTCAACTCGCCGTCCGTGACGAACCGGACGGTCGCGGCCTCCGGCACCCCGTCGGCGGTGGCGGTGGCGAGGGTGCAGGTGCGTTCGGTCCGCAGGAGGCGTCTGGCGCGTTCGTGGGCGTCGGACACACAGATCGAACAGGGCTGGAGCGACGAAAACAGTTCGCTCCGACGAGGCCGCCGGGCTACCGCAACGCCTCGCGCCGTTCCGTCTCGGTCAGTGACACCGGGCCGTCGTAGCGGGAACAGTGTTCACACTCGAAGCTCTCGCCGCCCTCGTCGTACGTCCGGACCGGTTGTCCGAGCACGTAGAAGGCGTCTCGTTGGCGGCGGCGGATCACGGCGTCGGCCTTCGACCCGCAGTTGGGACACCACTCCTCGTCGCTCGCCGGCTCCTGCCACGTCAGCTTGTGGCGGCCGAACGTCGCCTGCTCGTGTGCCTCCTCGCGGGTGGTCTGGACCACCGCCGACGCGGGCACCGGCTCGTGGTCGAGGTTGTTGTCGAACCCGCTCTCGGCGGCGACGGCCGCCGACAGGAACGGCCCCACCGTCACCGTGTTGTCGCGGCCGACGAAGAACACCGACACCTCGGCGTCGCGTCCCTCTACCCGAACGTCGTTCCCCCAGCCGACGACGTACACTGTCGCGTCGTGGTCGAGTTCCCGGACGACGATCTCGTTGCGGGCGCCCACGACACTCACCCCGTCTCGGGGGTCGCGCGCCTCGCGCTCGTGTTGCCAGCCCGAGACCGTCACCTCGTACTCCGCGGGCGGTTTGGTCGGCTGGGCGGTGTCGTCGGCGAACACCTGTTCGGCGCCGCTCGCGTCGACCCGGTCGGCGCCAGCGTGGTGGACGAACACGTCCTCGCTGTCCACCACCACGTCACCACCCGCCCGTTCGACGTAGCCGTCCTCGCTGCCCTCGATTGCGGTCTGGACTGCCGGGCTGGTGCCTGCCGACGCGTCAGTGTCGGCCGAGGCGTCGTCGTCTGCCGACGCGTCGTGGTCGGTCGGTACGTCGGTGAAGACGTACTCCCCGTCCCGGACGTAGAGGTCGCCGTCGACGGCGTCACCGTGGACGAACACGTCCTCGGGGACACCGAGCCCCACTGGTCCGTCGGCTTCGGCGACTCTGGCGTCACCGCTCACTCGTCTCGGGGTCGTGTTCCACTCCGACATCGTTGTGTTGTTCTCCCGCCTGTGGTTTCAGTGTGACGTGTGGTCACGCGAGGTGAGACACGTGTCCTGCCGGGCGAGTCGGCAGGGAGACAACGACATCGTGGTGAAACAGTTTGGGGGGATTTATTTACACCCGTGGACTACTGACGAGCGTGCAGCGACGCGACCTACTCAGGAACGCTATGGGTGTCACAGCGGGCCTCGGGCTCGCTGGCTGTCTCGGCGGCGACGACGAGGGGCCACCGCCACGCAGGGCCAGCGTGTTCGACGACGTGTCTGTCCGGGACGGACAGCTCCGGGTCGAACTCGTCGACCAGCCCCGCGTCGAGTCTCGCAAGGAGATCGGCGGGGCGTCACTCGACGGTTCGTTGGCGAGTCTCTCGCCGGTCGGCCGCGCGAGCGCACAGAAGGGTGGTGGCGGCCGCGGCGGTCGCGGCGGCCGTGGCGCGACCGGGCGCGGGAGGGGTGGCTACAGCACTGCCCCCACCGGTCGCCACGGGTGGGCCGTCTGGTACGCTCACGACAACGACGACGAGTGGCGAGACGACCACACGAACGAAGTCGAGATGTACCCTGCGCGGGTCGACCGGATGGGTGTCGAGTTCCTCGGTCGAACGTCGGAGTACGAGGACCGCGCCCCCGGCCCGGGGTACGTCCCGCAGGCGGCGAGTTGGGACGACCCGGAGCCTGGAACGACGGTGTCGACCCGACTGGCGTCCGCGTCGCCGGGTGACCGCCCCCGCGAGGGGTGGTACCGGCTCGGCGTCGAGTTGGTCCACAGACGCGGACAGGCGGAGTTCGGCTGGCAGGGCGCGGATCTGAAGCTAGAGGAGGACGGCTCGTGGGGAATCGACAAGGCGTGGCACGTCCGCCCGTTGCTGTGAGTCACCGGTCCTCCCGAACCACCAGGTCCCGACTGCCCCGCGTCGTCAGCCAACTTTCTCGAATCGCCGACCGACCACCCAGCCGCCAGGAGCGAGTGATCACACGTGTCGACGACTGAGTACGTGACCGACCGGCGGGTGAAGTTGGGACTGACGCTCGTTGTTGCCTTCTGTTCCATCGCGTACGAACTCGTCTACTCGGAGTTGCTCACCGTCTTCTACGGCGGGACCGTCCTCCGGTACTCCGTCACCATCGGGCTGTACATGTTCTCGTTGGGCGTCGGCGCCTTCCTCTCCCCGCAGTTGGGTGACGCGGAGTCGAACTTCCTGCGGACGGAAGTGTATCTGGCACTGGCTGGCCCGCTCGGTGCCGGGGTGATCGTTGGCGTCAACTCCGTCCCGCAGATCGTCTTCCCCGGAAGCGAGACGCTCGGACTCGTCGTCTCACACGTTCCCATCCTGGTCGTCGGGTTGTTGTCCGGCTTCGAGATCCCGTTGCTCGAACGGCTGGTGGACGACCGCGACCGTGGCACGCTCGCCCGGATCGGCCAGACACCACGCCGGATCGCGACGGCGCTCCTCGGGCTCCTGTTCACCGTCGAGCCGTCGGACAGCGACGCGTTGTCGGAGGTGCTCGGCGTCGACTACCTCGGCAGTCTCGCCGGGACGGTCGTTTACGCGCTGGTGTTGTACCCCGGCTACGGGCTCGTCGTGAGTGTGCTCGCACTCGGGCTGTTGAACGCGTTGGCGGCGCTCACCTTCGCGGCGTGGACGCTCGCCGGCCCGGCTCCACGGACGACCGCGGGCGACTGGCGGGCGGTCCTGCTCGTCGGGCTGGTCGTGAGCGGCGGCTACACCGGGCTCGTCGCGAACGGGCAGAGCGTCGACCGCGTCGTCACGGAGTCGTACGTGGAGAGTGAGATCGTGAGCGACTACCAGCCCGGGCGTGTCGACGTGGAGGTGCGGGAGTACCGGACCACCGCCTACCAGCGCGTGACGGTGTACGACCGGGAGATCGAGGGAGAACCCGGGACAGACCGGTGTCTCCGTCTCGACACCGCGATCCAGCTGTGTGACGAGTGGGTCGACTCCTACCACAGCGGGCTGGTCGACGTGCCGATGGCGGCACACCAGAACCGCTCGCAGCTGGACGTGTTGTTGATCGGCGGCGGTGACTACGTCGCGGTCGACCACCTCCGTGAGTACGGCGCCCGCGTCGACCAGGTGGACATCGACGGGGAGTTCCTCGCGTACGCCCGCAACGACAGCTACCTCCGGCAGTTCCACGACGGTGCGTACCGCTACGACCGGTTGAACACCACCGTCGGCGACGCGACACAGTTCCTCCGGGAGAGCGACACGCGCTACGATCTGATCCTCCTCGATCTCCCGGGTGCCAAGAGCGACGACTCGTTGGGATTTTATTCGACGGAGTTCTACACGTTGATCCGGCAGCATCTCACCGACCGCGGGGTCGTCGGCACGTGGACCTACTCGAAGTACAGCTACGCACAACACCACGCGGCGTACGTCAACACCGTCCGGGCCGCCGGGTTCGAGCAGTTCGCGCCGTACGCCGTCTACGAAGACTTCGACGGGGACGGCGACCGCGAGCGGAGCGAGACGTTCTATCTCCTCTCGCCCGGCCCGACACCGGCGGTCGATCTCGACCGCGCGAAGAGCCCGTATCTCGCCCGGAACGCGGACCGTGTCGGGCCAGTCGAGTGGCGACCGCTCCCGCGGTACCGCGGTGTCGACCCGAACAGCGTGTTCCACCCGAACTACGACATCCTGATCCGGTGAGACGATGACAGAGCTTGAACCCACCGCCGACGATCACACACCCACGACGGAGAGTCACACGCCCGCGACGGAGATCACCTTCGCGCACGCGAGCGAGCCGCCGACGAGCGACGTGACCGTCTACGCGTCACTCACCCAGGCGTTCCTCGGGGCGCAGGCGACGTTTGAGGTGATCGGCAGTTCACACCGCGTCGCGGTGCCGGCGCTCTCCTTCTACGAGATGTCGTCGTGTGCCCCCGTTGAGAACGCGACCGGGACGGAGATTCCGTTGACCACGGGCGGGAAACGACGAGAGATCATCCACGAGACCGACCGCCTGCGGTGTGTGACGACCGTCGACCGACTCCCACTCGCCGCCTTCGACGAACACGAGTCGTTTGACCTTGCCTACCGGTTCGGACCGGACGCGGTGACCACTGTCGACATCGACGGCCGTCAGTTCGAGACGTACCACACGTACCCCGAACACGACCTGGCGGTGTACAGCCGGACGGCGTTCGAGCGCGTAGCGAGCGACAGACGGGGAGCAAACGAGTGACCGGCGAGAACAGGAGACCCGGGCAGACAACGCCACGAACCGGCGACAGTCCGCCCGAACTTTTGTACTCTCGTCTGGAACGGGCGGTATGTCCGACTCAGAGCAGCCGGGCGGCGGCACCCAGACGGGTGTCGACACGTCCGTCCTCCACCTGTCGCCGGCAGAACGGGCCGAGCGCGGCGTCGGGAGCACGAGGGTTCGTGATGCGTTGCTCGCTGTCGCCCGACACGGTGACGCCGACGAGAAGGACCTCAGAGAGGTGACGCTCCCGGAGCTGTCGTTCGACCGGCTCCAGATCGACGCCGACGACAGACACCCGTTGGATCTCCGTGGCGCGACCGTCGAGGGGCTCTCGGCAACGGACGCCCACCTCGCGGTGCCGATCCGGTTGGACGACGCCGAGATCGGATCGGTGTCGTTGGACGGCGCGACGGTGACGGAGCCGTTCCACGCGGATCGGGCAACCGTCGAGGGGAGCCTGTCCGCGTTCGACGCGAGGTTCCGGGACGAGTTCGAGGCCGAGGGGGCCGTCTTCCGCGGGCCGGTCACGCTGGACGAGGCGGTGTTCCACCAGGACGTGACGTTCGACGACGCGGCGTTCGGGGGGACCGTCTCGGCACAGGCGAGTGAGTTCTACGGCGACTCGAATCTCTTCGACGACAACACCAGTTTCACCGGCGCGGCGTTCCGCGACACGGTGACGTTCCAGCAGACGACGTTCGGCGCCGTCCACTTCGAGGAAGCGACCTTCACGGCGCGTGCCAACTTCCAAGACGGGACGTTCGACGGTGACGTGGAGTTCACCGACGCACAGTTCGAGGCGACAGCCGACTTCGACGAGATCACCGTCGACGAGGACATCGCGTTCGACGACGTGGCGTTCGGCGGGCCGGCGCAGTTCCGCGGTGCGGTGTTCGCCGGCGGCCAACGGACGCTGGAGGACGACACCACCTTCGCGCGGGCCGTCTTCGCCGACGACGTGTCGTTCGCGGCGGCGGCGTTCCGGTTCGCCACCTTCGAAGACGCCGTCTTCCAGGGGCAGGTCGGGTTCCGTGAGGCGGCGTTCGACGACGACGCCCGGTTCGAACGCGTGGTGTTCCACGGCGAGGCGACCTTCGAGGAGGTGCGGTTCCACGGTGACGCCGCGTTCGACGACGCCGTCTTCCACGAGCGGTGTGAGTTCCGCGGCACCACCTTCGCGGGCGGCGCGAACCGAGTTGAGGCCGACGCGGGCTTCGCCGGTGTCCGGTTCGAGACGGACGCGGGATTCCAGGCCGTCTCGACCAGAACGGCCGACTTCACCGGGACGGTCTTCGGCGGGGAGATCGACCTCACGGACAGCGAGTTCACGGAGTTCGTGGAGTTCGCGCCACACGGGATCGACACGGACGTGTACGTCGACTTCACGAGAGCGAAGCTCAAGAGCGGGGAGATCCACCAGCCGGACGAGGAGTGGGTGCGGTACGATCTCACGCGAGCGAGTCTGGGTGACGTGCAGTTCGTCGCCGACGGCGCGGGTGACGAACGCGACCTGCTCGACCACGTCCGGTTCTGCCGGACGGAGTTCACTGAGTTCGACGGCCACGACTTCGACTTTGGCGCCCACCGTGGCTACCTCGAACGGAACGACTGGGCGATCCACACGTTCGACGAGCCGCCGACCGGCGAGATCGAGTACACCGTCGAGATGACGCCGGAGACGACCGCAACGACGTACCTGAAGGCGAAGCAGGCGGCTCGGGCCGACGGGGAGACGAAGATCGCCGGGGAGTTCCGCGTGAAACGCCAGCAGTTCATCCGCGGGGAGAGTCTCCAGGTCGCCCGCGACGCGAGTGTGAGTCTCCTCACCCGGGTGAAGAACGCCGGCCGAGTCGCCGAGAACGCACTGCTCGGGCTCACCTGTGGCTACGGGATGCGGCCACTCAGGATCGCCGCCGCGTTCCTCGTCTCGCCGTTGGTGTTTGTCCCGTTGTACGCCTTCGGCGGGTCGGCGTTCGCCACCTCCGCAGGCCAACTCGACTCGCTTAGCGCCCTCGCCACCGCCGGCGGGCGGGCGACGTTCTTCGAGCTGGTCCACTTCAGCTACATCTCCTACACCACCATCGGCTACGGGAACATCGGCCCGACGGGCGCGCTCGCGCGGCTGTTGGCCGCCGCGGAGGCGTACCTCAGCGTCGTCCTCTCGGCGTTGTTCGTCTACGCACTGGTGAAACGCTCCGAGTTATGAACTCCGGTGGACACCGACGCTTGCGACGTTCCACCAGCCGCGTGGGTCGTTCCCCCACCATCCGTCTGGTTGCGTGGAGTCGGGGTCGACACCTCGCCGATGCGTTCGACCCGAGCGTCGTTGTCTCGCCATCGACGCAACTGGGGGACAACCATCCCACACCACCGTTTCCGGAGTTTCCGGAGTGGCCGTATACACACACCAGATTTCCGGAGAGTCCGGTGAACACCGAAGCAGGGACTGCAGAGAGTGACCGACAGTACTGGCGGACTGACTCTACTCCCTGCGTGGTCTCCGAACGACGGACAGTTCAGGCGTTGTTGCGTCGTCTGTGTTGATCGTTTGGTTGTCGCGTTGGGCGCTGTTCGTTGCGTTCTGTGTCGGGGTCTGTTGCTGACGCCGGTTTCCGCGTGCGGCGGCGGCGGCCG